>Ga0316207_10001021_pt1 | contig 37817 bp, 33 predicted proteins | sample 6weekpyrite_MG_FD_204943 | JGI IMG/M metagenome (GOLD analysis project Ga0316207, IMG submission 204943) | Microbial mat bacterial communities from mineral coupon in-situ incubated in ocean water Damariscotta River, Maine, United States -... | ecosystem: Environmental > Aquatic > Marine >... | reverse complement strand
GTAAACCGCCTGTCCCAGCGCTTGAACCGTTTACGGCAATAGGCATCCAGCTCTTTGTAGCTACGGAAATAAAACTCGAAACTTTTTTCCGCCGGTTCATCAAACTCACAGTAATCATTGCTGTAATCACGGCACAGCTGTGGCCGGGTTGCATAAATCCCGCAACGCCCGTCATCCTGCAAAAATTGACACAGGCTCATTAGCAGCAGAAACCAGCCATCTTCGTCCTTGTAAGCCTGTACATTCCTGTGCGCCAGTTGCCAGATAAGGTGATCAAAATCAGCAATGGATCGTGGGGTATCAATTGACTGAGTAATATAATTGCAGCATTTGTCACCGGGACAACGACTACACTTGTCCAATGCCGTTGATATAACAGGCTTGATCGATTTTACGGGTGACATTTGTTATGCTCAGTACGATAATCAGCTGTAAGATTATACCAGCCCTTCTGGCTCAGGACAGCGGAAATATGCCAAACACCAGTCCCATCTTTTCTGCAAAATCTTCGCTCAAAAGCAATCCGGAATTCGGTCAGGCCATCGTCCGCATGCTGATCTGGGTGACTGTGACAACCCTGGTCTTCGTCGGCGCCTATACTGATCACTATCCCAGGAACTACCTGGGCTATTCGCTGTTTACCAGCATCTTCCTCGCGGTTAGTCTTTTTATTCTTTATTCCATCGTCAAAATGCCACGTTCGCGCTGGCGCGTATATGCAACCATTCCTTTCGATGTCGCCTCGATCAGTGCTGTTATGTTGCTCACTGAAAGCGGGCCATTCGGCCCCTGGTTCCTGTTCTTTCCCTGGCTGTATATTGGCTATGGCGTTCGCTATGGACGAGTTGAGCTTTTTTCCACCGCTATCGTCAGTTTTTTGGCCTTTATTTTCATCGTTTTTTATACCGGCCGCTGGCACGATCACACTATCGACACCATCGCCTATTCTATTTTTATGCTAACCCTGCCCTTTTATCTCAACACCATGATTGGCCGCATCAAAAAGGCGCAGGAGGAAGCCGATTACGCCAACCAGGCAAAGAGTGAATTTCTCGCCACCATGAGCCACGAAATCCGCACACCCATGACTGGCATTCTGGGGATGACGGAATTACTGGAAGGAACGAAACTGGACGAAACCCAAAAAGACTATGTGGAGGGGCTGAAAGAGTCTTCCGTGACCATGCACTCACTGATCAACGATGTGCTGGATATGTCGAAAATAGAAGCGGGTAAGTACCAACTTGATCATTCCGCTTTCAACCTGGAGCGAGTAGTAAAAGGTGTGTTTAATATCTTTCTGCCCCAGGCTGACAAGAAGGGCATTCGCCTTGAATACCAGCTGCAGGCGGGCCTGCCGGAAATGGTAATTGGCGATCATAACCGCCTGCGCCAGATCCTGCTGAACCTGGTCAGCAATGCGGTCAAATACACCGACCAGGGATATGTCCGCCTCACCGTACGCACCGTCAATGACAATAGCGGCCATCTCAATTCCCTGCGCTTTGAAATTAAGGATACCGGCATCGGCATTGAAAAAAACCAGTTACAACACATTTTCGAGCCCTTTTATCAATGCCAGACCAACCCGGCCGAGCAACGCCACGGCACCGGTCTGGGCACCACCATTTCCTCCAAGCTGGTCAAGGCCATGTACGGAACTATCGGCGCCAGCAGTGAGCGCGGCAAAGGCAGTATTTTCTGGTTTGAACTGCCCCTGCCCGCAGCCGATAATCCTGCGCATACGCAGGTCTCATCCGGCACAGATGACCGCCCTGCACCTGGATTAAAGTTGCACGTACTACTTGCCGAAGATACTCCTATCGTTGCCAAGGTAATCAGCACCTTTCTTAAACAGGAGGGCTATCGCGTTACCCATGTCGATAACGGGAAAAAAGCGCTGGACGCGCTGAAAGAAAATACGGACATCGATCTGGTGCTAATGGACATGCGCATGCCGAAAATGACCGGGCTGGAAGTCACCCAGTACTGGCGCCAGATTGAAGAACAGGGCAGTCATATTCCCATTATTGCCCTGACAGCGAATTCGACCACGATTGAACGTGAACAGTGTTTTGCGGCCGGGATGGATCATTTCATTACCAAGCCGGTCAGCAAGGCGCGATTGATCGAGGTCATTCACGAATTCTACTGAGCCGGCATGCTGCCGGCGCGAGGCCGGAACATGTACTGCACAGCAGATGCCGAAGTGGAAAAACTCAAGCGGCAGATCAGCGTCTACGTTGACAATGCCCGCGAAAATGAATTCAAACTACGCCGCTTTCAGGAACAGGAACTGCAGTTCATCAAGTCCGCCGGACTGGAACAGCTGCTGGAAACCTTTTTCGTTGATTACCGTCAACGTTTCCGTCACGACGCTGTCAGCCTGCTGCTGCTGGATCCGAATTACGAAGTACGGCGCATACTCGACAATCTCGGCATTGAACTACAACGCTATCCCGAACTGCATTTTAGCGACACCCCGGACATGCTCCAGTCCATGTTCGGCCGCCGCCTCCGTCCCCTGCTCGGCGCTGACCAGCCGCGTTACAGCAAACAGCTGTTTCTCGGTCAGGCGCGCGCCCCCGTTAGCATTGCAGCCTTACCGCTGGTTCGCCAGGCCCGGCTGATTGGCAGCTTCAATATCGGCAGCCTCAAGGCGCGACGTTACACAAAAGACAGCGCCACCGATTTTCTCCAGCGCATGGCTGAAATATTTGCGGTGTGTTTCGAGAACGCCATCAATAATGAGAAAATCAAACTCCTGGGGCTGCTTGACCCCCTGACCGGCGTACATAACCGGCGTTATTTCGATCAGCGCCTGGCCGAAGAAGTCAGCCTGAGCCTGCGTCAGCACAAGCCACTGAGTTGCCTGTTCCTGGATATCGACCACTTCAAGGTGTTCAATGATAACTACGGCCATCAGGTGGGCGACCGGGTGCTGCAGGACGTCGCCAGCGTGATCAAATCCCAGATGCGTCTCAGCGACGTGCTCGGGCGCTTTGGCGGCGAGGAATTCGCTATTCTGCTAACCAATACTGCAGAAAAAGAGGCCCTGGAGATTGCCGAGCGCGTTCGTCAGAGTATCGAGGCGCACCGTCTCGAGCTCGATAACCACAGTCTTAATATAACGCTGTCGGCCGGCTGCTCGACGCTGGACGCCCGGCAGGAGCAGCCGTACCACAACGGCCTCGGCGATCAGCTTATCGCCGCTGCCGATGCCGCACTGTATAGCGCAAAGGAAGGCGGGCGTAATCGGGTGCGTTTCAGAGCGCTGGAAGCGGCGACAGCGGAGCCAAAAATTGAGGGCTAAATAAAAACTATCCCGCCGCAAGCGGTGGGGAATTAAACTCTTAGAGATGAATATGCAGGATGCGCTGAGGGAGATCAGAATCCTGTGAAGCAGGATCAGGCAATCCATAATGAAGCCCGAAGGGATTCTATGGAAAACAAAACACATCGTTTCAAATATGCTGAGTAAACGCGAATGATGCGCTTCGTTCCTCAGCATCATCCTACGAAAGCTTAAAACCCTCCACGGTGGGCGCTCACATCGTGCCCAGCCTGCGCGATTAGAGCGTATTGAGAATGGTGCTGAATAACTGCGGATTTATTTATGCGCCTCCAGCCAGAAAGTCACCGGCCCATCATTAACAAGTGAGACCTGCATATCTGCACCAAACCGGCCGAAGGCCACCGGCGCATGTTTTTCTCCTGCAATCTGCCCCATATACTCAAACAGGGTTCGGCCTTTTTCCGGTTCGGCGGCGGTGGAAAAACTCGGGCGCATACCCTTACGGGTATCGGCCGCGAGGGTAAACTGTGGCACCAGCAGCAGGCCGCCACCGGTATCGGTCAGGCTCAGATTCATTTTGTCTTCACTGTCAGCGAAAATGCGATAGCCCAGTATGCGTTGTAACAGCCTCTGTGCCTGTGTGATTTCGTCTGTCTTTTCCACGCCAACAAATGCGAGGATGCCGACGCCAATCTCGCCGATATTATCCCCTTCCACCAGTACGTGCGCTTCTCGCACGCGCTGAATCAACGCAATCACGACAGTTTCTTCAGCATCTTGCGGGTGGCCTTGATCAGCGCATCCACCGTCCCCGCCTCACTGGCCGAATGGCCGGCATCAGCAATAATATAAAGCTCGGCCATGGTCCAGGTCTGGTACAGCTCCCAGGCGCTTTCCATCGGACAGATCATGTCGTAGCGTCCCTGCACGATGGTGCCGGGAATAGCGTTGAGTTTGTGCGCATCACGCAGGATCTGGTTGTCTTTCATGAAGGCGTTGTTGATAAAATAATGCGCTTCAATACGCGCCAGACTGAGTGCGGTAAAAGGATCGCTGAAATGTTCCACCACACTTTTCTTTGGCCTGAGATTGGCGGTGCGACCCTCCCAGATAGCCCAGGCCTTGGCGGCCGCCATGCGCTGGATTTCATCTTCACCGGTCAGGCGTCTATAATACGCCGCGAGCAAATCATCCTGCTCATTTTCCGGTATCAGGCTGGCGAAATCTTCCCATAGATCGGGATAGATGCGGCTGGCGCCATGCTGGTAAAACCATTCGATTTCCTTTGGCCGACAAAGGAAAATTCCGCGCAGGATCATGCCCAGCACTTTTTCCGGATGGGTTTCGGCATACACCAGTGACAGCGTCGCCCCCCAGGAACCACCAAACAGCAGCCACTGTTTCACACCCAGCCGTTGTCGGATCACCTCGATATCTTCAACCAGCGCCTGTGTGTTGTTGCCCACCAGCTCGGCATGCGGGCGGGACTGACCGGCGCCACGCTGATCAAACAGGATAATGCGCCAGGCTTCGGGATCGAAAAAACAGCGATGCCAGGGTTCACAGCCCGCACCGGGGCCACCATGCACAAACAGAACGGGAACACCCTCGGGATTGCCGCACTCCTCCACATGCAGGACATGCGGACCTTCGACAGAAATACTGTGTGTCACGTAAGGCTTGATGGCGGGATACAGAGCTTCCATTATTTATAGTGTAGCTGCTTGCTCACTTCGCACCACTTCGAACTCTCGCGGGCAGCCTGATTTATTTTTAAACCATCGCCTCTTCCGCGTGGGCGACCGAAGGAAGTGCCTGTGGTGCACAAACATCGTGCCCACCCCACTAAATACGCGCTCCCAATACCACAGGTCACGGGTGAATTTCCACGTTCGTGGTGAGCCCCGTTCGATAAACTCACGACAGGCTTCGGCTTCGCTCAGGAGAGCCCTATCGAACCATGAACGTGGAAATACTGCGAATATCGTGCTTAATCTGTTTGTCCTTCGACAAGCCCAGGACGAACGGTAATTCCTGAAGTGAACTGGTTAGGAACGCCTATTTAGACTTGAACCAGAGAGATATTCCGCCTGGCGTCCTTTGCTGTAAGAATGTTTTTTCTGGGTAATCAAAGATAGTGCCTGTTGGGCTTCATTAAAACCATTCAGCCCAACCTACATTTATTTTTGAACCGTGTGGAGATAGCAGAGAAGCGGCATTCCCTCCTGCGCACTCTGTGTCCTCTGTGGTAAAACTGGTTTCCTAACTAACTGGCCCGCGCTGCCCGTTTGCGTTCGTGTTCCACCAGCAGTTTCTTACGCAAGCGAATATTATGCGGCGTAACTTCTACCAGTTCATCATCATCAATAAATTCCAGCGCCTGTTCCAGGGTCTGGCGAATCGGTGGGGTCAGGGTAATGGCTTCATCAGTACCAGAGGCGCGAACGTTAGTCAGCTGCTTGGCCTTGAGGGGGTTGACGACCAGATCGTTGCTGCGCGAATGAATACCGATAATCATGCCTTCATAAACTTCATCGTTGTGACCGATGAAGATACGGCCGCGTTCCTGCAGGTTAAACAGGGAAAAGGCCACGGCCTTGCCCTTGCCATTAGAAATCAGCACACCGTTGTTGCGCTGACCGTATTCACCCGGCTTGGCCGGGCCATAGTGATCAAACACACTATAGATAAGCCCGGTGCCCTGGGTGGCCGTCATGAATTCAGTCCGAAAACCAATCAGACCCCGTGAGGGAATAACGAAATCCAGGCGCACCCGCCCATGGCCGTCAGGCACCATGTCTTTCAGATCCGCGCCGCGTTCGCCCAGTTTTTCCATAATCGTGCCCTGATGCTGCTCTTCCACATCAATGGTAAGCTGCTCAAAGGGTTCTTCCTTGACGCCGTTGACTTCATGCACGATCACTTCCGGCCGGGATACGCCCAGCTCAAAGCCTTCCCGACGCATGGTCTCAATGAGAATCGACAGATGCAGTTCGCCACGCCCGGAAACGCGGAATTTATCCGGTGACTCACCCTCTTCGACCCGCAGTGCGACGTTGTGGATCAGCTCGCGTTCCAGACGTTCCTGAATGTTACGCGTGGTGATGTACTTGCCATCCTGACCAGCCAGCGGTGAGTTATTGACCTGGAAGGTCATGCTGATGGTAGGCTCATCCACGGACAGCGGCGGCAGCGCTTCAACATTGCCCGGATCACAAAGAGTATCGGAAATATTCAGCTTGTCGAGGCCGGTGAAGGCAATGATGTCACCGGCCTCGGCCTTGCCCACTTCCACCCGTTCCAGCCCCAGGAAACCGTAAATCAGCTGAATCCGGCCATTGCGCGTCTTGCCCTCGCTGGTGATCACGGTTATCGGCGTGTTGGTTTTCAGCTTGCCACGGGTAATCCGGGCAATGCCGATGACGCCGACATAGCTATTGTAATCCAGTGACGACACCTGCAACTGCAGCGGGCCACCTGCATCCACATCTGGCACCGGTGCGTGTTCAACGATGGCCTCGAACAGCGGCGTCATGTCACCTTCGCGCACGGTTTCTTCCAGCCCGGCGTAGCCGTCCAGTCCGGAAGCGTAAATCACGGGAAAATCGAGCTGCTCATCACTCGCGCCCAGGCGATCAAACAGCTCAAAGGTCTGATCCAGCACCCAGTGAGGACGGGCACCGTTACGATCGATCTTGTTGATGACCACGATCGGCCGCAGGCCCTGCGCCAGTGCTTTCTGGGTGACGAAACGGGTCTGGGGCATGGGACCTTCCACCGCATCGACCAGTAGCAGCACCGAATCCACCATCGACAGCACACGTTCCACCTCACCACCAAAATCAGCATGGCCAGGGGTATCGACGATGTTGATGCGGTAATCCTTCCATTTGATGGCGGTGTTCTTGGACAGAATCGTGATGCCACGCTCCTTTTCCAGCTCGTTGGAGTCCATCGCGCGTTCTTCCAGTTTGACGCGATCGCCCAGCGTATTCGACTGTTCAAGAAGCTTGTCGACGAGGGTGGTTTTACCATGATCAACATGGGCGATAATGGCGATATTTCTAAGATTCTGAATCACAATGCTGCTACTCGATGTTACTACTACATAAGATAAAAAAGGGTACACCCCAACAGGGGTGTACCCGGAAAAGTCGCGCATTATAACGCATAGCGAAGCATTTACGATGAATTTTCAGCCCAAATCAGGCCGCAAAGAGTGGGTTCAGGACCTTTTAGCCTTCCGGGCTGCAGTTTTTGAGCCGGACCAGCGCAATCTCCAGGAATTTAGACCGGCCGCCGCGCCGGATCAAACCTCTCCAGCCGGTAACCGCGCTGATAGATAGACGACAGGCGCCAGCCGTTTTCTTCCGAGATTTTAAGTTTCTTGCGAATACGGCTCATGTGCGTATCAACCGTGCGTGTATTGACGTTGGCGTCATAGCCCCAGACGGATGAAAGAATGTGATCACGGGACAACAACTGGCCCATATTTGTGAAAATGAAACATATGAGATTAAACTCCATTTCCGTCAACTTCACCGGCTTCTTGTCCCAGTACACCACTCTTGATTTCATGTCGATCTGGTAGATCCCGTAGTCCAGTATTTCCTGCTGAGTGACCTTGCGCCTGCGCCGCGTGACTGCACCTATACGCGCCAGCAGTTCCTTCTCGTGTAGCGGTTTGATAATGTAGTCATCCGCACCAAGCTCAAGAATCCCGGCAACATCTTCTTCACGACTACGCGCCGTGACAAAAATAACAGGCGTGTCCCAGCCAGGCTGCTTCTGCAATTGCTGCAGGATTTTATCGCCGTCAAGATCCGGAAGCACCCAGTCCAGCAACACAACATCGAAGCTGTGCTCGTGGCTGGTGCGAACAAATTCTTCACCCTGATAGAACTCAAATACGGAGTGGCCGGCCTGTTCAAGCCAAAGTCGAACAAGCCCGGTTACTTCCCTGTTGTCATCAACAATTGCAATGTGCATTGTATGGTGTTTTATATCCCTGGTTATTGCGCTGGGCCTAAAGATACAGCATGCAAAATGCAAAATACAAATAGCTGAGCAATATTTTTATATCCTGCCTCCTTAACCTTAGGGTCTGTTGATCTTTCAGATGTTAGGCTGATTTTGAGAAAATTTTAGTCCTGACAAGGCATTTTTTACGTATCAATGCACTCCATTGATAGTAAAAAATAACGCAGGCAGGGCTAAAATTAGCCAAAATCAGACAATAGATGAAAGATCAACAGACCCTAGTATATGTATTTGTTTATATTTTTTATCCGCACCATGGTGATGCATATCCAGGCTTTATCCGGGTTACTTTACAGGTTTCTGCGTCAAAACAAAGCATACAATTAATTTATATGGACATTGATTAGATTGACGTTATGACATAAAATTGCTCAACACTAAGTACATGCCGCCAACGACTAATCACAATATGAATTCAGCGACTCTCAAGGAACTTTCTCCCTCTGAAGCCTGGAAATTGCTGCAATCCAACCCCCGTGCAATTCTGATCGATATTCGTTCGACCATGGAATTTCTGTTCGTCGGCCATCCGAAAGGGGCGGTGCATCTGCCATGGATCGACGAACCTGACTGGGAAGTGAATCCACATTTTGTTTCTGAAGCGCGCATGCTGATGCTGGGTGGAAAAATCAGCGATATAGAAGAAGGCAGTGCGCCAATGATTTTGATCTGCCGCAGCGGCAAACGCTCAAAGGAAGCCGGCAAGGCGTTGATCGATGCCGGCTTCCAGGATGTCTATCATGTGGATGAAGGCTTTGAGGGTGATCTGGATGAAAATCATCAGCGCGGAACGCTGGGCGGCTGGCGCTACCACAAGTTGCCCTGGGTGCAGTGCTGAAGCTGTTTTTTTTCTGAGAACATTGTTGGGCTTCGCGTTGCCCTGCCCAACCTACATGCTTTTTTTATCAATATTCCGCGTGTGCACAAAACCCGTGCCCACCCTGACCGGTCTGCACTACTCCCTTTTTCCTCAATAATGGGGAGGAATCTCATCCTCCGGCTTCGGCGCTGTTTCTGCGGCCGCATCGCTCGCCAGCAGGCTCAGGCGTGAGTCCAGCATTTCCACCGTCGCCACCAGCCGGTCGAGCTGGCGCTGCTGATCGGTAATGATCTCATTCAGCTCCACGATGCTGTTTTCCTGAAAGACCAGCCGGGATTCCAGCTCGATAATCTGCTCATCTGTTTTCATGCTATTCACTGCAAAGTTTTTGCCCGCCGGGCCGATAAAGAAGGGAACGGAGCAGTTTGCGCCTGTACGTCCTTAATACGCGCAAGCTTGCCACATACCCAAAAAATACATTTTATCACTACTGACGGAAAAACATGAGCCAGCCCGCTTCCCTCGAACAGCTCAAGCCCTCTGATCTTCCCTCACCACCGCAGGCTGCGTTACAGATCCTGCACGCCTGCTCACAGGATGATGTCAGTAGCACCGAGTTATCAATCCTGGCGGAAAAGGATCCGGTGCTGACCGCAGAACTTCTACGCGTAGTCAACACCCCTTTTTTCGGCCTTTCCCGCAAAGTGCAGTCTCTCAGCCATGCGGTGACCATTCTCGGCCAACGCACCCTGCGCAATCTGGTGCTGTGCCTGTCGGTGCGCGATGCCATTGGCGAAGACGCCATCCCCGGCCTCGACACGACGGCCTACTGGGAGGATTCCCTGCGCCGTGCGGTCAGCGCCAGACTACTGGGCGCGCAGCTCCAGCAGGACTCTGATGACTGCTTTACCGCAGGCCTGTTGCAGGACTTCGGTCTGCTGGTACTGTTCTATCTGCGCCCGGAAATGGCGCTCGACTGGGAGGAACTGCGTAGCCTTGATCCCGAGGCGCGTTTCAGCACCGAACAGCAGTACTTCGGCCACAGCCACACCGATGTGATCACCCTGCTGGCGGATGCCTGGGATCTGCCGGACGAACTGGGTCAGGTGCTGGGCGCCCATCACCACTGCGAGGCTATCGCCCCAGGCGACAACTCGAGCAAAAACCAGCAACAACTCTGCCAAATACTCTATTGCGCAGACTGGATGAATGCTATTTTTACCAGCAGCGACAAATCTTCCGTGCTCAGTCATACGCAACAACTGCTTCAGGATCATTGCGGCATGCAGGAAGAAGCGATCAGCACCTGTCTCAACACCCTGGCCGAAGAAATGGAAACCGCAGCCAGCTCACTGGGATTGCGGATTGAAACACAGCCTGACTTCGAGCAGATCATGCGTGACGCCAATATCAAACTGGCCGAAGCCAATCTCAGCTATCAGGAACTCACCTGGAAACTGGAACAAACCCTGAAAGAACGCGATGCGCTGGCGCTGGAGCTGGAAAAGGAACTGCAACTGGCGCGCGAAATCCAGGAAAGCCTGCTTCCCAAAGAACTCAGCGATGACTTCCCGATTACCGGCCTCAACGTTTCCGCCCGCCAGCTTTCCGGCGACTTCTATGATTACTTCGTCCTCAAGGACGGACGCATCTACTTCAATCTCGCCGACGTCTCCGGCAAGGGCGTCTATGCTGCGCTGCTGATGGCCAAAACCAGCAGCCTGTTCCACTGCCTGGGCAAACATATCCATGAACCGGACAAACTGCTCGCGCACATCAATAACGAGCTTCATGAAACCGCTATTCGCGGCATGTTCGTAACCATGATTGCCGGTATTTATGATCCGCGAACCGGCAGCGTAAAAATGGTCAATGCCGGCAACCCACCGGCGCTGATATTCAGTCCCGGCAATAAAGTGCAGGCGATTGAAGCCACCGCTTCACCACTGGGCATTCTGCCCAATTCATTATTTCCGCTGGCGCCGGAAATTCATCTTGGTGAAAAGGACTGCATGTATCTTTTCTCCGATGGCGCCACCGAAGGTTATCTGCAGGAAGGTGGTGAGATGCTGGGACTGCCCGGCCTGCTGAAACTGATCATGTCCATGCACAATCTGGCGCCCAAAGATCAACTGCAGGCCATCATTGAGAAATTCAGCGCAGCATCCGCTACCCTGCATGACGACATCACCATTATGTTGATTGAAGGAAAAACCAGTGCATGAATCATTAGCCCGGCGCTCATTCACATCCGACACCATCGAACTGCAGGCCATCCGCAACTGGTTGCACGAGATCCTGCAACAACAGGCCTGTTCCGAAAACTGTATCAATGACGCCATCCTGGCCGTCAACGAAGCCTGCATGAACATTATCCAGCATGCCTATTACGGTCGCGCAGACGGCGAAATGATTATCGAAGTATTGCGGGAAAAGGATCATCTCGTCTTCCAGCTTACAGATTTTGCCTCACCGGTCGATATAAACAAGTGCCAGCCACGCGTTCTGGATGAAGTCCGTCCCGGCGGGCTTGGCATACATATTATCCAGTCAGTGATGGACAGCATGCAGTTCCTGGAGCCACCCTCTAACGTTGGCAACCTGCTGGAGCTGAAATTAAATATTCACAAACAACGGGATCACGGATAACTATGGAATGCACGACACGCATAGAAAACGGCTTCACCGTCATCGCACTTGCCGGCGAAGTCGATTTGCATTATTCGCCAAAGGCGCGCGAGATTATTCTCAAATATCTGGCTGACAAAAATCATGTGCTGGTCGATCTCTCGGAGGTAGCCTATATCGACAGCTCGGGCGTCGCCAGCCTGGTCGAGGGCTTCCAGCATGCCCGCACCCACGATCTGAAATTCGCTCTCATGGGCGTCAGCGATGCGGCCATGCAGATTCTGCAGCTCTCACGCCTGGACAAGGTGTTTCCCATTATCGCCAATGCCACGGAAACCGATCAACTTTAGGCCGTGTTCAGCGAATAAACATGAATGAGTTAAACAAAGAACGCAGCGATTATATGATTTTGATTATTACCAGGGAAACACTGATTAATTCCACCGTTCGTGGTGAGCCCTTCGACAAGGCTCTCCTGAGCGAAGCCGAAGGGCTCAGGGCGAACGGAATTAATCAGCGTTTCCCTAATTTTTTCCTCTGCGTCTCTGCGCCTTTGCGTTTAATAAAAACCTTTACGAATGAAACCTGGGCCGTTCCCCTATGAGCAACGCTGCACAAAACCCGGCCCTGCGTCCCGCCATTCGCTTTGTTGAAAATGTCGGTCGCAAAACCGTTTCTGCGATCGAGGAGTTCGGTTATGTCTTCAGCATGCTGGGAGAAAGTTTTTACTGGTTGATCTTCGGTCACCGGCAGCAACAGCCCGTACGCCTGCGCAGTGTCTTTGCCGAGGCCATGAGTATCGGTGTCCACGCCATTCCCATCATAACCATCATCACCCTGGCCATTGGCATCATGATGGCGATACAGGGCATCCAGACCCTGAAAACCTTTGGCGCAGAATCAAAAGTCATCGTCGGCATCGCGATTGCCATCACCCGTGAGTTTGCGCCATTAATAGTCAGCATCATGGTTGCCGGACGCTCCGGCTCCGCCATCACTGCGCGCATCGGCACCATGCTCGAATCCCAGGAAATCGATGCCCTGCGCGTGATCGGCATCAACCCGGTACGCTATATTACCGCGCCCCTGTTGCTGGCGATGATGCTCTGTATTCCCGCACTCACCATCCTTGGCGATTTCATGGGCCTGCTGGGTGGCGGCCTGTATTCCATCATTGAACTTAAAATTACCCTGCCGATTTATTTTGAACGCTGTGCCGCCGTACTCTCATGGAATGATATCAGCCAGGGCCTGATCAAAAGCCTGGTGTTCGCCGCCATCATCGTCCTGGTCTCGGTCAGTAATGGCTTTCAGGTACGTGGTGGCGCTGAAGGCGTGGGCCGCGCCACTACTCGTTCGGTGGTCATGTCGCTGACCTTTATCGTTATCGCCGACATGGTTTTTACCTATTTTCTCAATTTCGCCTGAAACCATGCCTGCCGCCAGCAACAGTGAATGCGCGATTGAAGTCCGTAATCTGGACGCTCATTACGGCGAGCGGCAGATCCTCAAAAATATCAGCCTTGATATTCGCCCCGGCGAAATCATGGTCATCATGGGCGGCAGCGGCTCAGGCAAAAGCACGCTGCTGCGTCACCTGCTGGGACTGAACACCCCGACGCGTGGCTCGATCACGTTACTTGGTAAAGATATTACCAAAAGCAGTGAGCAGGAGATATTCGAGCTGCGCAAAAAAATGGGGGTCGCTTTTCAGGGCGGCGCCCTGTTCGGCTCGATGACGGTAGAAGAAAACGTCGTCCTGCCCCTGTATGAACATACCGAACTGGATGAGAACACCATGCGCATCATGGGCCGCATGAAACTGGAGGTCGTCAACCTTGCCGGCTTCGAGCACCTCAGGCCATCGGATCTGTCCGGCGGCATGATCAAGCGCACCGCACTGGCGCGCGCCATTGTCATGGATCCTCGCCTGCTGTTTTTTGATGAACCCTCGGCCGGGCTGGATCCGGTCGCGGCCGTTGAACTGGATGAACTCATCCTGCGCCTGCGCCAGGTCATGAACATCACCATTGTGGTTGTCACGCACGAACTGGAAAGCGCGTTCAAGATCGCTGATCGCATCACCGTGCTGGATCAGGGGGTGATCCTGATGACCGATACTGTAGAGGCGGTAAGGAACTCGGACAATCCACGCATACAGAGCCTGCTCAATCGCCTGCCCAGGGATGACGCCATCGATGCCGATGAATACATGGAACGCCTGACAGGAATCTGAATATTTAAGAAACACCGGAAAATAAAGTGAAAAAGGATCATATCAATTATTTTGCCGTCGGCAGTTTCGTCCTGGCCATGCTGACGCTGCTGATTGCCTCCCTGTTATATATCTCCGGACAGGGTGACGCCACCGATGCCTACCATGTCAGTTATGCCGATATTTCCGGTATTCATAACGGCACCACGGTCACCTATGGCGGCTACAAGATTGGCAAAATCGAAAACGTCGAGCCGGTGCGCAATGCACAGGGAACCCGTTATCACGTTACCCTGGCTGTTCGCAACGGCTGGACCATACCCTCTGACAGCACCGCTCAGATCGCCTCGCCGGGTATCCTTGCGGAAAAAACCATTGAAATCCGCGAAGGCAAAAGTAAAACCATGCTCTCGCCCGGCGATGAAATAAAAGGCCTGCCTGCGATCGATATGATGGCCATGATGAATCGCCTGTCCGGAGAATTCGAACAACTGGCAGATGGTGATATCCGTCCACTGATAAGCAGGCTCAGTCATTACCTGAATGACATCGGTGACGATCTCAACCGGAAAATTCCAGACATTACCGAAGGCACCCACACCCTGCTGGCGAGCCTGAATGAGTCGGCCATGCGCCTGAACGAACTCATCAACACCGAAAACAGACAGCATCTGCACAGTCTGTTCAAAAACGCCAATGAAATGTCAGAAAGCCTGATCACCCTGACCCGCCATCTGAACAACACCGGTGAGAAGGTCGAGCACCTGCTGGACCAGACACACCACCTGGTGGACGACAACAGTGGCGACATTCGCCAGGCCGTCGTCGACATGCGTAAGAGTCTGGAGATCCTGTCACAGAACATGAACGCCATCGTTCATAACATGAATGCCTCGGCCCGCAACATGAATGAATTTACCCATGAACTGCGCCGTAATCCATCGATTATCATCAACAGCAAACCCCCTGCCGACATAAAGGAATAAGCCATGCTATTTTTCAGAATGCTCAGCCTGCTCCTTGCCCTTGGCATTAGCGGCTGCATGGGCGGCGCCAGTGTCACCATTCCCCATGATCATTACTATCGCCTGCCTGCGACTACCTCAGTCACACCCCTGCGCACACCGATGCTGCCCGGGACGCTGGAAGTCAGCGCAATACAGACCAGCGGCATGCTGCACGAGCGCAGTATTCTGTTCGTGCGCGAACAACAGCCGCTGGAAGTCAGCCCTTATCACTATTACTACTGGGTCAATACCCCGTCCTCCCTGCTGCAGCAGCATTTGCTCAACTATTTGCGCCTGAAAAATCTCGCCCGCAGCCAGCATCGCTATCGTTCCGACACCCCGGCTGACTTCAGGCTGGAAAGCGAGCTGTTGCATTTCGAGCGCTATATTCGCAAAAATGCAAGCGAAGCCCGGGTGGAGCTGGAACTGGTCTTGCTAGACAACCGTAGCAAGCGCGTCCTGCTGCGCAAACTCTACCGCCACAATATAAAAACCCGGAGTGCAGAAATGGCCGACACCGCCGATGCATTTGGCAAGGCGCTAAATGCAATCTACCGACAGTTCGCCCAGGATGTGGCCGCTCTCAACCTGTAAAGGCTTACCGCTCCCAACTTCCCCCAAAAGTCATATATACTTCATGGACACATAGTGCTTAAATTATGAGCAACCAGGGAAAAAACCATGATATTCCGTACGCTTATAACTGTTTTGCTCGCCCTCAGCCTGCTGCCATTTTCAGCCCGGGCCGCCCTCGTCACCTATAACAACGAAGCTGGTCTCATTGCCAATGGCGGCACACAGACCCGCTATGACTTTGAAATCGCCAGCGGCTTTCCCGCCGGCGATTATGATCCTGCACTCTCCCTGATCGGCGAACTTGACGGCATCCAGTTCAACGCCATTACTATTAGCCCCTCCACGCCTACCTCGGGCAGCCAGGCCATGAGCGGCCAGAACGGCACCTATACCGCCGCCAGCCTGGACTTCAGCAACCTGAGTCGGCGAATCACCGGCGTTGGCTTCTACGGGCTGGATCTCAGGCTTAATGAAGCTATTCGTGTTAACGTCGACTTTCGCCTTGGCGGCATCCAGACCTTCGATATCCGCCTGGGCAGCGCCACGGAACTTACGCCAATCTATTTTGGCGCCTATGATGCCGCAGACTCCATTCGCAACCTGTCCCTGCTTGGTATTGATGACAGCGGCAACAACCGCGGCTGGTATATCGATGATTTGACACTGATTGGCATGGCTGTGCCGCTGCCCCCCGCCCTGCCCCTGTTCCTCGGCGGTCTTGTGCTGCTGGGTCGCTTTTGCTCAAAACGCGGCATAAAACCATCCCTCCCCTGATTAGTTCATTTTCAGGCTTGAATCCTCTCTGCCCGCTTTATATATTACGCACATAAAAACACCATGCAGAACAGCGGCGTGTAAGCACAGACCGAGTGTCTGTCATTTAACCGTAACTGGATAACCTGACAACGGCAATGGCTCTAGAGCATAAAATATTTGATGATGGCCTGACGGTGATCGCGGTTGCGAGCGGCTGTTTGACTGCCGATGAATTCAGCGATTACGCCTTCTGGCTGATAAAAAACCACGGCACACTGCTGAAACCGGGTCTACGCCACCTGATCCTGCCCCGTGATCTGGAAGAAATTCAGCTCACCGAACAGGACATTCACCGCTTTGCCCATATCAATCTGGCTTACGGCGCAGGGCGGGAGAAAATACACACCGCCATCGTCTCGCAGGACAGCGAGGTAAGAAAACTGGCCTCCCTGCACAAAACGCTCTCGCAGATTGCCAATATCGAGGTGGAACTGTTCGATGACTGTCAAAAGGCACTGGACTGGCTGGGGATTGATACTGCCGAGGCGAGTGCTTACGCAAAGAAAATGGCCGCCCCTGAAGGGAAGGTTTCTTCATAGCAGGCAGGCTGAGATAATACGTTTCGTAATGATGGGTTTCGCTTTGCTCTACCCATCCTACGGATAGTTAAAAAAAGCGTAGGATAGGTAGAGCAAAGCGAAACCCATCAATCCAGAGCAAGGTTTTAACCCTTCACAAGCGCCCGCCGCGCCTGGACGGCCGCCGCCAGTTCCCGCAACAACGCTTCGCTGACGTCCCAGCCCAGACAGGCATCGGTAATACTCTGGCCATAGACCAGTTCCTGATCCGGATTATTATCCTGACGCCCTTCCTGCAGGTGGCTTTCGATCATTGCACCCATAATATGCGTATTACCCGCAGCAACCTGCTGTGCCACATCACGGCCAACCTCGACCTGACGGGCATAGTCTTTCTGGCTGTTGGCGTGGCTGAAATCAATCATCAGCATTGAATCCAGCCCTGCCTTCTCCAGCTCCTCGATGGCTTTACGCACGCTGTCGGCATCGTAGTTGGGCTGACGGCCGCCGCGCAGAATAATGTGGCAATCGTCATTGCCGGTGGTCGCGAAAATGGCCGAGTTTCCAGCCTTGGTCACGGAGAGAAAATTATGCGGCCGACCCGCCGCGCCAATGGCGTCAATCGCCACCTTCAGCGCGCCGTCGGTGCTGTTCTTGAAACCCACCGGGCAGGAGAGTCCGGAGGCCAGCTCGCGATGCACCTGGCTTTCAGTGGTGCGCGCACCGATGGCGCCCCAGCTAACCAGATCCGCCACATACTGTGGCGTGATCAGATCCAGAAATTCGGTTGCCGCCGGCACCCCGGCATTGTTCACGTCCAGCAGCAGCTTGCGCGCCAGATGCAGGCCCTTGTTGATCTGGAAGCTCTCATCCAGATCCGGATCGTTGATCATGCCCTTCCAGCCGACCGTCGTGCGCGGTTTCTCAAAATACACGCGCATGACAATCAGCAAATCCTTGCCCAGCTCGGTGCGCAGCACCTGCAATTTTTCGGCATACTCCAGCGCGGCCTGGGGATCATGCACCGAACAGGGGCCAACGATGACCAGCAGGCGATCGTCCTTGCCGCGCAGGATATTGTGAATCGCGGTGCGGGTTTCAAAAATCAGCCGGCTGGCCGTTTCAGTAATAGGACAATCCTGATGCAACTGGATAGGCGGAATAACCTCTTTCAACGCCGTGATGCGCAGATCGTCTGTTTTGTATTTCATATTCATAGCCGGACATTGTAACGTGAATATTCCGTCGGCTAAAGTCGGATCGATCGGTCTTTTGTCTGAATAAACTACCCCGCTGCAAGCAGCCTGAGTATTAGAAAAATCAGCCCAACTATTTTTGTCACTCCGGCGAATGCCGGAGTCCATAGGCAATGAGATAGCGACTGGATTCCGGCATCCGCCGGAATAACGGTATTCGCTGCAAGCAGTGGGAATTAAACCCAAAGTGATTAAAATTGTTGGGCTTTATTTCATTCAGCGCCAACCTGCCCACATCTGTAACCTTCTTCAAAGAGGGGAATCCCCTCTCTCGTTCTCAGCCTGCTGTGGTAACTGCTCCTCGCTGAGCAGATAACGGCTCAGGGCTACCAGCGGCGTCAGGCCCATACGCACCAGCGCACGCAGGCGGGGACGACTGCGGATATAGTTGGCCAGCGGGGGGCTGTGGCGATAGTACTGGCGCACGAACCAACGGCCGGCCTGGTTATCAAGCAGATAGCGATCTCGAAAAGCGCGCAGGTAGCGCACATCCTTCTGCATGTCGCTGCCCCAGGCCGCCGTAGCAATGAAACAACCACCGCCTCCACCGCCACCTGCCGCACTGGCCTGCAACGCCGTAACCGTCAAGGTTGAGACACTGACGTTATCGGTTTGTGAAGCTTCCGGATTAACGCTGTGGACAATGGCCGTGTTGATCCCGCTTCCCGCCACACCCATGCCGACGACAATCGTGACCGTATAGCTGCCGCCACCGCCCATTAGCGTCCCCAGGGCACAGGACACTACCCTATTGGCATGTTTACAACTACCCTGAGAGCTTGAAGCTGAAACAAAACTGGACCCTTCCGGCAACAGATTGGTGAGAAAGCCACTGGTCGCATCAAAGCCACCATTATTGGCAATCGTCAATGCATAACTGACTTCAGAACCCGCCTCCACTTCACTGATCTCGACTCCATTGGCCGACAGCGTCTGAGTGACGGCCAGGTCCACTGTGTTGCCATCGCTGTTGATAGCCCCCCAGCCCACGTCACTCAGCAACTGTACCGCCAGCCCCGGATCATGGTTTGCCACCGTGTAATTCGGCTCCATTAGTTCATTCGGGGAAAGTGCGGTGCTGAAATGCGACACTGATGAACCAGACTCCTGTGGCGAGGGCGCATACATTTGCACATGATCCCCCGTAACGCCTGCAACAAGACTGCCACTCGCTGCGACTACCGCTGCTCCTGTCCAGTGCAGATCGCCCGTCGCCGTGCTGGCCGTCACCCGCTGTGCATTATCCATGGACGGGTAATCCGCCACTGCCGCGCCATGGTGTTCAAGCAGGCGCATGTAGGCGTCATCGAAGCCCCCCAGTTTTTCACCCGTGGCGAGGGTGACGAAATCACCAAAACCCAGGCCGTGGATCAGCTCATGCAGCGCCACGGTGACAAAATCAATATCAACACCCGGGCTAGCGTCCAGACCGTAATACCAGTACGTGCTACCCAGCACCGTATCGCCATCCAGATCCCGGTTAAAGGTAATATTGATTTCATTGCCGCTGTTGAGATTGGTGCCCGCCAGCTTTTCCGCCAGCGCCAGCGTGTACCAGGTGTCAGCAACAGGCGCATTAGTGAAATTCTGCGCGACACTGGTGGTGCTGGCCGAGCCGAGTGAGGCGCTGCTGCCATCACCACCCAGCGCATTCATTTGCGCACTTATTTTGATCTCGACATTGCTGTTAATAAACCGCGCAATCAGATCAGCGGCATACTGCAGGGCATTCAGTCTTGCCTGCCCGAGCGTGGTGGCGGAATTGTTGCCTGTTGCAGTGAAGGGACTGCTGTCATTAAAGCCTTCGTCAGCACCATCAGCATTGACGATCACAATGCTTGCCGCCGCCTGCAGCGATGAAACATGCCCCAGCAAGACCAGCAGCAATAACACGGGCGCAGAAAACCGCACAGGACTATAACGAAACAGGGGCATGACGTAATAAATCGTCTTATTCCTGCGTTTCAGAATAAGGTGCGGGAAGATCCAGCAAAGTACCGCCGCCCGCCCCGGGTGATTCGTACTCCTGTGCTCGATCAGGTGCTGGCGCAGTTTCGCTATCCAGGCCATTTACCTGCTGTGGCAAAACATGGCGTGTGGACTTGTCCTCGGCTGGTGGTTGTGCGAGAAACTCTCCTGTCACCGGATCCTTGTACACATGCATGCCGGGTTGTGGCAATGTCGTGCCGGATACCGGCGGCTGATGATCAGAATCCTGTCCACCACTACAGGCCAACAGAAAAATAATCGCGCCCGACAGACAAAAAAACTTTAATCCTGATAATGGTGTCCTGTATTTTTGCATTGTTTTCACTCACTCAAAATTCTATCTGCATACCCTGCTCATTATTATGATTTCTCCAGATCAAAATTTATACGAAAACCATGCCATAAATGTGAAGAACAGGGTTCCTGTCACAAACAGGATGCAACAAACAGCGACGCCACTGCAAACTGTGAGGAATTAAACTCAGAGAAACTATTGAGGAACCGGTTGCTGTAGCCTGACGGCAAGCGCGGTTATTGGTGATTTTATCCAGCGGGGAAAGTAATCAGAATAAATGATGGGTTTCGCTTCGCTCTACCCATCCTACACATCGTACCGCGCAGGATGGGTAGAGCGAAGCGAAACCCATCAATCTTGTAAAATGTAGTTATAACAACATCAGGCCCCCAGCGCGGCATAACTGCGGTCGCGGATTTCTTCCACGCCGCCCACGCCCTCAACCTTTGCATATTTTGGCGCACCTTCGCCGCCCCTGTCGGCCCAGCTGGAATAAAACTCTACCAGCGGTTCGGTCTGTTCGTGATAAATAGACAGGCGCTTGCGTACGGTATCTTCCTGATCATCATCACGCTGAATCAGATCCTCACCGGTTTCATCATCCTTGCCTTCTATCTTCGGCGGATTAAAAACAATATGGTAGGTCCGGCCTGAGCCAGGATGTACGCGACGACCACTCATACGCCGGATGATCTCGTCATCGTCCACATTGATCTCCAGCACATGCTCGACATTGATGCCGCGCGCCTTCATGCCTTCAGCCTGGGGAATGGTGCGCGGAAAGCCATCGAGCAAATAACCATTGGCGCAATCAGGTTCTTTCAGACGCTCTTCCACCAGCCCCAGAATGATATCGTCAGATACCAGTCCACCCGCATCCATGATTTTTTTGGCTTCCAGTCCCAGCGGCGTACCCGCCTTGACTGCCGCGCGCAGCATGTCACCGGTCGAAATCTGTGGAATGTTAAATTTTTCCTTAATAAAACCAGCCTGTGTGCCCTTACCGGCGCCCGGGCCGCCCAGCAGAATTAACTTCATGTTTACACCCCGCAATTATCGTAGAAAGAGAAGGGGATTATCACGCTGGAAGCCCGAACGCGCCACTCAAGCGCTTGAATAGGCCAATGGACTGAGCTAATGACTGCCTTTCATTAACGTCAGATACTGTCTAAATTAGGTGTTCCAAATACCAGATCACTTGTGAATTTCCACGTTCGTGGTGAGCCCTTCGGCTTCGCTCAGGAGAGCCTTGTCGAACCATGAGCGTGGAAACACGGTCAAATAGAGTGCTTAATATGCTTGTCCTTCGACAGGCTCAGGACGAACGGTAATATCTAAAGGTACTGCTGGTATTTGGAACAGCTATTTAGATGCCGCGCATGCGCCCACTGGCCCACGATTGACCTCGATCATGTTCCCCAGACCAGCGATAAATTAGGGTTATATGGCATACCACTGAAGTAGCATATTGCCGCTTTTTGCAGCATATGGGCAACTTCCTGGTATATACTCACTGGCAGACCCCAACAGGTAGAAACCATGCAAACCGAACTTACCGACCCCTTCGGCAGAAAAATCGAATACGTTCGCCTCTCGGTGACCGATCGTTGTGATCTACGCTGCTTCTACTGCATGCCGCAGGGTTTCAAGGATTTTGAGGAACCGGAAGACTGGCTTACTTTCGCCGAAATCGAACGCGTGATTCGCGCCTTTGGCGAACTGGGTGTCAGCCGCGTGCGCCTGACCGGTGGCGAGCCGCTGGTGCGCAAGGGCATTGTCGAACTTAGCCAGACGCTGGCTGGCCTGCCCGGTCTTCAGGACCTTTCACTTAGCTCCAATGCCACCCGCATGGATAAATACGCGGCTGATTTGCGCCGGGCGGGTGTCAAACGCATCAATGTCAGCCTCGACAGCCTGCGAGCTGAGGTTTTCAGAGAAATCACACAGGGTAAGCTGGATAAGGTTATCAACGGACTAATGGCAGCCAAAGCCGCGGGCTTTGGACCCATCAAAATCAACATGGTGATGATGAAGGGTCTGAACGACATGGAAGCAGGGGATATGGTGGAATTCTGCATAGAGCACGACTTCACCCTGCGCTTCATCGAAACCATGCCCATGGGCGACACCGGCCGCAATGCCAGTAATCGCTATATCAGTCTGCAAACCATCGAACAGCGCCTGGGCGAACGTTATGAACTGATCCCCGGCATGATGCCCGGTGGCGGCCCTGCCCGTTATGTGCAGGTTGCCGGGACTGATCTGCGCATCGGCTTTATCACTCCGATTTCCCAGCACTTCTGCGAAACCTGCAACCGGGTTCGGCTATCCGTAGATGGCACCCTGTACATGTGTCTGGGCCAGGAAGAACGCTATGCCCTGCGGCCACTGCTGCGCGACGGCATTTCCGACGATGAACTGAAACAGCACATCATCAGGGCGCTGGCGCTTAAGCCTCGCGATCACGACTTCAATAAAAACCCGGAACAGCTGGTGCGCTTCATGTCCATGACTGGCGGCTGATCTAATACAGGCGCACGAATTCCTTTGAAAGGCCATCAAGCGAGTCCGAAAGTGTATCCAGCGCCTGACTGATCCTTTCCTGTCCTTCCAGCGTATCCACAGTCAGCTCGCTGATTTCGTCCACAGTCTCAACATTATTGCTGATTTCATCAACCAGAGATGCCTGTTCATTCGTTGCCTGACTGATCTGTGAGCTCATGGCATGAATCTCCTTCACCGCACCCAGGATAGTTTCCAGCGCCGAGCCCGCCTCACCGGCCTGCCCCACCGCCGACTCCGCACTTTCACAACCGACGTTCATGGTTTCCACCGCCTTGCGCGCCTCCGTTTGCAGCGTGGAAATCATGGCCTCAATTTCCTGGGTGGACTCATGGGTTCGATTGGCCAGTGAGCGGACTTCGTCGGCCACCACCGCAAAACCACGCCCCTGCTCACCTGCGCGCGCCGCTTCAATCGCGGCGTTGAGCGCCAGCAGATTGGTCTGTTCGGCAATCGCCTTGATCGCATCCAGAATGCCACCGATACGCTGTGACTCTTCATCCAGTGTATTAATGATTGTCGCTGACCGGTTGATTTGCGAGGCCAGATCCTGAATGGAATCGATGGTGCTTCTGATAACCCGGCGGCCCTGCTCCGCACTGCCGTTGGCGCCATCGGCCGCCCCCAGCACCAGCCCGGCGTGTTCATCAACCTGTACGGCGCTGTTACGTAAACCTTCTACCGAGCTGGTCAATGAGCTGATTTCATTACGCTGATGCAGTACGCCCTTGTTAGTCAGGGCCACAGAATCGGCCAGCTCCTTTGCCGTACCATTCAACTGCGCTGATGAATCCAGCATACGCCCGGCAATGGCCCGGGTCTGGCTCTTCAACATCGCCAGCGCCAGCGCAACTTCACCGCCTTCATCCTGACTCTCGGTGAAAACACATTGCGCCACCGGATTCTGCACCACCTCCCGCGCCTGCGCCACGGCTGCCCGAAAATGACGCAGGGAAAAATGTACGCCCGCATAACCCAAGCCAAACGAAACGGCTGTAAGCAACATGATCATCATCAGAGAAAAACTGTCTGCAAACAGCGGCGTGAGCAACCATGGCAGAAGCACCAGCAGCAGGGTCAGCATGATTTTCTGTTCTATACTCGGCTGGGGAAAACGCAGGCGCCAGGGCAATTTATCTGCATTCAGATCCTGATAGAGTTTTTCCGCCCGCTGCACGCTTTTTTCGTCCGGACGGTAACGCACAGATTGATACTCATGTACCTTGCCATCCTTTTCGATAGGCATGACATAGGCATTGACCCAGTAATAACCCCCATTTTTACACCGGTTTTTGACCACGCCCATCCAGGGTTTCCCCTGCTTGAGCGTTTGCCAGAGGTTATCAAAGGCTGCGGGCGGCATATCCGGATGGCGCACAATATTATGGCTTTTATTCAGCAGCTCCTGTTGTTCAAACCCGCTGATGCGCTGAAACTCTTCATTGCAATAGGTAATCTGACCCTTGAGATCGGTGGTTGAAATAATCACCGACGACGCATCCAGTTTTATTTCGTTATCAGTAACGGGAAGATTGACCTTCATAAAAAACTCCTGTAAAACAATGCCCTGCTACAGACACACCAAAAAACACACACTCATTATCAGCTTAATCGGTAGCCTGCTAAAAACCTTTAATTATTCCTGAGTATTTTGTTGTCCTGAAAGCCTGTACGTAAAGACCCGGTCTTTGCTAAAGTGCCGTGTTTGCAGCCCGAGTTTCAGGAAGACACATGAGTACACACTTTGATCTAATCGCCATTGGCGCCGGTAGCGGCGGCCTCTCAGCCGCCGAGCGGGCCGCCGAATACGGCAAAAAAACCGCCGTCATTGAAAACAACCGGCTCGGGGGCACCTGCGTCAACATCGGCTGTGTGCCGAAAAAGATCATGTGGTTTGCCTCCGGCATCGCTGAGACCCTGCACAACGCCAGCGGCTACGGTTTTGATGTGGATCTACGCAGTTTCAGCTGGGAAAAACTGATCGAGGCGCGGGAAGGTTATATCAAGGGCATTCTCGACTGGTATGGCAATTACCTGGCTGACTCCAATATCGCCCATATACAGGGCACCGGTCGTTTCGTGGACGCGCATACCGTAGAAGTGGACGGCAAGCAATACACCGCCGATCACATCGTCATCGCCCCCGGCGGCAAACCGGTCATCCATGACATTCCCGGCGCAGAGCACACGCTCACCTCAGATGGTTTTTTTGCTCTCAAACAACAGCCTCAGCGCGTCGCTGTCATCGGCGCCGGCTATATCGCAGTAGAACTGGCCGGCCTGCTCAACGGCCTCGGCAGCGAGGTATCCCTGCTGCTGCGCAAGGATCACTTCCTCTCCAGTTTCGACGCCATGCTGCGCGAAACCCTGATGGAAGAAATGATCAATGCCGGGGTCAACATCATGCCCCGCACCAGCATCGAACGGGTGGAAAAACGGAAAGACGGCTGCCTGGACATTTACTGTGTCGGCGGCATTCGCCTGGAAGGCATTGACGCATTGATCTGCGCCATTGGCCGCGAACCCAACATCAAACCGCTAAATCTCGATGCCGCCGGTGTAAATTATAATGAACACGGCTATATCCCCACCGATGAATTCCAGCAGACTAACGTTGAAGGCGTGTATGCCGTGGGTGATGTCACCGGCCAGGCGCAACTGACCCCCGTCGCCATCGCCGCCGCACGCCGCCTGTCCGACCGGCTGTTCAACAACATGCCTGATCGCAAACTGGACTACAGCAATATTCCCACTGTCATGTTCAGCCATCCGCCCATCGGCACCATCGGCCTGACCGAGGGCGAGGCGCGGAAAAAACACGGTGATGCCGTCAGGGTTTACCAGACCCGCTTCACCGCCATGTATCACGCTCTGAGTCCACACCCACAGAAGACAGCGATGAAGCTGGTCTGTGTCGGCGCCGAGGAAAAAGTCGTCGGCTGTCACATCATCGGCATGAGCGCGGATGAAATGCTGCAGGGCTTCGGCGTCGCCATCAGGATGGGCGCAACCAAGAACGACTTCGACAACTGTGTCGCCATTCACCCCACCAGCTCGGAAGAACTGGTTACGATGCGGTGAGAAAAGTAGCTAGTAGCTGGGGACGAGTAGCGAGGAAACCCAGCCACTAGCCACTAGCCACTAGCCACTAGCCACTAGCCACTAAAATAATATGACACTTCGTACATTTGAAAATACCACCCCCCAAATCAGCGATGGTGTTTACATCGATGACACCGCGTTGATCATTGGCGAGGTTGAAATCGGTCGTGACTGTTCCATCTGGCCGTTTACGATCATACGCGGCGACGTTAACCGTATTTATATTGGCGAGTGCAGCAACATTCAGGATCACAGCGTGTTGCATGTTAATCATGTCGGCAGCCCTTATAATCCTGAAGGCAATGCGCTGGAGATCGGTGATCGGATAACTGTCGGCCACCGCGTCACCCTGCATGGTTGCACCATCCATGATGACTGCCTCATTGGCATGGGCGCCACCGTCATGGACGGCGCCATCATCCATTCAGACACCATCATCGGCGCGGGATCGCTGGTGGCGCCGGGCAAAGAACTCGAAGGCGGTTATCTCTGGCTTGGTGCACCCGCGCGGCGGGTGCGCGTCCTGAGCGAAAAAGAAAAGCAATCTATCCGTTATTCCGCGCAACACTACCAGCGCCTGAAAGAGCGCCATCTGAATAGAAAAGGGTAGCCGGTAGGTTGGGCTGAGCAACGCGAAGCCCAACAGCCCTGTAGGGTGGCACGATTTTTGTGCCCACGCGGAAGACTGCCATTAACTTTGATTGTTGGGCTTCGCCATAAAGAACATGGCCCAGCGCCAACCTGCCCATGCCCGCATCTGCGTTTATATCCTGACCCTGAAAATCGATTATCTCCGCCGCCAGGCATGAAAGCGTTCAACCCACTGCAGCAGCCGCGTAGGCGTATGCGCTTTTTTCCAGTTGCCTGCGACAAATTTGTTCGCCTCCATCCAGGTCGGATAAATATGAATGGTAGCCAGTATTTTATTCAGACCCAGTCCGTGGCGCATGGCGGTGACAAACTCGGCGATGAGTTCACCCGCATGTTCACCGACAATCGTAGCCCCCAGGATTTTGTCCCTGCCCGGTACGGTTAGTACCTTAATAAAACCTCTTGCCTCGCCATCGGCTATCGCCCTGTCCAGGTCCTCCAGTCCATAGCGCGTGATTTCATACGCTATTCCCTGCACACGGGCTTCCCGTTCATTCAGGCCTACGCGCGCCACTTCCGGATCGGTGAAGGTGGCAAAAGGAATGACGGAATAGTCCACCCTGAATTTTTTGAATGGGCTGAAGAGTGCATTGACCGAGGCATGCCAGGCCTGATGCGCGGCCGTATGAGTAAACCGGTAAGGGCCGGCCACATCGCCACAGGCATAAATATTGGGGTAGTTCGTTTGCAAAAATTCATTCACCCTGATGGTATTGCAGGCACTGAGGTTAACGCCCAGTTCTTCCAGCCCAAAGCCGCTGACATTGGCGCTGCGCCCCAGCGCCACCAGGACCCGATCAAATTCAATTTCGACCTGTCGGCCGTCATGTTCAGCAACAAGATAGTTGCGCCCGCCTTCCTGCCTGAACGCCTTGACGGCATGTTTCAGGCGCAATTCAACACCTTCGCGTTCAAACTGCCCGGCAACCAGATCGGAAACATCGTCATCCTCACGGCTCATAAGCCGCGCGCCCCGCTGCACAACGATAACTTTTGATCCCGAGTCCGCACCAAAGCGGGCAAAGCTCTGCGCCAGCTCACAGCCAATCGGCCCGCCACCCAGCACCAGCAGGCGTTTCGGTAAGCTGCGTAATTGCCAGATATTATCCGAGGTCAGGTAATCCAGATCCGCAAGTCCGGGGATGTCTGGCACAAAGGGCCGCGCGCCGGTGGCGATAATGATATTGCGCGTCGTTAAAATCCTGCCATTCACTTCAACCTCATACGGTGATCGAACCCTCGCCTCACCCTCGAGTACCTCTACACCCAGCGCCGTGTAACGTTCGACAGAATCATGCGGCTCGACCTTTTCAATGACGCTTTGCGCGCGCTGCATGATGCGACCGAAATCAAATTCGACAGCCGCCGAATCAAAGCCAAACTCCGTTGCCCGCCGCACCTGTGCCAGGAAACGCGCCGACCGAATCAGCGCCTTGGAGGGCACACAACCGCTATTGAGACAGTCGCCGCCCATCCGATGTTTTTCTATCAGGGTGACTTTTGCCTTTACAGCAGCGGCAATATAGGCCGCCACCAGACCACCAGCGCCCGCGCCGATGACGATCAGGTTGCGATCAAACCTGCGCGGCTTTTGATATTGCGGCTTGCGGTTTCCTGAACTCATAACGACTCCACTTCTTATTTTGATGGGTTTCGCGTTGCTCTACCCATCCTACATTTTTTTCAAGCATCCGTAGGATGGGTAGAGCAACGCGAAACCCATCAATCCCCTCTGCCTCTGAATTCCTGGAGTTAATAAAGACCGCGATGTTCTGCTTTATCTTTCTTTCAATACCGATAAAATAAGCCGGATGCTCGAACCTGCTTTTTTCAACCGCGATGCCCGCACGCTTGCCCGCGCCCTTTTGGGCAAGGTCATCCGTCGGCGCTATCAAAACACCTGGCTGGCCTGTCGCATTATCGAAACCGAGGCTTATTACCTGCATGAGAAAGGCAGCCATTCTTCACTGGGCTATACGGAAAAACGCAAAGCCATGTTCATGCCTGCCGGGACGATCTATATGTACTACGCCCGCGGCGGTGATTCATTGAATATCAGCGCAAAAGGTAAAGGTAATGCAGTGCTGATCAAATCCGGGTTTCCTTTTTTTGATCAAATATCCCCGGAAAAAAATCTGGCCATCATGCAGAAGCTTAATCCGGTTAAAGGCAGCGGACGACCGCGCAAAAAAGAAACGCTCTGTGCCGGACAAACGCTGTTGTGCCGCGCACTCAATTTAAAAGTAAAGGGCTGGGATCAGAAAAGTTTTGACCCGGAGCTTTTTTATTTTGAAGATACAGGGGAGCGGCCTTCACATATTATTAAAACGACCCGCCTCGGCATTCATCCCGAGCGCGACGCGCATCTGATGCAGCGCTTTATTGACTATGATTTTGCCAGGTACTGCACCCGCAATCCGCTGACTCGGCGCGAGGCAAAAGAAGGCCGTGACTATTTTATTTCATGACGCAGCGTTTCAATTACTTCATTCGTCTGCGGCCTGACGCCACGCCAGAGATAAAACGATTCCGCCGCCTGCTCCACCAGCATACCCAGGCCGTCATAAACTCTCTCTGCGCCCTGCGCCTGACACCAGCGCATAAACGCTGTTGGTTCACTGCCGTACATCATATCGTAACAGGCGCCGCCGGAGGCAATCACGCCTTCCGGCAGGGGCGGCATCTCACCCTGCAAACTCGCCGCGGTGGCATTGATGATGAGATCAAACGACTGCCCGGCCAGGGCATCATAACCACAACCAGTCACCCGACCCATGTCGGAAAAACTATCGGCCAGATCCTTTGCCTTTTCCGCCGTGCGATTGACGATCGTCAATCGCGCAGGTTGCTGGTTCAGTAAAGGCAGGAGAACGCCACGCGCCGCGCCGCCCGCACCCATCAATAAAATCTGTCGGTCCTGCAGTTCAAGCTTTTTATTATCGAGCAGATCACGCACCAGTCCGACACCATCGGTATTGTCACCGATGATTTTTTTGTCTTTGAAAATAAGCGTATTCACCGCCCCGGCGCGTTCGGCGCGCTCGCTGCGCGCCTCCGCCAGCGCCCAGGCTTCCTGTTTAAACGGCACCGTAATGTTCAGGCCCTTGCCGCCACTGGCGACAAAATTGCCCACCGCCTGCTCGAAACCACCAAGGTCAACATGAATAGCCGTATAGTTAATCGCCTGTTTTGTCTGCCGGGCAAACTGCGCATGAATCAGCGGCGACTTGCTGTGGCCGATGGGATTACCCATCACCGCGTACTCGTCTACCGTCGGGGAGAAATCAAAAATGTCAGTCATCTTTATTCTTTAATCAACCATGGATAATTAACGCAGAGAACGCGGAGTCGCAGAGTCGCAAAGAAAAACATCATGAAAAACCTCTGCGTCTTTGCGACTCCGCGTTCTCTGCGCTTAATACGAGTGCTTGTCAGCCTTGCTCCTGCAACCACTCAGCCACCCGTTTGGCGAAGTAGGTGAGAACGCCATCCGCACCGGCGCGTTTGAAGGCCAGCAGGGATTCCATGATCACGGCTTTTTCGTCCAGCCAGCCGTTTTGTGCAGCGGCCATGAGCATGGCGTATTCACCGCTGACCTGATAGGCGTAAGTGGGGGCGGCATACTGATCTTTCACCCGCCGCACAATATCGAGATAAGGCATCCCGGGCTTGACCATGATCATATCCGCGCCTTCTTCCAGATCCAGCCCGACTTCCCACATTCCTTCATCGCTGTTGGCCGGATCCATCTGATAGCTGTATTTATTACCGCCACCGAGATTGGCTGCCGAACCCACCGCATCGCGGAAGGGGCCGTAAAAACTGGAGGCATATTTAGCCGAATAGGCAAGGATACGGGTATGAATATAGCCGCCCGCTTCCAGCGCATCGCGGATGCGGCCGATACGGCCATCCATCATATCCGAAGGCGCGACCACATCGGCGCCGGCTTCGGCGTGGGAGAGCGCCTGTTTCACCAGCACATCAACGGTTTCATCATTGAGCACATAACCGGACTCGTCAATCAGCCCGTCCTGGCCGTGGGTGGTGAAAGGATCCAGGGCCACGTCGGTAATCACGCCCAGCTCAGGAAAACTTTCCTTCAGGGCCCGCACCGCGCGTTGCGCCAGCCCTACCGGGTTGAAGGCTTCACGCGCATCCTCGGCTTTTACCTCGGTCGGGGTCACCGGAAACAGGGCTACGGCGGGCACGCCCAGCGCCTGCAGTTGTTCGGCCTCGATCAGCAACTCATCGATGCTGACCCGCTCCACGCCGGGCATGGAAGGCACCGCTTCACGCTGCTGCTGGCCTTCGAGCACAAACATGGGGTAAATAAGATCGTCGACGCTGAGACGGGATTCACGCATCAGGCGACGGGAAAATTGATCGCGGCGCATACGCCGCATGCGGACCCGGGAAAAATGGCCCCGGCTGGTATCGGATGCAGTCACCGTATTTACTCCTGCAACATAGAGAAGGACTTATCAGACAAATAGACTAAAATTAGTATGATAATATCAGCATACTGTAATTAATTAGTGAAATAAACGGCCTGCATCATGCCAGAAAAATATCTGCCAAAAAAAATTGCAACAACCGGACTCGTTCTTCTGTTGGTTCTGCTGTCAAAGTTTGCCTTTGCCGACATGCCGCCCGACAAAATGCTGGAGGCCGCCAGCCAAAATATGATTAGCGCCCTGCAGGATCAACATGCGGCTATCCAGCAGGATCACCGGGTTCTCTACGGCCTGATTGAGGACATCCTGCTGCCGCATATCGACATCATCACCGCCTCCCGCATGGTTCTGGGCAAGCACTGGCGGCAGGCCAGCAAGAAACAGAAACTACGCTTCATCCGTGCCTTCCGTGAACTGCTTACGCGGTTCTATTCTTCCGCGCTGGCTGAATATCTGTCGAAGCATAAAGTCAAATCTGACTTTATCACCTTCCAGCCGCTGCGCGAGTCACCGGAAAAAAAACGACTCACGGTCTACGCCGAAGTGCATCCGCCCGGTGGCGGTGAAAAAGTCAGCGTGAACTATCGTATGCGCAAGACGAAAAAAGGCTGGAAAGTCTATGACGTGGCCGTAGCCGGAATCAGCGTCATCAGCACCTATCGCACCAGCTTTGCCAGCGAAATCAAGCAAAAGGGGCTGGAGCCTTTCATTGCGTCCATTGAAAAACGCAATGGCGCCCTGCTCCACGCCGTTCAGAACAAGGCCGCCCAGGTTTCACAGAACCCGTAATTTCAGGGGAACAAATCACCCGTAGGTTGGACAGAGCAACGCGAAGCCCAACAGGCGCGATTTCAGCCAGCTATTCTGAATATGCTGTGCTGAAGTCTCAAATTATTATTAACCACAGAGGACACGGAGGTTATTGTCAAAAATACTTTCTCCGTGTCCTCTGTGGTTCAAAATCTTTTATTTTCGGCTTAACCCATCCCTCATCACACCGTACAATCCCGGCATGTTTATTTTCCGACTGCTCACCAACGCGCTGGCGCCGCTGACCCTGCTCGGCGCGCTCGGCGCCTGGTTTTTCCCGGAATGGTTCCTGATCTTCAAACCTGTTTTCAAGTGGCTGTTTGCCGCCGCCATGTTCGGCCTGGGGATGGTGCTGGATGCAGATGAACTTCGAGACACTCTGCGCCACCCGCATCGCATCGGCCTGGGCGTATTGACCCAGTATCTGGTCATGCCTTCACTGGCCTTCCTGGTGGCGACCCTGGCAAACCTGCCCCCGGCACTGGCGCTGGGCTTTATTATCGTCGGCTCGGCGCCGGGTGCCATGGCCAGCAATGTGATTGTCTACCTGGCCGGCGGCGCGGTCGCCCTTTCCATCGCCATGACGACAGTAGCCACCTTCCTTTCTCCCCTCATCACTCCCTCGCTGGTCGAGTGGCTGGGCGGGCAATTACTGCCCATTCCCTTCCTCGGCATGATGCAGACCATCCTCTTTATCGTTGTCCTGCCGCTGGGTATCGGCATGCAGGTTCACCGCTTTCTCAGACCGGCGCAGATGAACTTTGCCCGTGAGTTCGCCCCGGCTCTGGCCTCACTCGCAATTATCATTATTTGCAGCTATGCCGTGGCCGCCAACCATAGTCAGCTTGGCAGCATGGGACTCGACCTGATTGGCCTGGTGATCCTGCTCAATGGCCTGGGTTACGCCGCAGGCTGGTTTCTGGCGCGGCTGTATGGCTTTGATTTCCGTCATCGACTGGCGCTATCGATTGAGATTGGCATGCAGAATGCGGGACTGGGCGTAGTGCTGGCGTTGGCGCATTTTCCCGAGACACCGGAAACCGCGCTGCCGGGAGCCCTGTTTGCTGTCTGGTGTATCCTGACTGCGGCTGGCGCTACGAGCTATTTTCGCCACCGGTACGGCAAAAACCATGCCCATTTCGGGTGAAAAATAATCAAGAAATCCTGCCGTCGGCCGACCTAGTAACAACACAAAAACCAAGTTTTTAGGCATGGAACGCCGAATCGTACCCACACAACAAGGTTGCTGACTCCATGCTGCGGATTCTGTTTATCGAACCCTCCGCTACCCTGCGCCACGCGCTCGGTAAACAACTACGCCACAGTGACCATGATGTCACCATCGAAACAGACTATGAGGCCGGGCTGAACCACCTGCTCAGCCAGGGGAATAACCCGCCCTTCGATGCTGTCATTCTTGGCTGGCCCAAGCAAACCCTGACCAGTACGGATGAGCTGCTCGCCAGCCTTAGCGAAGCTCCCTTCGACGAGCTGCCGCTGGTGGTGTTATCCCATGAGCCCGACCTGGCAAAACTGGAATGGGTTTCGGGGCGCAAACATACCGCCTTTCTGTTATGGGACAACCATCAGGACATCGTTCAGTCCCTGCAAAAGCTGCTATCCCTCGAGGCCCCCTCAGAACACACCCCCGACAGAGAATATAAAGAACCCATCCATATCCTGCTGGTCGATGATTCGCCCACCGCACGAGTGAAGTTTCGCAAACTGCTGGTCAATGCAGGCTACCTGACGGATACCGCTGCAGGCGCAAAAGAAGCCCTGGAAAAAGCCCACCAAAACTACTACGACATTGCCATCATCGATTATTTCATGCCCGATGTGACCGGCGATGCCTTATGCCGACAGTTCCGTGATGACACCTATACCGCCTCTATCATGCCGGCCATCCTTACCAGCACCTATCTGGACAAGGTGATCACCGACTCACTGGCGGCCGGGGCCGTGGACTGCATGTTTAAAAACGAGGCCAACGATTTGTTCCTCGCCCGGGTCGCGGCCATGAGCCGCACTGTGCGCATGACTCGGCGTATCGAGCAGGAACGGCTGCGGCTGGCCGGCATTCTCTCCTCGGTAGGCGATGGCGTCTATGGCATAAGTTGCGAAGGCCTGATTACCTTCGTCAACCCGGCGGTACGCCAGATCCTGGGCTATGACAATGAGCAGCAGCTGGTTGGCAAAAAACCGGCAGACCTGTTCCATAACGATGGCGCCACAATGTTGATCCCGGGCAAGGAAGATCTACCCATGCGCCAGGCTATCGAACAGGGGCAAAAACTGTATGCCGTTGAATCGGTATTTATCCGCACCGATGGCACCCCCATCCAGGTGGAGCTGACCATCTTCCCGCTCTGTATTGACGGCCATGAAGAAGGGGCTGTGATTGCTTTCCGCGATATTTCCGTGCGCAAGCTGCTGGAAGAAGAACTCAAATGGCAGGCTAACCACGATCCTCTGACCAAGCTGCTTAATCGCATGTATCTGGAAGATGCGCTGGAACAGGAAGTCCGGCGCCTGAAGCGCAGCGAAGAACAAAGCGCCCTGCTGTATATCGATCTGGATCGGTTCAAATATATTAACGATACCATCGGCCATGCGGCCGGCGATCAATTGCTTATCGAGGTCGGGCAGCAATTGAATCAACGCCTGCGCAAGGCCGACATTCTCGCCCGTCTTGGCGGAGATGAATTTGCCATCATCCTGCACAATATAAATTCAGAGGCGCTGTTCAATGCCGCTGATAATTTTCGCCAGTTACTGGAAGATTATTCCTTTACCCGCGAAGGGCGAATCTACAAGATCAACGGCAGCATCGGCGTCGCACTTATTACCAAAGACACCCGAACACCGGGCGAAGCTCTTTCCAATGCGGATATCGCCTGCCATATCGCCAAGGGCAAGGGGCGCAACCGAACCCATATTTATAGCCATCATGAAGATGACAAGGCCTCCATGGACATGGAACTGGGCTGGTCGACACGCCTGCGTCAGGCGCTGGACAACGACGGTTTCTCCCTCTACTACCAGCCCATTATCCCGCTTGCCCGCATTAATATAGATGCATTACCCCTCGAGCAGGGCGCCCTCTGGCCGCAGTTATTACAACAGGAATCCGATGGCACAGACACCATCTATGAAGCCCTGCTGCGAATGCACAACAGCCAGGGCAGCCCGATCTCACCGAATGCCTTTCTGCCCACCGCAGAACGCTTCAACATGATGCCTGACGTCGATAACTGGGTAGTAAAAAATGCGCTGGAACAATTAGCCCTTTACCAGGCCAGCCACCCTGCCACCACAATTACCATCAATCTTTCCGGACAAAGCCTCGGATCAGAGGAACTACTCGAGACAATCCGCCGGACTATCAGCGCAAAATCCCTGAGCCCCGAACACGTTCTGTTTGAAATCACGGAAACCTGTGCTATCGCACGCATCGATGAAGCACATAACTTCATTACCCAGCTCAGTGAATTTGGCTGTCGTTTCGCACTGGATGATTTTGGCAGCGGTTACTGTTCTTTTGCGCACCTGAAAAACCTGCCCGTAGATTTCATCAAAATCGACGGCCTGTTCGTCAAGGACATTGTCAACGATCCCATGGATCGGGCCATTGTCACTTCCATCACTCATATCGCTCATTCGCTTGGCAAAAAAACGATCGCCGAGTTTGTCGAGAACGCCGCCACCCTGAAAATGCTGAAAGACTGTGGTGTGGATTATGTGCAGGGTTTCTATATCACCCCGCCCATACCTCAACTGCCCATGGCAGGAAATTCAGACCTCAGTATCAACTCCGATCTGCAACCACACTGAAATGTCATCCGGAAAAACATGGCCTGCAACGCCTGACCTCAACAATTAACCCGACTGCCTGTAATTCTTTCCCCCCTGTTCCCCCTTCGGGCCTTTGCGGTACAATCCATCATCGAATTCTAATGTTCAGGAGAACAACGTGGATCAATACCGAGGCACTACCGTCCTTTCCGTTCGTCGAGGCGATCATGTCGTCATCGGCGCTGACGGCCAGGTGACGCTGGGCAACACGGTGATGAAAGGCAACGCCCGCAAGGTGCGCCGCCTGTATCACGACAAGGTCATCGCCGGCTTTGCCGGCGGCACCGCCGATGCCTTCACACTGTTCGAGTACTTCGAGCAAAAACTGGAAAAACACTCGGGCAAACTGGTGCGCGCGGCCGTGGAAATGGCCAAGGACTGGCGCACCGACCGCACCCTGCGCCGGCTGGAAGCCCTGCTCGCGGTGGCCGATAGCGAGGCCTCGCTGATCATTTCCGGCAACGGCGATGTTATCGAGCCGGAGCAAAGCCTGATGGCCATCGGCTCCGGCGGCCCCTTCGCCCAAAGCGCCGCCCGCGCCCTGCTGGAAAATACCGAGCTCAGCGCGCGGGAAATTACCGAGAAGGCCTTGAATATCGCCGCCGATGTCTGCATCTATACCAATCGCAATCTGGTATTCGAAGAACTCTAACTAGCCCCCCAGGAAATCGTCACCCATGTCACAAATGACGCCCCGAGAAATCGTTCAGGAGCTGGACAAACATATCGTTGGTCAGGCCGGCGCCAAGCGCGCCGTGGCCATTGCACTGCGTAACCGCTGGCGACGCAGTCAGGTGGATGAAACCCTGCGTAATGAAATTACGCCCAAGAATATTCTCATGATCGGTCCCACCGGGGTAGGCAAAACCGAAATCGCCCGCCGCCTGGCCCGGCTGGCCAATGCCCCCTTCCTCAAGGTTGAGGCGACCAAATTTACTGAAGTCGGTTATGTCGGACGCGATGTGGACTCTATTATTCGCGATCTTGCCGACATCTCCTTCAAAATGACCCGCGAGCAGGCGATGGAAAAAGTTCAGCACCGTGCTGAGGATGCCGCCGAGGAGCGTATTCTGGATATTCTCCTGCCGCCGGCCCGAGGCTTTGGCCTGGACGAGGATGCGCCTTCCGAGGAAAAGGAAACCAGCACCCGGCAGAAATTCCGCAAAAAACTGCGCGAAGGAGCGCTGGACGACAAGGAAATTGAAATCGAGATCAGTGCGCCATCCGTCGGCGTAGAAATCATGGCCCCGCCCGGGATGGAGGAAATGACCAGCCAGTTGCAGGGCATGTTCCAGAACCTCGGCAGCGCCCGGGCCAGTCAACGCAAGCTGCCCATTCATCAGGCCGTGCGCTACCTGATCGAGGAAGAAGCCGCAAAACTGATCGACAATGAAGACATCAAGGAACAGGCGCGCGTTAATGTGGAACAGAACGGTATCGTGTTTCTGGATGAAATGGACAAAATAGCCAAGCGCGGCGAATCCAGCGGCGGCGCCGATGTTTCTCGCGAAGGCGTACAGCGCGATCTACTGCCGCTGGTGGAAGGCTCCACAGTCACTACCAAACACGGCATGATCAAAACCGACCACATCCTGTTCATCGCCTCGGGCGCCTTCCATGTCGCCAAACCTTCTGATCTCATTCCCGAACTGCAGGGACGCTTCCCCATCCGGGTCGAACTTGAGGCCCTGAGCGCGGAAGACTTCGTCCGAATCCTGACCGAACCCGATGCCTCGCTGACCATGCAGTACAGCGCACTGATGCAAACCGAAGAAGTCAGCATCGAGTTTACCGACGACGGCGTCAAACGCATGGCCGACATCGCCTGGCAGGTAAACGAGAAAACCGAGAATATCGGTGCGCGCCGCCTGCACACCGTTATCGAGCGCCTGCTGGAAGATATTTCATTCCGGGCGCCCGACATG
>Ga0316207_10001020_pt1 | contig 37841 bp, 33 predicted proteins | sample 6weekpyrite_MG_FD_204943 | JGI IMG/M metagenome (GOLD analysis project Ga0316207, IMG submission 204943) | Microbial mat bacterial communities from mineral coupon in-situ incubated in ocean water Damariscotta River, Maine, United States -... | ecosystem: Environmental > Aquatic > Marine >... | reverse complement strand
GCGGCGGCGGTTCGCCATCCATCTCGACCTTGACCCTGCATCGGTCCATGAAACGTCGGCAATGCGCCGAGATCAACCTGCGCGCCTGAGCTGTATCTGTCGTTGATCTGGCAATCCGCATGTTGAGAAACGGCATACCGCCCAACCAGAGCGCTGAGGCAAGGGCGCCTCGGGCAGTCTCGGCGATCGCGTTCATGGGTTCGACACCTTGGCACCTCTGCAAAATCGAACGGACAACCGCAAGCCTATGGGGCGGAACTGCACTGGACAAGACAGAGTTGGCCGGACATATCCCATCGCAGGTTGCCCGGGTCCGAGGTCTGCGCCTTACAGGCGGGCAAACCGTTCCTTCTGCAAAGCCGTCCAAAAGACCGTCAGATCATAGCCGGTTTCGGTCTGCACCTCATCCGTCACGATGCCAGCCTCGAACAACCACGCGCGCTTTTTGCCCTCGGCAAACGGCAAAGACAGGTGGTCTTCGTTGCGCGGGTCCTTCAGTTTGTCGGGGATCGCCGCCAACAGCGGGTCCAGCCCTTCGCCCGTGATCGCTGAAACCGCAAAAAGATCCTCTGTCCGCGCCGCCTGTGTCAGCACGGCGTCGCGGTCATCCCCTTGCAGCAGGTCGGTCTTGTTCCAGACTTCCAGAATGGGGGCCTCTTCAGACACCCCAAGACTGTGCAGGATCGCATGTACGTCGGCGGCCTGTTCATCAGTCTGGGGGTGGCTGATGTCGCGCACATGAACGATCAGATCCGCATCAAGCACCTCTTCCAGCGTGGCGCGAAAGGCCGCCACAAGCTCGGTCGGCAGATCGCTGATAAAGCCCACGGTGTCCGACATGATGACCTCATCGCCCGCAGGCAGGACAATCTTGCGCATGGTGGGGTCGAGGGTGGCAAAAAGCATGTCCTTGGCAAAGACCCTGGCCCCGGTCAGGCGATTGAACAGGGTCGATTTCCCGGCATTGGTATAGCCAACCAGTGCGACAATCGGAAATGGCACCTTGGCGCGGGATGCGCGGTGCAATTCGCGGGTCTTGACGACTTTGGCCAATTGTTTGCGCAAATGGTTCAACTGATCGTCAATCGCGCGCCGGTCCGCCTCGATCTGGGTTTCGCCGGGGCCGCCGACAAAACCCAACCCGCCGCGCTGGCGTTCCAGGTGGGTCCAGGCGCGAACCAGCCGCGTGCGCTGATACGACAGGGCGGCCATTTCGACCTGCAACACGCCCTCCGACGTGCGGGCGCGGTCGCTGAAAATCTCCAGGATCAGACCGGTGCGGTCCAACAGCTTGACGCCCCATTCCTTTTCAAGATTACGCTGCTGCACGGGCGTGACCGGACCATCGATCAAGACCAGCTCGACTTCGGCGTCATGGAAAACCTGCTTGAGTTCCTCGATCTTGCCCTTGCCAAAGAGCTTGCCCGGATGAATACGCGGCAACCGAACGACAGTGGCCCCAACAACCTGCAAATCGGGCAAGGCCGCCGCCAGCGACACGCCCTCCTGGAGCGCGGGTTCAGCCGCGCGGCGGTTCAGGTCGGATTTCAGATCAGGGTGCAGCACCCAGGCCCGTGTGACGGGGCGGTCGTGTTCGCGCAATGCTACTCTTCGCCTTCGTAAAGGCTGATGGGCTGTGCCGGCATGATGGTCGAGATCGCGCTTTTATAGACAAGCTGGGATTGTCCATCGCGACGCAGAAGCACGCAAAAGCTGTCAAACCAGGTAATCACACCCTGAAGTTTCACGCCATTCACCAGAAAAATGGTCACGGGAACTTTTGTCTTACGGACATGATTGAGAAACGCATCTTGCAGATTTGCTTTGTCGGCAGCCATCGCGACACCCTTTATTCTTGTTATTGCGGCCGCGCACCGGCCCCCCAAAGTCGTTAAAGGCATTATGTCGCGGGTGTTCTTGACTTTCCACCCCCAAAATACAACTCCGATCAGGCGCTTAGCGGTGCCAGATTTCAGGGTTGAAAAGTGCGATGATCGCCAGCGTTTCCAGCCGTCCAAGCACCATGGCAAAGGCGAGGATGGCTTTGGCGGCATCAGGAATGCCGGAATAGGCAATCGGCGCTTCGGCGGCGACAACCGCCAGCGGTCCGGTCGTGGACAAGGCCGACACGGCCAGCACCATCGAGGTTTCAAACTGCACACCTGTCAGCGACAGCATCAGCATCACGGCGGCAATGCTGAGAGCAAACAACATGAAAAAGACCCAGGAAATATAGGCCCCCTGTTTGCGGATGCGGCGCGCGTCCTTGCCCCCGCCCCCGATCGATGACGGATGCAAGAGCCGCTGCTGTTCGCGCTCGCCATGACGATAGAGCGCGTAAATCCTCAGCAGCTTGACCCCTCCGGCCGTTGTCGCCACGCCACCGCCGATCAGGGCCAGCCCGATCAGGAACAGACCGGGCGTGGATAGGCCAGAGAATTCGGTCGCCCCTTCCCAGAGCCGGGATTCAAACCCGGTGGTTGTCAGAAAAGAGGTGACGGTAAACAGCGCCCCCCACAGGGCCGAGAAAATGTCCTTCAGATCGGCAGGGCCGGCCTGCTCTGCAGTGCCAATAAAATGGCGCAGGAACAGCAGCAACGTGACCGTGCCAATCAGGACCAGCGCCGTGATGAACTCCGGGTCGCGCCGCAGCCCCTGGTCGCGCTCACCCGCAAGGCCCCGACTGAAGGTCAAACGCGACAGGGCAAAGGCAAAAAAGCAGAAAATCAGCAGCTCGCCCCAGAACTGCGAGGCCGCGAAATACAGCCCCCCGATAGGCGAAATACCGGATGTCGAAAGCGTCGACATGGCATGGATCAGCGCGATATAGGGAAATTCCCCCGCGACCACGAGGCCAATCCACAGCGCAACCGTCAGCCCCATATAAATCGGTGTCAGCGTCATCGTATACCGCGCCAGCCGCTCGGAAGGATCTGCGATCTGGGCGATCTGTGTGAAGGATCCCGTCGCACCCCCGCCCGCGCTGCCGGTCGCACGCACTTCGAATCCGCCAAGGTTCATCGGGGCAAAGATCGAAACCGCGGTAACCCAGACCAGCAGCCCCCCCATCCAGCCCACCAGGCCGCGCCAGAGATGCAGCGATGGCGTCAGCCGCGCTGCGGTGTCATAGACGGTGGCCCCGGTGGTCGTGAAACTCGACACCATTTCAAACCAGGCATTCAGGAAGGTTGTATTGCCGACGGCTTCGTAGAAGGGGATCGCAAACATGACAGGCAGGGCAGTGAAGGCCGCGAGCAGACCAATCAACTGGCTGCGCGCGATGCTGCGGGGGGCATAGCCTGCTGTCGCCAGCCCGATCATCAACGTCAGGATTGAAAACAGGATGAACCCGTAAAAGAACACCCGCATGGTGCCAAAATCCTCCATGATGGCGGCATGGGCCGCGGGCACAATCATCGCGACTGAACCTAGACCCATCAGGATCACGAAAAATGGCAGGCGGACGATCCAACCCATCAGAAGAAATCTATCGAGACCTGTAACAGGCGTTCGACTTCGGCAACATCATCGCTCATCGCGAAAATGGCGATGACATTGCCCTCTTCAATGCGTGTCTCTCCGGTGGGGCGGACGATCTCTCCTTGCTGCATCACGGCACCGATCAGCGTCCCTTCGGGAAAGTCGATGTCCTTGATGCACTGGCCCGCGATCGGCGATGTTCCAAGCACCTGCGCTTCGATCACCTCCGCCTCTGCATCGCCAATGGAATACACACCACGCACCCGTCCATGGCGGATATGCCGCAGGATCGAACTGACGGTCGTGGCACGCGGATTGATATAGGCATCAATATCCAGCGGCCCCATGAGCGGTGTCAATGTCGGATCATTGACCAGCGAAATCGCCATACGGCATCCCATTTCCTTGGATCGCACAGCGGCAAGAAGATTGGTCTTGTCATCATCCGTCACAGCCAGCACCGCATCGGCTGTTGCGATATTTGCCTCTTCCAGCAAAGCGCTGTCCAATCCATCGCCGTGCAAGACGATTGTACGATCCAGAGCATCCGCGGCGCGTTCGGCGCATTCGCGGTTCTTTTCAATCATCTTGACCCGCACCCGTTCGGTTCGCGCCTCAAGTGCGAGGGCCACCCCAAGCCCGACATTACCGCCACCGACAATGACGATACGCTCTTGTTTTGAATGGATTTTCCCAAAGATTTCCAGCGTGCGTGTCGTGTCCTCGGTATCGGCAAAGATATAGCATTCGTCATCGGGGAAAATCTGATCCCCCGCTGAAGGCACGAAAAGGGCCCCTTCCCTGCGTATTCCGACCACGACAGCGCGCAGGGTTGAAAACAGATCGGTCAATTGCCGAAGCGGTGTATTGATGACCGGGCAATCCGCGTCGATCATGATCCCCAAAAGCTGCGCCCGCCCGTCAAGGAAGCTTTCGGTGTCAAAGGCTGCGGGTGCCGCAAGTCTTTGCAAGGCCGCCTCGGCCACTTCGCGTTCGGGTGAGATCACCACATCAATCGGCAGGTGGTTGCGCCGGTAAAGATCGGCATAGGCCGGATCAAGATAGTTCTGCGCGCGCAGTCGCGCTATCTTGCGCTGGACAGAAAACACGGAATGCGCCACCTGACAGGTGACCATGTTCACCTCATCGGAGTGTGTGGCCGCAATCACCATATCGGCATCCGACGCTCCGGCGCGATCCAGTACATCGGGATAGCTGGCAAATCCGGCGACACCCTGGACATCAAGTGTGTCGGTCGCCCGGCGGACCAGTTCAGGATTGAAATCAACGACGGTCACATCGTTTTTTTCGCCAGACAGGTGGCGGGCAATCTGCCAACCGACCTGCCCCGCACCGCAGATAATCACTTTCATGTCTCGTCACCTTCGACATAGGCGACCCTGCCGCCGGCCTTGTTAGTGGTCACAACCCCCAGAGACTTGAGCTTTCGGTGCAAGGCAGAGCGCTCCATCCCCACAAAGGCCGCCGTCCGGCTGATATTGCCACCAAACCGGTTGATCTGGGTCAGAAGATATTCGCGTTCAAACAATTCCCGCGCCTCGCGCAGTGGCAGCGTGGCCAGCCCCCCGGCCAGCACGATGCGCCCTTCTTCACCGCCGCCTTCTTCGCTGTTGGGCAGCTCTTTGGCGCTGATATCATCAGTGGTTTCTCCAAGAATAAGAACACGTTCCACCACGTTCTTCAACTGGCGCACGTTCCCCGGCCAAAGCATTGTTTGCAGCAAGGCCCGCGCATCCTCGGCCAGATTGCGCAGTGGCAGGCCCTGCGCCTTGTTACAGCTTTCGATGAAATGCTCAGCCAGAAGCGGGATATCCTCGCGGCGCTCCTCCAAGGACGGGACCGCAACAGGCACCACATTCAGGCGGTGATACAACTCTTCACGGAATGTGCCGGCCTCGATTGCCAAGGCCAGATCCCGGTTGGTGCTGGAAATCACCCGCAGATCAACCTGCACCTTTTCGCCACCGCCGACGCGCTGAAAACGCTGCTCGACCAGGACCCGCAGGATTTTGGACTGCGTGCCAAGCGGCATATCCGCGATTTCGTCAAAGTAGACAACGCCGCCATTGGCCTCTTCCAGCAACCCCGGCACGATCCCGCGGCCCCCGTCCTCGCGACCGAACAGGACCTCTTCCATCCGCTCCGGCTCGATCGAGGCCGAATTGACGACAACAAATGGGGCCGAGGCACGGTTGGAATTGGCGTGAATATAGCGGGCTGCGATTTCCTTGCCACTGCCTGCCGGGCCGGTCAGCATGACCCGGCCATTGGATTTCGTGACCTTGTCCAACTGCGATTTCAATGTGCGAAAGGCGGCACTGTCGCCCAGCATCTCGGCACTATGGCTTTCACTGCGCCGCAGTTGCACGTTCTCCTGCCGCAGACGCGACGTTTCCATCGCCCGGCGGATGACCACCAGAAGCTGGTCAATATTGAACGGCTTTTCAATGAAGTCATAAGCACCCTGCTTGATCGCGGCGACCGCAATTTCGATATTGCCATGGCCCGAGATAATGACGATCGGGACATCCGGGTAATCCCGCTTGACGGTCTTGAGGATATCAATCCCGTCCATGTTGCTGTCTTTCAACCAGATATCGAGGATCATCAGCGCCGGTGGCTCCGCGGCGATCTGGGCCATGCATTCATCCGAGGTGCCGGCAAGCCGGGTCGTAAATCCTTCGTCGATCAGGATTTCCGAGATGAGTTCGCGGATGTCGCGTTCATCGTCAGTGATCAGAATGTCGCCCATAATTTACCTCATGCTGGAATTTTGGGGGCCCGCGCAGATTGAGCAGCGACAGGCAGTTGTAAAATGGCACAGGCCCCGGCGTGGTCGTGGCCTGCGAAAACCGCGGCGTCCGTCAGGGTCAGCGTGCCGCCATGTTCTTCGATGATCTTCTTGACGATGGGCAGGCCCAGGCCCGTCCCCTCGCCCCGTGTCGTCACATAGGGTTCAAACAGCCGGGCGCGATCCTCCGGCAGGCCGATCCCGTTGTCCGAGATCGCGATCGTCACATTGTTTTTGTCATATGACATGCGCAGCTGGATTTCGGGGCGGTAGCTGTCTGGTTCATGGCGGCTGATATAGGTCTCGGTTGCTTCCCCGGCATTCTTGAGCAGATTGGTCAGCGCCTGCCCGATCATGGTATCATCCATATCAACCAGAACCGCTTCTTCGGGGATGCTGGCGGCAAAATGCACATCCGGCTGACCTGCGATTTGCAGCGACAGCGCATCATGCACCAATTGGGTCATGTCATTGAGATGCAGTTCAGGCTCTGGCATCCGCGCGAATTTCGAGAATTCATCGACAATCCGGCGCAGGTCATTTGTCTGGCGCACGATCACGTCGGTCATATGTTCCAGCTTGTCGGCATCATGGCCGACCTGTTTGTGGAACTTGCGGTTGATGCGCTCCGCCGAGAGCTGGATCGGGGTCAGAGGGTTCTTGATCTCATGGGCGATGCGGCGGGCGACATCACCCCAGGCGGCCATGCGCTGCGCGCTGACCAGATCAGTGACATCATCAAAGGCCACAACATATCCTTCCAGCGTGCCATCCAGATTGCGCCTTTGGGCCATCCGCACCAGCAGGCTTTCCTGCTGGCCCTTGCGGACAAGGTTGATCTGATCCTGCACACTGTCATTCTCGGTTTCGCACACCCGCGCAAACAGGTCCGCAAATTCGGGAATAGCCACCGTCAGCGCAGTGTCCTCCGGGCTTTCACCCATCGACAGCAAACGCCGGGCTGAGGGGTTAACAAATGTCACCCGGCCCAATGCATCAATCCCCACAACGCCCGATGTGACCGAACTCAGCACCGAATCAAACAAACGGCCCCGCCGTTCGGTGCGCTGGTTCGTCTCGATCAGCTGATCGCGCTGACCTTTCAGACGGCTGGTCATCTGATTGAAGTAATGGCCCAGCTGGGAAATCTCATCCTCGCCGTCATCCTCGATCACGCGCACATCCAGATCACCCGAGCCCACGCGCTGGGATGCAGAAACCAATCGCCCCACCGGGCGCGAGAGCCGCTCGGCAAACCACAAGCCGCCCCAGATGGCGCCAAGGATCAAGATCACCGCAAAGCCCAGGTAAAGCAGGCCAAACTGGAACAGAAGTTGCCCGCGCTCGTTCTGGAGCGCCTCATATTGCGCCACTGTTTCGGTGGTATCATCGAGCAAAGACAACACGTTGCCGTCAACAGGCCGTGTGACATAAAGATACCGGTCACGGAATGCGGTCAAAGGGATCAGCGCACGGAATTCATCATTGGCAAAATCCTGTATGACGGCCAGTCCCGTTTCTTCTGCGCGGGTGAAATCCTCTGCCGAGGGCCGTTCATAGCCGAATTCATAGGAGCGCGCGCCGCGTGCGGTGATATTGCCAAGGCCGTCGATCACGAAGACCTCGCTTAGCCCGCGTTCAATCTGGGCCTGCACATCGCCAAGGGCGCGCCGCACCTCACCGTCATCCATGAACAGGTTCGCGCTGCGCTCGCGGTTGAGATAGGCCGCAAGCCCGCGCCCATCGCGCGACAGCCCCTCCCGGTGTTCCTGCTCATAGGCCTGCGCCGTGGTCAAAGATGTCCGCAGCACATTGCCAACCGGTTCCGAGAACAGACCCTCCAAAGCGATCGATATCAGTGTGACCGAAAACACGGCAACCAAAACGATCGGAATCAAGGCCGACAGCGCAAAAACACCCGTCAGGCGCAAGCTCAACTGTGATCCCGCTGACTTGGCACGCCGCGCCGAAACCATTCGCGCCACCAGCCGCATGACCAGTGCGGCAACGACCAGCACGTAAATCAGGTCAAGCAGCAGGACCAGCCGCAACCAGGGCGACGCCGCCCCGCGCCCCAAAGGCCCGACGACGATATAGGTAAGCAGCGCCAGCACAGGTGCTGCAACAACCAGACCGATGGTGAATGCACTTTGCACGTGCCGCTGGCGGAACCAGCGGGTCAGTCGCGTCATACTCAGGCCCAGAAGGGTACGCCGCACGCGCAAAACCCTGTTATTAAGGTGGAGTTCCCCCCACGGTACCGCCAAATGCTGTGGTCTTTGTGCTACGCTGACGTAGCATTGCCACGGTTCTGTTGCGGTTTTACATCAACTTGCGGCGCCGTGTCACGCGGATATCGAGGTCCGTGATCTTCTTGCGCAGCGTATTGCGGTTTATTCCAAGCAAATCAGCACATTTGGCCTGATTTCCCCCGGTCGCATCCAGTGCAATCTCAATCAGTGGCGCCTCAACTTCCTTGAGGATTCGGTTGTACAGCCCCGGCGACGGCAAAACGCCCCCGTGCAGGTCAAAATAGCGCCGCAGATGCGCGCCCACGCTGGCGCTGAGCTTGTCACCCTCGCCGCCCGCGCGCAGCGGCTCGATGGCGGGCTGGTTGCCTAGGACCATTTCAACCTCAGAGCGGGTGATGACCTCTTCGGCGGCGGTAAACACCAGCCGACGGACCGCGTTTTCCAACTGGCGCACATTGCCGGGCCAGCTATAGGCCCGCACCAGATCAAGTGCCGGATCGCCAAGCCGGCGCAGCGGCGCGCCTTCGCGTTCGGCACGGGCAAGGAAGTGCTCGGCCAGCAGTGGGATATCATCGACACGTTCGCGCAAGGACGGCACATTAACGGTGACGCCCCCCAGACGATAAAACAGATCCTCGCGGAAATCCCCGTCTTCCATCCGCGCCATCAGGTCCGACTGCGAGGTCGCCATGATCCGCGGGGCGTTGTCGCCCAGGCTGTCCAGCATCCGCACGATGCGGGCCTGCGCCTGCTGGGACAGATCGCTGACCTCATCAAACAGGATCGAGCCACCTTTGGCCCGGCTCAGCACGGTCGAGGGCCCGTCCATCCCTTCCAGGTCACCCGCCGAGACCACCACAAAGGGCAGGCTGCGCCGGTCGGAGAAATCATGCACGGCGCGCGCGATCAGGGATTTTCCAGTCCCGCTTTCGCCGGTAATCAGCACCGGCAATTGCGTGTTCATCACCCGCGCGACCAGCCGGTAAAGCCCTTGCATCACGGGCGTGCGCCCAACCAGCGGCAGGTCCCCGCCCTGCTCTGTCGCGGTCACATCGGGCGCGCGGGTCACAGGCGCACGGCGCTTGATTTCCAGCGCGCGGGCTGCACGTTTCATCAGATCGGGCAGGTCGAACGGTTTGGGCAGATAATCGTAAGCCTCCGCTTCGGCCGCCTGGATGGCGGTCATGATCGTGTTCTGCGCCGATATCACGATGACCGGGAGGCCGGGGCGCGCCTCGGCAATCTTGGGCAGCTGGTCAAGGCCATTGCCATCGGGCATCACGACATCGGAAATCACCAGATCACCTTTGCCTTCGTCCACCCAGCGCATCAGGGTCACGATCGATGAGGTCGCATGCACCTTGCAACCTGCGCGCGTCAGGGCCTGGGTCAGCACCGTGCGGATCGTGCGGTCGTCATCGGCGACCAATACTGTCCCATCCATCAATCTTCTCCTGTTTCATAGTCTTTGGGGACGACCGGCAGGGATATCCGAAACACCGTGCGCCCCGGCACGCTGTCCACTGAGATCCACCCGCCTGCGTCGCCAATCAGTTTCGACACCAGCGCAAGCCCCAGCCCGGTGCCATTTTCCTTGCCCGACACGAAGGGTTCAAAGATATCATCCGCGATATCGCGCGGCAGGCCGGGGCCGTCGTCGATGATCTCGACCTGCAAGGGCAACCGCGCCCGCGTCCCGTCTGATCGATGCACCCGCAGGGATGTGTCATAAAAGGTCCGCAAACGGATCGCACCGGCTTGCTTGCTGGCCTCAGAGGCATTCTTGAGAAGGTTCAGAAAGACCTGCAACAACTGGTCACCATCCGCGAGGGTCTGCGGCAGCGACGGATCGTAGTCCTCGATGAACAGCATATGCGCGCCAAAGCCCACCGCCGCTGACTGGCGGGCGCGGTCCAATACGTCGTGAATGTTGACGGGCGCCAGCACCGGTTTGCGCAGGTTGCCAAACTGTTCAACCTGCTCAAGCAGCTTCACAATGCGACGGCTTTCCTCGACGATGAGATCGGTCATTTCCTGATCTTGAGGGGTCAGCCCCATCGACAGCAACTGCGCCGCACCGGTGATCCCCGCCAGCGGGTTCTTGATCTCATGGGCCAGCATTTCGGCCATCCCGATGGCGGATTTTGCGGCCTTGCCAGAGGAATGGTTCTGATTGATGCGGCTGGCAATCTCGCGTGGGCTGATCATGACGATCATCGTGTCGCCGCTGCCGCGAAGCGGGGCAAATTGCAGGTTGCACAGCATTGGTGCGCGCTCACCGCTGCCCACATCGACATCATTGACGAAAAGCGAGGTTCGGTTCTGCCGGGCGCGGCCGAACGGGGCCTCAAGCGGGGCATCGATCATGACTTTTTCCCAAAGCTTTTCGCCGACCAGCGCCTTGGATGACAGGTTCAGGAAGCTTTCCGCCGCCGGATTGCTCATCGTGATGATGTCGTCGCCATCCAGCATCAGCGACGGGACCGGCAAAGAGGACCAAAGCGCTTGTCCAAGGATCATGCCGCCACCTGCATTGTCAGCGCGTCGGGCAAATCACGCAGCACGTCGCCAGGGTTGGTATGGGTCAGGATGGCCTTGCGCAGAGCGGGCCCTGTGCCAGCATCGGCCATGTACCAGCCCAGATGTTTGCGCGCGACCTTGCGACCCAGGTCCGTGCCATAAAACGACAACATCGCCTCATAGTGCCGGCAGACCATCGCCACAAATTCGGGGCCTTGCGGGATTTGCGGTTCGGGGGTGCCATGCAGTGCCGCCGAGACTTCCGCCAAGACCCAGGGCCGCCCCTGTGCGCCACGCCCGATCATCACGCCATCGGCGCCGGACACATCCAGCGCCTGCGCTGCCGTGCCTGCATCGACGATATCCCCATTCGCAATGACCGGGATAGTCACGGCTTCCCTGATCTTGCGAATCGCGGCCCAATCGGCGGCGCCCTGGTAAAACTGACATCTTGTGCGCCCATGGATCGTGACCAGCCTGATCCCCGCGCCTTCGGCCCGCTTTGCGACCTCAGCGGCATTCAGGCTGTCGTGATCCCAGCCCAGCCGGGTCTTGAGCGTGACAGGAACATCAACGGCGCTTACCACCGCTTCGATCAGGCTGAGCGCATGATCGGGGGTGCGCAGCAAGGCCGAGCCGGAATAACCGTTTGTGACCTTCTTGGCCGGACACCCCATATTGATGTCGATCATGGCCGCCCCATTGCCCGCCGCCATGCGTGCGGCCTCGGCCATCCAATGGGCCTCACGACCTGCGATTTGTACGGCGGTTCCCGCCTGATCGAACCCCAATTCGGCCCGTTCGCGCACGCCCGGTTTGGCCTGCACCATTTCCTGACTGGCGACCATCTCGCTCACCACCCAGCCTGCACCGAATGAGGCGACCAACTGCCTAAACGGCAGGTCCGTGATCCCCGCGAGCGGCGCCAGTGCGACAGGGGGCGTCAAGGCCAAAGCGTCCAGTGCCGGGGATTCGGGGTGTGCCAAAGGAATAATCATTCGCTTATCTGTTGCGCGCTGGTAGGTTTTTACCGCGTAGGGCAGATGATCTCAACGGATTCCGGGGCTTTTTATCCCTATAAATCAGCATATGCCCAATTATTGTGCATCTAACCCCTCAAACTGATGAATTGCGTCGCGACCGCCTGCGGCCTAAACCTGTGCCAGGCAACGACGGACACCCCGGAATGACAACAGCGGCGATCATCGTGGCCGCCGGGCGCGGCATACGCGCAGGCGGCGATATTCCCAAGCAATGGCAGACCCTTGGAGACCGCACGGTGGCAGCCCATGCCATGGCGCGATTTGCGGCGCATCCGGCGGTCTCGCAACTGGTGCTGGTGGTGCATCCTGACGATATTGACACCTCTCTCTGGCCGCGCTCGCCCGCCGCGACAGTCGTTGCGGGTGGTGCGACGCGCGCGGCCTCTGTCAGGGCCGGGCTGACAGCCGTGAAGACTGACATTGACAGGGTTCTGATCCACGATGCGGCGCGGCCCCTGGTCAGTGAAGCATTGATCGACAGGGTTCTGGATGCACTGGACAGCACCGGTGCCGCGGCCCCAGCGATCGCGGTGACAGACACCCTGTGGCTGGGTGCGACCGGACATGTGCAAGCCGTCCAACCGCGCGAAAACCTTTACCGGGCGCAGACACCGCAGGGGTTTCTCCTCGCTCCGCTCCTCGCGGCATATGCTGCCAGTACCGGGCAGGAAACCGACGATGTGGCCGTGGCCCGCGCTGCGGGGCTGGACGTTGCCATCGTGCCGGGCGATGAAGACAATATCAAAATCACCTCGCCCGGGGATTTCGCCCGGGCTGCCAGATTGTTGAGGCCCGACATGGATATCCGCTGCGGCAATGGATACGACGTACACCGGTTTGGGCCGGGCGATCATCTGTGGCTCTGCGGCGTGCAGATCCCCCATACCCGCAGCCTGCAAGGGCATTCGGACGCGGATGTGGGGATGCATGCGGTGACCGATGCGATCTATGGCGCCTTGGGCAAGGGCGATATCGGCCAGCATTTTCCGCCGTCGGACCCGCAATGGAAAGGGGCGGCAAGCCATATCTTTCTGGAACATGCGGTCGGGCTGGCGACATCCGAAGGGTTTGGCATCAGCAATGTCGATTGCACGCTTGTCTGTGAGACCCCCAAGATCGGGCCGCATCACGATGCCATGAAAGCTGTGATGGCAGCCTATATGGGGCTGGAGAGCGCCCGGATCAGCGTCAAGGCGACCACATCCGAAAAGCTGGGGTTTACAGGCCGCGAAGAGGGCATTGCCGCGATCGCCACAGTGACGCTGGTCAAGCCATGACCCATCTGATCGCCACTTTCTTCTATATTGGCCACATGCGCCCTGCCCCCGGCACTTGGGGGTCATTCGCAGCCCTGCCTGCCGCCTGGGTGATCTATGCGCTCATCGGCCCCTGGGGCCTATTCGCGGGGGTCATCCTTTCTTATGCGCTGGGCGTTTGGGCCACGGGTGTGGAAACAAGGGGCAAGGACAACCACGATCCATCCGAGATTGTGATCGATGAGGTCTGTGGTCAGTGGATTGCTCTTTTACCAGTCGCCTTTGGTGCCGCCAGCGCCGGCGTTTCCATCACCACGCTTTGGCCCGGCTGGATCGCGGCTTTTGCGCTGTTCCGGCTGTTTGACATCACCAAATGGGGGCCAGTGGGCTGGGCGGATCGCATGCATGGACCAACCGGGGTCATGCTGGATGATGTGTTCGCAGGTCTCTTTGCGGCCATCGGTGTCATGGCGCTGGCATGACTGGCCCACGTTGGCTTCGTCAATGCGGTCCCCGACCAGCTATGACAGCCGCAGCACTTCTTGCGGTGGCCCGTGCCAAAGGCGTGATGCTGGCCACCGCCGAGAGCTGCACCGGCGGTCTGCTGAGTGCGGCCATCACGGATATTCCCGGAAGCTCTGCCATTTTTGACCGCGGTTTTGTGACCTATACCAACGCGGCCAAGGTTGAGATGCTGGGGGTTCGGCCGGCCGCGCTGACGGCGCATGGTGCGGTGTCAGAAGAGATCGCCCGCGAGATGGCTGAAGGTGCCTTGCGGCGCTCCCATGCCGATCTTGCGGTCGCCATCACAGGGATCGCAGGACCGGGCGGATCGGAACACAAGCCCGAGGGGCGCGTCTGTTTTGGCCTTGCCGGCCCGGCAGGAACGACGACCCTGACTGTTGAATTCGGGGCCCTGGGCCGAGATCAAGTGCGCCGCGCGGCACGCGACCGTGGGTTGGCCATTCTTGCTGACGCGCTGGATTCATTTGCGCGTAAATCCTGACCGGATACCTTTTTATCTGCTCAATTATTCAGCGTTTCCCGAATTGCCCCCAAATTACACCGCCCTCCCCTGCATTGCCCATTTAATAAGCACTGCAAATCCGCCCTAAGGCCCCGCAAAAGATCCAAAGATCTCAAGGAGGGAACTATGAACGGAGCGGATACAGCGTGGATCATCGTCGCCACGGCGCTTGTTTTATTCATGACACTGCCGGGACTGGCGCTGTTTTACGGCGGGCTGGTGCGGGCGCGCAATGTGCTGAGCGTTTTCATGCATTGTTATGCCATCGCCAGTTTGATGAGCATCCTGTGGTTTGCCCTTGGGTATTCCATCGCGTTTGGCTCTGGCACCAGCGGGGTCTGGGGTGGACTGGACAAGATGTTCTTGCTGGGGATCACGGCTGACACTTTGGCGGGCACCCTGCCCGAAGTTCTGTTCTTTGCGTTTCAGATGACATTCGCGATCATTACCCCGGCCCTGATCGTCGGCGCATACGTCGAACGGATCGGCTTTGGCTTCGTGCTGCTTTTCTCATCTCTCTGGATGCTGTTGGTCTATGCACCGGTCGTCCATTGGGTCTGGGGCGGCGGGATGCTGTCGGACGGAGGCATTTTCGGCGACATCGGCGTGCGCGATTTTGCAGGCGGCATCGTCGTTCACGAGACCGCGGGCCTGGCGGCCCTGATCCTTGCGATCTTTCTGGGCCCCCGGCGCGACCCCTCCAAGCCACCCCATAACCCCGGTATGGTCATGATCGGCGCGGCGATGCTGTGGGTGGGCTGGTTTGGCTTCAACGGCGGCTCTCAGCTGGCGGCTGACGGTGGTGCGGCGATGGCGATTACTGTCACGCATATCTCGGCGGCGGCAGGATCGCTGACCTGGGCTTTGTGGGAGCGTGTGAAGTTCGGCAAGGCGTCACTTGTGGGCATGGTCACAGGCACAATTGCCGGGCTGGCGTCGATCACACCTGCATCGGGTTTTGTCGGCCCGGTTGAGGCGCTGTTCATCGGCTCTGTTGCCGGTGTCTTGTGCCAGGAAGCCGTGAGCCTGATCCGCAACAAGATCAAGATTGACGACACGCTGGATGTTTTTGCAGTCCACGGTGTCGGCGGCGTTTTCGGCGCCCTTATGATCGCGGTCTTTGGTGCTGGCGCCTGGGCGGCACAACTGGGCAGCCTCGTGATTGTTGGCGGCTATACCATCGCCGTCACCGTGGCCTTGATCTATCTCTGCAAGGCCGTGACAGCACTGCGGGTGGATGATGAGACCGAGACAACAGGTCTTGACCTGGCCGTACATGGTGAAAGAGCCTACGAGTTCAATAGCTGAGGGGCCAGCAACCCCCGCAATCAGATCTGCAAACGTCAGAGCGCACCTGTTAAAAAAGGGCGCGCTCTTTCCTTTTTTGCCCCAGGTTGAAAACGCAGCTTTGATCAAAACCTCCCGATAGAGGCTGAGCGAACATGCGATCTGATGGCGTCAGCCCGCCCCCGCGTAAAGCGCGGCTGCGCGGCGCTCAAACGACCGGACAACGCGCTGCATCGCGTCGTTGAAAAACATCCCCGCAGCACCTTGCAGCAACCGGCTGCGAAATTCGAAATCGACCGCGAAGGACACTTTGCAGCCGTCGGCGACGTCCCGAAAGGTCCACAGGCTTTGCAGATGCCGGAACGGGCCGTCCAGATATTCCGTTTCGATTTTCAGCTCATCGGGCCAAAGCGTCACGCGGCTGCCGAATTTTTCCCGGAACACTTTGAACGAAATCACCAGATCAGCGAGCATTTCCTGATGATCCCCCTTGTCGGTCACGCGGCGGATCCGCGCCGCCACTGTCCAGGGCAGGAATTCGGGGTAATTTTCCACATCTGCCACGAGGTCATACATTTGCCTGGCGGTATAGGGCAGCAACTTGGTTTCAGAATGACTTGGCATATGGGGTCTTTCGCGGGTGACTTCGGCACCGGATGTCGTATTGTCTGACGCGAAAATCAAGCCAATTCCCCAAACTGAGGGTCCCATGCCGCACCAAGACTATGTGATTGACGAAATGATCAGCGCCAAAGCCATCGCCGCCAGGATCGAGGACCTTGCCCGCGAGATCCGGACGGAGTTTGCAAATACCGATAAACTGGTGGTGGTGGGCCTGTTGCGCGGATCCTTCGTGTTCATCGCTGACCTGGTACGGGAACTGGACCTGCCGGTTGAGGTGGATTTCCTTGAGGCGTCGTCTTATGGCGACGGTATGGAAAGCACCCGCGAGGTGCGTATCCTCAAGGACCTGCGCGGCCAGATCGAAGGGCGCGATGTGCTGATTGTCGAGGATATCGTCGATACCGGGCACACGCTGGCGCATGTGACCAAGTTTCTCGGCTCGCGCAAACCGGCCCGGATGAAGACCATCGCACTGCTGGACAAGCCCGCCCGCCGCGAGGTGGATCTGAAGGCCGATTGGACCGGCTTCGAGATCCCGGATGAATTCGTCGTCGGCTATGGCATTGATTTTGCGCAACGCAACCGCAACCTTGGCTTTATCGGCAAGGTCCGGTTCACAGACGCAAAGTGAACCCGCGCTGGTTCTTGCGCGCGAAACGCTGGGCGCAGAACCCGCCCTCGCCGGCGAAGATCAGGTTTGTGGCGGCGATTATCGGTGTCAGCCTGATCTTGTTTGCGATCGAACAGATCTGGGGATGGCCCGCGGCACTGACCCCCAACACCCTGCGCGCGCCACGCTAGGCGCCTGTGCGCCAGCGCGAATTGACCAAAGGTCAACCTGTGGCTACGATCCCGATCAAGCCCCTGATACGTTCCCGGAACTCAAGGAGACCAGATTGCCCATTCGCAAGCTCACCATGATCGCCACAGCCGCGGCACTGACCGCAGCCAGCCTGGCCTATGCCGGCAGCCACCTGACCCAGACCCAACAGCGCGCCGTAGATGCGCGTCAGTCTCAGATGCAGTTGAATGGCTTCAACATCGGCGCACTTGGCGCAATGGTTCAGGAACGCATCCCCTATGACGCAGAGGCGGCGGCGGCGGCGGCAGCCAATCTTGCCGCTTTGGCAAGCATCGACCAGACGCGCTATTGGGTTGAAGGAACGGACAGCAGCGTCGAAGGCACCCGCGCCAAGCCCGAGATATGGGCCGACATGGCCGGCTTTACGGCTGCCAATGCTGCCCTTGCCGAAGCGACAACAGATCTTGCCGCCGTTGCAGGTGACGGGCTTGATGCAATGAAGGCCGCCTTCGGGCCGGTCGGCAAGGCCTGTGCTGTCTGCCACGAGGTTTACCGCGTTCCGAACAACTGATCTTGCGGGCGCTGCGGTTTCTTTTTCTGATCGCGGTTGTTGGGTTGGGAATGGGGTGGTTCGCCACCCGACCCCAACCCCTGCCACCTGATGCCCTGGAAGGCCTGACGCCTGACCCGGAGAATGGGGCGTTGGTCTTTGCTGCGGCTGGCTGTGCGTCTTGTCACGTCGCGGCGGATGGCCCTGCGGATCTGATGGCCGGCGGCATGCGGTTTGTGTCCGATTTCGGAGTTTTCGTCGCGCCGAACATATCAAGCGATCCGGTTCAGGGCATTGGTGACTGGTCGGATCTGGAACTGGCGTCCGCCATCATGCGGGGTGTCGGACGCAACGGAGAGCATCTTTACCCTGCATTTCCCTATGCGACCTACAACAAGGCCGACACGCAGGATATCGTCGATCTGATCGCCTATCTGCGCACCCTGCCCGCCTCTGACCGCGCAAACGAGCCGCATGAATTGGCGTTTCCCTTCAATCAGCGGTTCGCTCTGGGCGCGTGGAAGGCCCTCTTCGTCTCAACCGATTGGGTGATGACAGAAGCCGACACGCCGCAACTGCAACGCGGCCGCTATCTGGTGGAGGCATTGGGCCATTGCGCCGAGTGCCATACAGCACGCGGCGCGCTGGGCGGGCTGCAAAGGGATCTTTGGCTGGCCGGTGCCGCCAACCCATCGGGCGACGGGCGCATCCCGAACATCACGAAAGGCGCGCTGTCGTGGTCCGAGGCCGAGATCGCCGAATACCTCAAAAGCGGCTTTACGCCGGATTTCGATACCGCCGGGGGATCAATGGCCGCCGTGGTGCGCAATACCAGCCAGCTCAGCGACGTGGACCGCGCAGCCATCGCGGCCTATCTCAAGGCCATTCCCGCCTTGGCGAAGGTCGCGCCCTAGGCCAATCCCAGTTTGGCCTGACGCGCCGCGCGCAGCCGTGCGAAATCATCCCCCGCGTGGTAGGATGATCGTGTCAAAGGGGTGGCCGAGACCATCAGGAACCCTTTGTTATAGGCGGATTTTTCGTAAGTCTTGAACTCTTCGGGGGTCACGAAACGGTCCACCTTGTGATGCTTTGGTGTCGGTTGCAGATACTGACCAATCGTCAGGAAATCGATGTCGGCGGCGCGCATGTCCTCCATCACCTGTGTCACCGCCTGCTTGTCCTCGCCCAGACCCACCATGATGCCGGATTTGGTGAACATCGTCGGGTCCAGCTCTTTCACGCGCTGCAACAGGCGCAGCGAATGGAAATACCGCGCGCCGGGGCGCACCTGGGGGTAAAGGCCGGGCACCGTTTCAAGGTTGTGGTTGAACACATCGGGGCGGGCCTCGACGACAACTTCCAGCACCGAGGGATCACAGCGGATGAAGTCCGGCGTGAGAATTTCGATCGTGGTCTCTGGTGACTGACGGCGGACAGCGCGGATCGTCTGTGCAAAATGCTCTGCCCCGCCATCTTCCACATCGTCACGATCCACCGAGGTGATGACCACATGCTTCAATCCCAGTTTCCTGACTGCATCGGCCACGCGACCGGGTTCAAACACATCCAGCGCCTCAGGCGGTTTGCCGGTCGCGATGTTGCAGAAGGTACAGGCGCGGGTGCAGACCTCGCCCATGATCATCATGGTGGCGTGGCCCTGGCTCCAGCATTCGCCCACGTTGGGACAGCCCGCTTCTTCGCAGACGGTCACCAGCTTGTTGTCGCGCATGATATCGCGGGTTTTCTTGTACCCTTCCGACACCGGAGCCTTGACGCGAATCCAATCCGGTTTTTTCGGCTGCGGCGCGTCCGGGCGGCGTTGCTTTTCGGGGTGACGCTGCGCTGGGATCTTGAGGTCGCGTGGGGGCATATCAGGCTCCGGCTTTTTTGTTGCCAGTTACCTAGCCTTGCCCGGGCCCAAAGTCCAATGTTGCGGTTACGGCGCATGACGGCACTGCACCGCACGCATGGCCGATCAACTATCCGATCATTGGACCGTAGCGCCCTTGGGTTTCCTCGTAATGCCGTTTGAGCCGCTGCAACGCGATGCGCAGGACAATCTTGCCAGAGCGGGCAGACCAGCCCATTTTCTTTTCGGTCTGCTCCAGACCCTCCAGAAAACAGCAGCAGCGCAGCACCACATCGCCAAGCCCCGGTCCAAGCTCTGCCAGCGCGTCCTTGATCCGCGCATGAGCGTCAACCGCGCCCTTGGGGCCATCTGTGATCTCGGCGGGGGTCTCGCCGTTCATGAAGCTTTCCCAGCTCTCGCTGCCGCCGATACCGACCTCGACGAGTTCATAATCTTCCCGCAGACGCTCGCCCACCGCGACCAGATCACGCGGCAGGAAAGGCTTTCCATCCCGGTCCCGACGACGGGCCAGACCCACAAGCGGGCTTTCGGTGGGATAGGCCCGATGTGGCGGACGGCTGATGCCCTCGATTGCGGCAATGTCCCAGCCGGCGTCCCCGTCGGGGTCGGTGGCCCGTTCCGCGAAGCCACTGGCGCGGTTCTCATCCTCGGCGGTCAGGCGACGCAAGGCCGCACGCCCGGTGTTGGTGATGAAATACCGCGCGATGCGCCCATCAGGATCAGGACAGGTGATCCAGTCTTTCAATGCCATCGCCTGGGCGATCTCGCGCTCGACGACCCCTGTTCGGACCTGTTCCCCTTCGGGTGTGACCCGCACGACGACAGCCGTTTCCATTTCCCGCGCCACGGCAAGTACCGCGCCTTGTTCGCACAACCGCCGCAGGATGCGCTTTGCCTCCTGATCGATTCGTCCCTGTGTCAGGCCAGCAGGCGGGTGACGGTCACTTTTCAAACACTCCATTTTCATCGTTTTCGCTTTTCCCTTTTTCAAGATTTCACGCGCAGAGACCTGCGCGGACAGCGCCCGCAATGCCGCATCAATCAGCGGATCATCACGACGCCCTTCAAATCGGCGTACCTGCCGCAGAACCGTTGACGGGTGACAGTCACTGGCCCGCGCAAGCGCGGATCGACAAGCCAGTTTCTGTGTGAACAAGATAGTGGCGGGCCGCGTCCGGGACCCAACGTAGAAGGTCAGACGACGCCTGGCGACCTTGTGGTGCTGTCATAATCACGCATCCTTTTGCCGAATTCACCGACGCAACAGATGACCGCCACGTCCAATCGAGCATGACGACATACCACCTGAGCGTGCATGGTTATACATTTGTTAACGGTCCAATTTGCCCGTCAACCATTCTTTCCAAAAGATAAACAAACCTAACCGCTGCGTTCTTATCTCATGGCGATTCCGCAACACCCGCTTAGGTTGTGTCATGTTGGGAAGGCACTCACCTCTGAAACGAAAGACAATACATGCTTGATCTCCACAGCCGAATTGCGACCCTCAAACGCCCGACACTGCTTGCAAGGGCCGCACGTTTTGGCGTGGATGACTACCGCCGCACGGTACATCTGCGCCGCATTCTGAAATGCGACGCACTGCCCCGACACGGGGCGGCAATCATGCAACTGCTTGAAATTGAATCTGAAATTGACGCACTGCGCAAGGACGGCTCAGCCAGCTATCGGCCTGCCCGCCATGTCGAGGTTCTGATCGCAATCATGGGCGAGGCGCATCTGATGCGCGCCACCGCCCTTCATCTGGTTTAGCCAAACGCATCCGGCATGCTGGCCTTTTTGTCGGCAACATAGGTCCGCAGGCGCGATTCGACCTCTGGGTCAAGCTTGGGTTGCTGGTAGGTTTCCAACAGCTTCGCAACCCTTGCAGTGGCCAGTGTCTGGGTGTCGCGCGCGCCTTCTTCATCCCAGGTTTCGAAAGGTTTGTAGTCGAACAGATCCGACCGCCAGAACGCTGTCTTGAAATTCGCCTGGGTGTGGGCGCAACCCAGGTAATGCCCGCCCGGGCCGACTTCTGCGATCGCGCCCATGGCCTGTCCGTTTTCGGACATATCCACGCCGCGGGCAAAGTGGTGCAAAGTGCCCAGCATGTCTGCATCCATGACGAATTTTTCAAAGGACGCCACAAGGCCGCCCTCAAGCCAGCCACAACTGTGCAGCATGAAATTCACCCCTGCCAGAAGCCCCATGTTCAGCGAATTCGCGGTTTCATAGGCCGCCTGTGCATCTGGCAGCTTTGATCCGCAGAACGACCCGGCCGAACGATAAGGCAACCCCAAACGGCGGGCCAATTGCCCGGCCCCGTAGGTGATGTGCGATGCTTCCGGCGTGCCGAAGGTCGGCGCGCCCGAGTTCATATCGATGGAGGTCACGAATGTCCCCATGACCACAGGCGATCCGGGGCGGATGATCTGGCTATAGGCCACACCGGCCAGCACCTCGGCCAGAACCTGCGTCAACGTCCCCGCCACAGAGACCGGCGCCATCGCCCCGCCCACAATGAATGGGCTGATGATCGAGGCCTGGTTATTCATGGCAAAAATTTCAAGCGCACCCATCATGATGCTGTCAAACGTCAACGGCGAGTTGATGTTGATGAGCGAGGTCATCACCGTATGATCCTGCACGAAGTCCTTGCCAAACAGGATCTCGCACATCTCGATGCTGTCTTGCGCCCGGCTGGGCTCAGTCACCGATCCCATGAACGGTTTGTCGCTGTAAACCATATGGGCCAGCAGCATATCAAGGTGACGCTTGTTGACCGCCACATCCGTCGGTTCGCAGACTGTCCCGCCCGAATGATGCAGCCATTTTGACATATAACCCAGCTTCACGAATTTTTCGAAATCATCCATGGTCGCATAGCGGCGGCCACCCTCGGCATCGCGCACGAACGGCGGTCCATAGACAGGTGCCAGCACAAGGTTCTTGCCGCCAACAACAACATTGCGGGCGGGATTGCGGGCGTGTTGGGTGTATTCGGATGGGGCGGTGGCACAGAGTTTGCGGGCCAGACCGCGCGGGATGCGCACCCGTTCGCCGTTAACTTCGGCCCCCGCAGCTTTCCACCGTTCCAGCGCTTGCGGATTGTCAACGAAGTTCACACCGATTTCGGCCAACACGGTTTCCGCGTTCGTCTCGATGACGTCCAGCGCCTCTTCGGTCAGGACTTCGTAGTTGGGAATGTTGCGCTCGATATACTTGGCGGTTTCCACGCTGACGGCTGTGCGTTCAGCCCGGCGGGCGGCACCACCGCCACCGCGACGACCTGTTCTGGCTGGTGCATCCGACATGATCCGTCCCCCATGGGTTCTCTGACTGGTTGCAGATGTCTTACAACCCCGAGCCGGTCCGCCGTACCAAGTTTGCGGCCCCTGAGACGCGAAAACGACATGGGGGAATGGTAATTTCTCAAACCGGCCACAGATCCAGATGGCCAGTGGCCTCCTGTTCAGACTGTCTCCTATTGCTCAAAGCTTTGGAAACAAAGCAAAGATTTGCGGGCATGATTGGCGGCACCAGCCTGCAACGCAGCCAGCCCGCCCGTCGATTTCGCGCAAGACCGCTCAGGGATATGCCAGGGGCGACCCAGCGGGACCCGACAACAGACAAATGCCCATTGGATCATTATCGCCCCGGTCCGGGGGCGCAAATATCGCTGCCCCCTCTTGCACAAAACGGGCCCTGCCATTACGCCAAGCGCCATGGATATCAGCACTCACGAACGCCTTCTCATCATTGATTTCGGCAGCCAGGTCACGCAGCTCATCGCGCGGCGCCTGCGTGAACTCAGCGTCTATTGTGAAATTCACCCTTATCAGAACGTCACCGACGGGTTTCTGGCCGAATTCGCCCCCAAAGCCGTAATCCTGTCGGGCGGCCCAGACAGCGTGACGCGCGAAGGATCGCCCCGCGCGCCGCAGTCTCTGTTTGAGATGGGCATACCGGTGCTGGGCATCTGCTATGGCCAGCAAACCATGATGACGCAACTTGGCGGCAAGGTGACCAGCGGACATGGCACCGCCGAGTTTGGCCGGGCCTATGTCACCCAGCAGGGCGAGCTGCCATTGCTTGAAGGCTGGTTCGCCACTGAAAAGGAACAGGTCTGGATGAGCCATGGCGATCATGTCTCTGAAATTGCTCCGGGTTTTGCGGTTTATGGCACATCGCCCAATGCCCCGTTTGCAATCACCGCGGATGTCGCGCGCAACTTTTTTGCCGTGCAGTTTCACCCCGAGGTGCATCACACACCCAATGGCGCGAAGCTCTATGAAAACTTCGTCCGTATCGCTGGTTTCTCGGGCGACTGGACCATGGGCGCCTACCGCGAACAGGCGATTGCTGCGATCAAGGAACAGGTGGGCGACGCCCATGTGATCTGCGCCCTTTCGGGAGGCGTTGATTCTTCGGTTGCCGCCGCCCTGCTGCACGAAGCGATCGGCGATCAGCTGACCTGTGTTTTCGTGGATCATGGGTTGCTGCGTCTGGACGAGGCCCAGGAAGTCGTGGGCATGTTCCGCGATCACATGAACCTCAAGGTCATACACGCCGACGAAAGCGCGCTTTTTCTTGGTGAACTGGAAGGCCAGTCCGACCCCGAAACCAAACGCAAGATCATCGGCAGGCTGTTCATCGATGTTTTCCAGAAATACGCCAATGACATTGAAGGGGCCGCCTTCCTGGCCCAAGGCACGCTTTATCCCGATGTCATTGAAAGCGTGAGCTTTTCGGGTGGCCCTTCGGTCACGATCAAGAGCCACCACAACGTCGGCGGCCTGCCTGAAAAAATGGGGTTGAAGCTGGTCGAGCCTCTGCGCGAGCTGTTCAAGGACGAGGTTCGCGCACTGGGCGTGGAGCTGGGCCTGCCCAAATCGTTCATTGGGCGTCATCCCTTCCCCGGCCCCGGCCTTGCGATCCGCTGTCCCGGAGAGATCACCCGTGAAAAGCTGGAAGTCCTGCGCAAAGCCGATGCGGTCTATATCGATCAGATCCGCAAACACGGGCTCTACGACGAAATCTGGCAGGCCTTCGTCGCGATCCTTCCGGTACGGACGGTTGGCGTCATGGGTGACGGGCGCACCTATGATTTTGCCTGTGCATTGCGGGCCGTGACCTCTGTGGACGGCATGACAGCGGATTATTTTCCGTTCAGCCATGAATTCCTTGGCGAAACGGCGACCCGGATCATCAACGAAGTGCAAGGCATCAACCGGGTGACCTATGACATCACCAGCAAACCACCCGGCACGATCGAATGGGAATGAGGCAATCCGTCCACGTCGGTTGAAGTCTTGCGCAGGCCACAGACAGCGGCACCCCATCGCAGGCGCGGCGCAATTTCGGAAAATGCAAAGTGGCGCACCCGAGAGCAGCCATTTTTGTTTCTCAAGGGTTCCTGCAATTTCCAATTTACCAAACTTTATCAATATTTATCTTGTACTTAGGTTCCTATGTCGGCTAAGGCTGCTCTATACCGTCCGCAACATTGTGGGGGAAAAATTGGGGGAACGTAAATATGGCGCACAAAAGACTCCCAAGTAGTTTGACGGCCGCATTTGCAAGATCAGCGAAGACGCCGGGTAAGTACCACGACGGCAAGGGTACGGGCTTGTATCTACGGGTTGAACCCAATGGTTCTCGCTTCTGGGTGCAGCGCACTACCGTGAATGGCAAGCGCCGTGAGATTGGCCTTGGCAGCCCACCTATCGTGTCGCTTGTTGAAGCCCGAGAAGAGGCCGAAACAAATAAGCGCCTGATCCGGCGTGGCGAAGACCCACTTGCAAAGAAGCGCAAAGAGCGCCGCCAAAAGACGTTCGAAGAGGCCGCGCGGACCGCACATGTAGAATTATCCCCGACATGGAAGAACCCAAAAGACCGCGCAGCGTTTGTTGCCACGTTGGAAGCCTACATCTTTCCGCATTTCGGGAATGTACCCTTGTCGGAAGTCACTTCGTCAGATGTGCGACGCGCTATCCTGCTAGCCCGTGAGAAAGCCCCAAGCGTCGCCAAGAAGCTGGTTTACCGCGTATCATCGGTGTTCAAATGGGGCATAGCAGAGGGCGCTTGCCAATCAAATCCCGCGACCACAGATGCACTAGCCCTGCCCCGCGTAGAACGAACAGTGAAGCACCGTAAGGCATTGCACTATGCCGATGTCGCAAGCTGCATCCAGCGCGTGCACACCTCCGGTGCATGGCTGGCGACAAAGCTAGCATTTGAGTTCGTTGTCCTTTCCGCTTGTCGTTCTGGTGAAGTTAGGTTGGCAACGTGGGATGAAGTGGAATTTCCAGACGGAACCGATGCGACATCTGCGACATCTGCGACATGGGTAATCCCGGCGGATCGCATGAAGATGAAACGCCCGCACCGCGTACCGCTTTGCGCGCGCGCTGTTGAGTTGCTTAAACAGGCGGACGCCCTGCGCAACAATTCCGGACTAATCTTTCCCAGTATGCGCGGCAAAGTTCAGTCAGACATGACACTGTCAAAATTGATTAAGGAACTTGGCGTGGACGCCGATGTGCATGGTTTCCGCACGTCTTTTCGCACATGGGCGCAAGAACAGACAGACTATCCCCGCGAAATCGCGGAGGCAGCGCTTGCCCACAAAGTCGGTGACGCCGTTGAGCAAGCGTATGCGCGCTCTGACCTCTTCGAGAAACGCCGCGCGATGATGGCGGATTGGGAAAGCTACTTACGCCCGGATAATTTGGCACGCTAAACGCCACACAGCATCCAGTCGGCGGCACCATTTACTGATTGTGATTAATTTAGGTTTGTGGCGTTTGCGCCACAAACCCTTCATTTCCTTATAAATTTCTTACAAAGGCTTTTTGGAAATTGCAGTCGTTGGTCGCAAGTCTGTGAACTGCAATACCAATATGCCTCTATATTGACAGACCCATTGAGTCGCTGACCCAAACCGCCACGGCAGCTTTTCAAACAATAAGTTGCGGCACTCAATGAAACGGCAATAGTCGATGCAAAGGATTCATATGAGTTTATAACGAATGGGGCAGCTTGACAGACTGGATAAGAATTCGTTCCCGTCGCAATGCGCAAAACTGTTCACATCGGAAGCTATCGGTCATCTTGAGTTTGCTTAGCAGTCAATGTGGTCGCTGCTTAGGGTGTCGATCTTTAGTGCGCTAACACCAAAGATCGACGGTATGTGAACAGTTGAGCGTTCTCACATGCCACGAGTACCGCGATTTATTCGGCCTATGCAATCAATATGGCTGATCAACGTGGAGAACATAGGTGCAAGAACGTATCCTAAGACGCCCTGACGTAGAGGCCCGCACCGGGCTTTCGCGCAGCACAATTTACCTGATGATGTCGCGTGGCGACTTTCCAAAACCGATGAAGCTTGGTGAACGGGCCGTTGGCTGGTCTGAGCAAGCAATTTCTGATTGGCTCAATAGCCGCAAGACAACGAGCTAAATCCAATGAAAATCTCAAACAAACAACTTGCACCATCGGTGCGGGATCAAAGAAGCTATGCTTTGACTCTAAGGCCGGGCCGAAACAAACGCCAAGCGAAAACATACCATGAGAGCGCCGACAATTATGTTGGCGTGATCACCCAGCTAGACGCCACCCACCGCGTTATTCTGTGCAAGGATGCCCTCCAGTGGATCATTCAAGAGAAACGCGGTGCAGGACGTCGCCAAGGGAATTGGCGCGGTAAGAGCTACATCACCTGCCCAACGTCTCTAATCCGACTCTGCGACGCCTTGTGCGGGCCGTTAAGTTGTAAAACTGTAGCCGCACTCGCCGCACTCGCCGCACTCCCCGCAAGACCGGGAGACAAGCCATGAATGACGCGAAGAAGATCACGGCTGAGCTGCGCGGGCATTGGTTTGGTCACTACGGCCTTGCCTTTTGTCCGGCGCATGACAACGCCAACACCCCTGCCCTAAGCCTCAAGAATGCAGAAGACGGCACTCTGCTTACCTACTGCCATGCTGGCTGCACGTTTCAACACGTACGGGACGCGCTCATGCAACGCGGACTGTTGCCTCTACGCGTTGGAGCGCCGCAGAAACTGTGCGCACCAAGCTACAAAACCGGACCAACACTGGCCCAAATTGCCGTGGCTGCACGCAAAGCCAAACGCGCTACCACGCTATGGCGGGCCGCAACGCCAATGGATAGCAGCCTCACGATGCGATACTTAAGTGAACGCGCGATTTCCTGCCCAACGCCCCCAACTCTGCGGTCGCTGGGTGATTGCAGGCACCCCAGCGGCAAACACATCCCAACAATGATTGCGCGCGTTGATGGAGCCACGACATTCGCGGTCCATCGCACCTTTCTCGCAGATGATGGGTCCGCCAAAACGCGCCTTCATCCGGCTAAAGCGATGCTTGGTAGCTGCAAGGGAGGCGCAGTCCATCTGTCCAGCATCAACATCCACACGCTAGGCGGCCCCTTGGTTGTGACTGAAGGAATCGAAAACGGGCTATCGCTATTGTCAGGGTTGCTGGACACTCCGGCAACTGTTTGGGCTGCGCTATCAACGTCCGGGATCACGTCGCTTACCCTACCTCGCCTACCAGGGCATCTGATCATCGCAGCTGATTGCGACACCGCCGGACAGCAGGCAGCACGCAAGCTAAGCATTCGCGCAGATCGGTTGGGCTGGCGCATCTCTTACCTGACACCGCCGCCCGGCCAAGATTGGAATGACGTTTTGGTACAGAAAAGGGAACAAAAATGAACGCTGTTCGACCTCTTGCCTACATCTCCGAAGGCCCGCAGCCGCTTATCCAAGAAACACCCGAAGGCGTGCCGTATCCGGTACACGCATTGGGGCCGCTACGCGATGCAGTTGAGGCGGTTCATGCAATGACACAAGCGCCCGTCGCGTTGCCCGCGCAATCCGCGCTCGCGATTGCGTCACTGGCCGTGCAAGGCTTTGCAAATGTCGAGACCTTGGGCGGAACAAGCCCGCTCTCGCTCTATTGCCTAACAATCGCACGTTCAGGCGAACGCAAATCAAGTTGTGATGCCAAACTTATGGCCGCCCTGCGTACGTTCGAGAGAGAGCAAGCCGCAGCCCTACGTCTAGAAACGGAAAGCTGGCAAAACAAGCACGCCTTATGGCGCGGCGAGCGCGAAAGCATTCTGAACGAGGCAAAAAAGTCCAAGGGTGTAAAACGGGTCGCGGCGCAAGCTGACCTTAGCGCCCTAGGAGCTGAGCCCGCGGCGCCACCATTGCCTGACCGCACGGTCTCGGAGCCGACATTTGAGGGTCTTACACGAAAATTCACCGAAGGGATGCCGTCGCTTGGCATTTTTTCGGACGAAGGCGGGCAATTCTTGGGGGGCTACGCCATGAGTGCAGACAATCGGCAAAAGACATTGGCCGCATTAAACGACCTCTGGCAAGGCAACCCGATCCGGCGGACCCGACAGGGTGATGGATCGCTGACGCTTTACGATAGGCGTTTAGCAATTCACCTGATGGCCCAGCCCGGTGTCGCACGTCCGTTTCTCTCGGACGGCACAGCAATCGACACCGGATTCCTTGCACGTTTTCTGATCGCTGAGCCGCCTAGCACAATAGGCACCCGTACTTATACGACTACGTTACCTAACATAGGCGGACTTGCCGCGTTCGAAAGCCGCCTATGTAACATAATGCAAACACCGTTACCGATGCATCCCGAAACCCGCGAACTGAAAACGCGCGATCTCCCACTTGCAGAAGATGCGCGCGCAAATCTGATCGACTTCGCAAATGCCTCCGAACGCAAGCAAGGGCACGGCCAGACCTACGCAGAAATCACAGGCACAGCGTCAAAAGCAGCGGAACAGGCCGCGCGCATTGCCGGAGTGCTGGCACTGTTTCGGGACCTAAACACACCCTGTGTGACGCTAGAAGACGTCGCCAACGCAGTTGAGCTGATGGGCTACTACCTAAGTGAAGCACTGCGCCTGTCACAAGCGGCGACGCTTTCGGGCGACTTGGAACGCGCCGAAAAACTGCGCCGCTGGATCATCGACAAATGGGAACACGATGAAATCTTACCGCGCGACATCCAGAAAAACGGACCAACCACTGCACTGCGCCAAGCACCAAAGGTTCGATCCGCAATCGCCACCCTTGAAAAATACGGTTGGTTAGCCCCCCTACCACCCGGCGAAGTCATCCGGGGTGCCGCGCGACGCGAAGCATGGCGGGTCGTACGGGAATAGCACGCAATGTCGCAAGTGTCGCAGATGTCGCAGGGGTTGATGGGCGGTGAGCAGACCTTCGCTGCAGGTGCGAGTAGATCGCTCGGTACAGTAGAAAGCTGACATTCAGATCTCTCTAAATCGACAGTGCATTCTTCACCGTCTTCGTAGGGGGCGAGCCCTAAATGGCTAACTCTACACGGCGTGTGAATGTCAATTGGAAGTGCCGAGGTCAAGATTCCTTCAAGCTGATTGGGGTCGCACAATGGAGTTTGCAAAGCCAAGCGGATTGTAACCCGATCCTTAAGAGAGCAATTATCGGAAGATCAATGCAACGTGCGAATGGCATAACTGTGTTATTTGACAGACTACTGACGTGCCCTTTCGACACTAGTGACCGTCCAATCACACGACTGATCTGACCAATTTGCGATGGCAGAAAAGTGCGCAGGCCCGGCTTTAAACATGCTACACATGTATTCCCGAACAAGTGGATCCATTTCAGGGCTTGTACAGGAAAGCGACGCAGCCGCATCAATTGAAACCTGATTTGGATCCAAAAAGGTCTGTTCGCGTATATTTGCATTCGCAACCCAGAATGAAACTTCCGGCTCAGTAAATTGAGTCGTCAAGGTCGACGTCATTTTGCATCGATTGTTGCGGCCGTCGAATTCCATTAAGCCCAATGCTAGCGGTGTAGTATCTGATCCTTCACCTTCGGTGACATCCTCTAGCCAAAACGAAAGAAAACCGTCAGAAGAACAATTCGACGTCAGATAGCGGTTCAGAGCGGATGCGAGCAAACGAGCATCCGGACCGTTCTCGCGATTTCCGTTTTCACACAATTGTTCTTGCGCACCTGTTGTAAGGTCTTGATATTCCTCCAGCAACGTATCGCCCCGGTCAGTAAAACGCCCAAGCAACAGCATCACATCTTCGCATGATACCCGCCGTCGCACTTTGGACCCATCCAATGTTTCTACCCCTTTTTGGGTCAGACCGCTGAAAACTGCGCCGACGATTATTCGTCCGGTCGCAGACCCAAACGGATCGTTCCCGATATTCAGAAGTTCCGGGTTTTCCGCACCGCGCCGACACCAGGCCGCGTCCTCGTTGAGTGCATTTAGGACTTCTTCGCGCGCATTGCCGCTAAACCGACTATTCACGATCGCAGGCACCTCGCCCAGGGCCTCTTGAAAAACAGCCGCTGCATGCGCTTTCATTTCAGCAAGCCGATCTGGCGCATAGGTGTCCATGAAGTCTTCGAGACAACTCTGGAAAGCTGAGACGGTCCTGATAGTAGATCTGCACCGTCGCAACTCAAGCGTATCTCCGATGATTTCCTCGCGAATTGAGTAGAATGCGCTGCAGCTGCGTGCATCGCGACCAAATCGTGTTTGCACTGCCGCTTCGAAAGGACGTCGATCGCTTGCATAGACAAAATAGTCCGTAGCCATCGCATCCAGATCCCGCCTTGCTTCGTTTTGGAAAAACCGACATTCGCTTGAGTCAGGAACCAGAGGTGATCCTGGAAGGACAATTGACAGGGTTGACCCGTTGTAATTCCGCAAAGTTCCGGGTCCGGCATCAAACTGAAGTGATGTCAGAAGGCAGTCCTGAACTTCGCTTGCGGTGGTGGCCGAAGAACAAACACTTCTTACGCTGGCTTCAGATAGATATCTGACCTGCGTCATGATCGACGCCAGTTGTGAGCCTTCCGGTGCTAGGTTTCTTGGCGCACGGCTGTCTACTATTGCAGTCAACGTGAGGTTTCGACAATCTACAGATTCCCTGGACATAACCCTCAAATCCGGGGAAATTGTAAACTGGGCGTCTGAGGGCCACACGTCGAGCAGATCAAGTTGTCGAAGCGTATCATAGTCAAGACGAAGTACGATGCTTCGCCGTGAATAGCTTGCCGAACGACCCCAAACCGGACCTTCAGCGACGACGCCGTCGTTTGCATTCAATATTGTAAATCTTCCTGAAATTCTGGCGTAACCGTTGAACTTCTCTCCCGCTTCGAGCAGGTCAACGACCAACCTGTGAGCTTCCATTCGTTCACAGGTGAATTGGCTTTCATAGCGATCCAACAATGCGTCTTCGTCAATTCCGCCCAAACGAAAGGCATCGGTTGTCAAATCCAGCAGTGACCCAATAGCCTCAAGAGGACCACTTCCCTCGCGCTGTCCCCTGACCAAAACACGGGTTTCGGTGAGCGGTGGAGTACTGGTGTCCGTGCGATGCAGCCGAACGATGTATTCACCAACGAGGATATTATGGAAAACGGCGACGCCAAAGTGGGCGAACCGCATTTGCCGGGACTGAATGAAGTCACTGCCTTGCCCGGTCTGGGTGTTTGGGTCGAACAGAACAACAACGTAGGTTTCGTTTGAATCGAGGTTTTCGTAGTTGACCGAGACTTGTTGTTCGGGCGTGAACACTCCCCCTAATGCAGCGGTTGCCCTAGGTCCATTGGGGTTTCCCCCGCCACTATCCACGCTCGAAACGCTCTCTGAGGCGCTGCGTAATAGAAGTTGATCAAATGGCGCACTTCCTCTCACAGCCGGGAGCAGCAAGACTGCGAGGGAATCCGATGCTACATTCCGAAACGAAACTGCCGAATTTACGGCACCTGAGGCCGATAACCCGCTTCGCCGAACAGTTTCAAAGGCGAAATAATCTCCGTTCCGGCCTACCTGAGTTTCCGGATCAAAAAGAACCACCCAATAGTCCTGCGCTGGGTCCAGCCCACGCAATCCAACTGTCAGTGTTTGCCTAGATTCTACGATTTCTGGGTCTATTCTTGGATCTATTGCGGTTGTTTCTGGTGCAGTGCCACGCACCTGAATCTGATCCAATGGGACACTTCCCCTGATTGCTTTGACGATGAAAACCGCAAGAGTTTCCACTTCTACGTTTTGAAAGGTTACGGAGCCACTGGTTGTTGCACTTGATGTTGTTCTGTCTCTCGGAACAGTTTCATAGGCATAATAGTCACCGTTTCGGCCTAGCTGAGACTTGGGATCGTATAGAATCACCCAATACTCTTGGTTTGGATCAAGCCCTTCCAATTCAAACGTTAGGCTGTCTTCGGTTTCCAGAAATTCAGGACTTAGCCTTGGATCTGCGGAAGCCGTGAACGCAATCGTCGTTAGCAAAAGAAAAACAAGAAATGCCCGTCTCAGTGCACAAAATATCATACGCTTACCTGTCAAATAAAAAGGTGGAACAACGGACAAACGCTGCCACAGAAGAGTTTCTTTGTCGAGAAAATGTGCGCAGACCGCTAATTTGGCCAGTACCTAAATTTGCGCACGCAGCGAAAGTCCGGTCTGCTGGACCGCACTGCATCGATGGAAACCCATGATCAAGGTCCGCAAAGGGCCGATTTCAACGCTAGCTCCCTAAATTATCCTCCGACCGACTGGCAAAAGTTCTGCGCCCTTCGTGGGGGAAGAAATGGGGGCAGCGAATCGCATGAAATCAATTAAATTGTGTAAATTCAAAATGTTATGACATGAAGGTGGCGCACCCGAGAGGATTCGAACCTCTGGCCTCTGCCTTCGGAGGTTAAGGACTCCCCATAGAAATCAATCACTTACGAGAGCACTGCCTTTTTAGGGCAGTGTCTCAGGGAAATTTTCTTCAATGAATTCAATAGCATTCCCAATGCACGCGATTTATGAGTCTAAAACGAGTCTAAAATCGCAGGGTTATCCACAGTGTTGAGCTACAGGATTTCGAGAGTGTGCCACGATATAGGTATATGAAGATCACAGATTTCAAAGAAGACGACATCATTACTCGTGAAGAACCAAACCAGGGCGGGGATCGCTCATATCAAAACGACCGACTGCTCTATATTGGGACGCAAAATGGAATGATTGTTCTAATCCAGTTGGATGGGCATTTCGAAAACGAAATTATCAAACTTGGCACAGATTGGTGGAATGAGGGGTGGAACTATTACCCACAGTCTCTGCTCGACCGGACGCTACTCAAGCACAAGCAAATCGAAAAGGAGATTTGATTGTCCGCATTCACCGACGCCTCGCCGCTTGGCACCTTCAACTACGCACATTCATTTTGGGGCGCCGCGAAAGCTCTCGACACCGTTCAATGGGAGGATCAAGAAACCCACTCGGACAGTCCAACCGAGTTCCTCTATTGGCACGCGATAGAACTCTTCCTGAAGGCATTCCTTTTGGCTGACGGTGTCCCGTTAGCAGAACTGCGCACAAGGAGATTTGGGCACAACATCACCAACCTGACCGACGAAGCCAAGAAGCGAGGGTTGGCTTTGACCAGCAAAGATGAAGACTTGTTGTCCTTCATGCCTTCAACCGAGGATATGATTGACTTGAGGTACCTGAAGGTCGGCTTCAGAACGGTTCCCAAGTTCTTCGTGATCGAGACGACCTGCCAAAGCCTTTACCAGCTAGTGGGCGTTGAACTCAGGAATCGCAGTGTAGGAATGGGATTCCACGACCATCATTTGCCACCACTTTCATAAGACTATTCCGAGACTAATGCGTGTCTAAGACGTGTCTTGGACCCCTTCAATCTTCAACTAAGTCTTTGAAAAGATTGGTGCACCCGAGAGGATTCGAACCTCTGGCCTCTGCCTTCGGAGGGCAGCGCTCTATCCAGCTGAGCTACGGGTGCCTGTCGCTGTCTATAGCCCTGCGCACAATCTGCCGCAACGCCAATGCGTGCGATTAGGCAAAAAGATCGTGACACAGCTCCAGCGCGTCGATCAGGACATCGACCTCATCGGTTGTGTTGTACACCCCGAATGACGCCCGGCAGGTTGCCGTCACACCCAAATGCGCCATCAATGGCATCGCACAATGCGACCCGGCGCGCACTGCGACACCTTTTTTGTCCAGCACGGTCGAGATGTCATGCGCATGCGCCGCCCCCTCAAGCGTGAACGAAAAGATCGCCCCCTTCGTTGCGGACTGCCCCTGGACGTTCAGCCAGTTCAATCCGTCCAGCCGATCACGCGCATAATCCCGCAAGCCCTGTTCGTGCCGCGCGATCTGATCCAAGCCAATGTCCATCATGTATTCAAGCGCCACACCCAGACCGATGGTCTGGACAATCCCAGGCGTGCCGGCCTCAAATTTCATCGGCGGGTCATTCCAGGTCACGGTCTCGCGGGTCACGTCCCGGATCATGTCGCCACCACCCATGAAGGGGCGCATTTCCGCCATGCGGTCCTTGCTGACATAGATCGCGCCAGAGCCAGAAGGGCCATAAAGCTTATGCCCCGTCACAGCGAAGAAATCACAGCCAATATCGGCCACATCAACCGGCATGTGGACGGCTGACTGGCTGCCATCAACCAGCACCGGGACGCCCCTGGCATGGGCACCCGCCGTGATCGCCTTGACGTCAACAACGGTGCCCAGCACGTTGGACATCTGCGTCACGGCCACCAGTTTGGTCCTGGGACCAATGGCATCAATGACCTTCTGGGGGTCCAGGTCGCCGTTGGCGTCCACATCGACCCATTTGATCACAACCCCCTGTCGTTCGCGCAAAAAATGCCAGGGCACGATATTGGCGTGATGTTCCATGATCGACAGCAGGATTTCATCACCCGCTTCCAGCCGGGGCATGGCCCAGCCATAGGCGACCATATTGATGCCTTCGGTGGTGCCGGAATTGAGGATGATTTCGTCCTCGCTGGGCGCATTCAAAAACCGGGCGACGATCCCGCGCACGCCTTCATAGCGTTCCGTGGACAGATTGCTGAGGTAATGCAGCCCGCGATGCACATTGGCATATTCTTCGGCATATCCGCGTGTGACCGCATCGATCACCACCTGCGGTTTCTGGGCCGAGGCCCCGTTATCAAGATAGACCAGCGGCTTGCCATTCACCTGCCGCGACAGAATGGGAAAGTCGCCGCGGATCCTTGCAACATCCAGGCTCATGCCATGCCTCCCACAGGGCCAAGGCCCAGAAGGGTCAGCAGAATACCGGCGATCAGCGCTGTGCCCACCAGCGCAAAGAAGATGGCGGCCAGCGCCTTGCCCAGATTGTTAAAGCCATGCAGGACATTGACAAAATTCATGAAGCACCAGACCAGTGCGCCCATCGACAGCAAGCCATAGAGCGCCGCGATAGACGGGCTGAGGATAACCAGCACCAATTGGATTGCTTCCAACGTCAGGCTGACGGACTGGAACCAGACAACGATCGCCAACGTGCCTGGCAGTGTCCCCGTCCCCCCCATGATTTGGCCGGCATAGAAGGTGCCAAAGACGAACAACACGAGAAAGATCCCGATGATCGCCGCCAATCCAAAGGGCGACAGCGCAATCGCCTGTTCCTGCATCGCACCATGAACCGGCGACAGCATCTGCGCGGCCGCGATCAGGATCACATTGAGAACAGCCACCAGGGCCAGTGCGGTCCACAGCGCTTCGCGCGGCACATCCCTCGCGACGACCTTGCGCGCTGTCTCGGTTGGCTCGGCGATGCTGGTCCAGACGGCCCGCATCCAGGTTTGAAAATCCATCGTCATGGCCCGCTTTCAGCTTCGCGCATGCATTGCACCCATATGACGCCGAAGGCAATCAGCCAAATTGCGCCAAGGACAGTTGATTGCGGCCCCGGACCAATAAAACCGCGAAGAAGCCCATAAAACAAGAGCAGCGGCGCCGTCGACAGCATGGTCCAGAAAAGCGCCAGACGGGCAGAATACCAGCTTCCTGCGCCGCTAAACACCATGGCCACAAGGCGGGAAACTGCAGCCAGGCCATACATTGCCAAAGGCAGGATGATGACGGTCCCATAAAAAGTATAGGTCAGCATCCCCTCGAAATTGACCTCGCTTGGCCAGAACGATGGCTCAAAGCCTTCTGCGGTTCTGCGCAGTCGCGGCCATTGCGCCACAAAAATCAGCAGACAGCTGATGATCAGATACGCAATCGCGCGGTCCTCGCGCTTGCCCTGCCCCAACAGATCACGCATGACCTGACGCGGCCTGCGCCAGGTGCGCAGGATGTCACTGGAAACCGCCATCAGCTGTGCCGCGCCAACCAGCCTTCCAGCCGGTCGCGCAATTCCTCTGTCAGGTTTTGATCTTCAATCTCATCGAGCGCTTCAGCCAGAAACGACAGCGTCAGCAGATTGCGCGCATCATCATGCGGCACCCCGCGCGAGCGCAGATAGAACAGCGCCGTCTCATCAATCGCCCCAGAGGTGGACCCATGCGAACAGGCCACATCATCGGCGTAAATTTCAAGCTCTGGCTTGGCAAGGAACTGGCTGTCCTCATCCAGCAAAAGCGATTGGCTGATCTGATAGCCATCGGTTTTCTGCGCGTCTTTCTTGACAAGAATCTTGCCCTGGAAAACGCCGGTCGCGCCATTGCGCAGCACCTTCTTGAACACCTGACGGCTTTCGCAATTTACCGCGTCATGGGTGATGAACACCGTGTCATCGTGATGGAAATCGCGGCCATCGCCGACACAGGCACCGGCGACATGGGCAATGGCATCGTCGCCCATGATCTCAAGCACGCATTCATTGCGGGTCAGCACGCCGTTGAAGGTCAGGGTAAAGGATTTGAACACCGCATTCGCCGCTATTCTTGCAAAACAATGGGTTACGGCGCGACGTTCATGGTCGCGACCCTGCGCGCGGACATGGTTGAACTTGCCACCATCCGCGACGTCAACCTCCAACAGCTTGGAAAACCGGGCCGCCGCCGGGCCGGTTTCCAGCAAGGTGACCTCGGCTCCTGGCTCTACCTTGACCAGGTTGTGCAGAACCGCATCTGAGGCCACTTCCTTGTGCAGATAGATAAAATTGATCGGCTTCGTGGGTTTGCCCGTGACACGAATGACAACCCCATCTGTCGCAAGCGCCGTGTTCAGAGCGGCAAGCGGGCGCTCTACCGGCGTCTGCCCGCGCGCTTCCAGAATGCCGTAAAGCTCTTTCGCCCAGTGAATATCGGTGTCCATCGCAAGGGCCAGCCGGTCAATCTCGAGACCTTCCCCGGTCAGATCGTCAGACGCATCCGCATCAAACACGCCATCGACAAAGACGATCCTGAGCCGATCCACATCCGCGAAAAGCAAGCCCTCGTCATTCTCA
>Ga0316207_10001019_pt1 | contig 37871 bp, 35 predicted proteins | sample 6weekpyrite_MG_FD_204943 | JGI IMG/M metagenome (GOLD analysis project Ga0316207, IMG submission 204943) | Microbial mat bacterial communities from mineral coupon in-situ incubated in ocean water Damariscotta River, Maine, United States -... | ecosystem: Environmental > Aquatic > Marine >... | reverse complement strand
GAAACGAAGCCCAACCTGCTTCAGTTCCAGGTAAGCGGTAATGAATTTTCTGCTTAGCACCCTGCTGGATCAATTAAAACAATTCCCTCCTGCCCAACATTACCGGGTGGCCTACAGCGGCGGCTGCGATTCCCATGTCCTTCTGCATGCCCTCGTTGCGATCCGGGATCAACTTCCTGTAACAGAAATTTCTGCGCTGCACGTTAATCATGGCCTTGCCGAGGACGCCGATCACTGGGCGGCGCATTGCGAGCAGGTGGCGGCGGAGCTGGGCGTTGCTTTTCAGGCCGTTTCGGTTGACGCCATGGGCGAGGCGAGCGAGAGTCCGGAAGCGGCCGCCCGTCAGGCTCGCTACCATGTTTTTGAGCAGCTGATGAGCGAAGGTGACGGATTGCTGCTGGCGCATCACGAAGATGATCAGGCTGAGACTCTGCTGCTGCAACTGTTTCGCGGCGCCGGGGTGCGCGGGCTGGCGGCGATGCCGCGGCATACGGTTTTTTCCAGAGGCTGGCTGGGCCGGCCGCTGCTTGGAGTTTCCCGCCAGCATCTGCGTGACTATGCGAATGCTGCCGGACTGAACTGGATAGAAGATCCGGGTAACCAGTCGCAGGATTTCGATCGTAATTTTCTGCGCCATAAGATTATCCCGGATCTGCTGCCGCGCTGGCCGGCGTTATCACAGACACTGGCGCGTGCGGCGCGACATCAGTCGGCGGCGAGTCATCTGCTGGATGAGCTGGCGGCGGCGGATATGGACGTGCTGGCTGGTCGTCGGGAGGGTTGTCTTTCCATCCGCGCCCTGAACGCGTTGAGCCGGGAACGTCAGGATAATGTGCTGCGTTACTGGATTCGCCTGCACGGGGTTTTGCTGCCGTCTTCTGCACAGTTGCAGCGTATCCATGCTGAAGTGCTCTCGGCGCGGGAAGATGCGCAGCCGCAGGTCGGCTGGGCGAACAGCGTGGTTCGGCGTTATCGGGATGATCTGTATCTATTGCCGGCAGAGACCGGCGAAGAGTCACGAAGTGGTGACGCGCTGGTCTGGGATCTGAAAAACGATCTGGATTTGCCGGATGGTCGCCGATTGAAGCTTGAACACCGAGAGGGAATGGGGCTGAAGGCGTCTCTGCAGGCGCGTACGGATGTGTCGGTGCGGTTTCGTCAGGGAGGAGAAGTCTGTCGTCCACTCGGACGCGGGCAAATGCACCGGTTGAAGACACTGTGGCAGGAATGGGGGGTGCCGCCCTGGGAACGAAACCGTGTACCGCTGATTTATGCGGGCGAGGAGATTGCTCAGGTCGTTGGTTACTGTATCTGTGAACCCTGCCAGGCTGATGCAGGCGATGCAGGGTTAATCGTCACAGAATCAGCATAAGCGCAACTACGGTGATTGAAACAGCATCCAAAAACAGCGACAATACCTCCCCAGCAAACGTTCCTGCCGCATTTCGATAATTCCCCTGCAATGCGGGAAAATGACAGGAGTTTCATTCACCTCTTAATTGCTGGCGACAAGCATGACGAAGTATATATTCATTACCGGTGGCGTGGTTTCCTCGCTTGGAAAAGGTATCGCCTCTGCGTCGCTGGCGGCGATTCTTGAATCCCGTGGTCTTAAGGTGACCCTGCTAAAACTGGACCCCTATATCAACGTGGATCCGGGCACCATGAGTCCCTTCCAGCACGGTGAAGTCTTTGTTACCGAGGACGGTGCAGAAACTGATCTCGATCTGGGTCATTACGAACGCTTTGTGAATACCACCATGAAGCAGAGTAACAACTTCACCACCGGGCGCATCTATGCCAATGTGATCAGCAAGGAACGCCGTGGTGACTATCTGGGTGGCACGGTGCAGGTGATTCCGCACGTCACCGATGAAATCAGGCGCTGCGTTATCAAAGGCGCCGACGACGCCGATGTTGCCATGGTTGAAATCGGCGGCACGGTTGGCGATATCGAGTCGCTGCCGTTTCTTGAAGCCATCCGCCAGATGGGAGTGGAAATGGGACATGATAATGTGCTCTATATGCATCTGACCCTGTTGCCCTATATTCCCACTGCCGGTGAAATCAAGACCAAGCCGACCCAGCATTCGGTGAAAGAACTGCGCTCCATTGGTATCCAGCCGGATGTGCTGCTGTGCCGCGCTGATCGCCCCCTGCCCGAGGATGAGCGGCGCAAGATTGCCCTGTTCACCAATGTCGAAGCGCGAGCCGTGATTTCCGCCGAGGATGCCGACAGTATTTATCAAATTCCGCAAATGCTTAACCAGGAAGGTCTGGATGAAATCGTGGTCGAGAAGCTGCACCTGGACTGTGGCCCGCCGGATCTGTCCGAATGGAAAGCCGTGACCGAAGCTCAGGCCAACCCGACCGGCGAGATCACCATTGCCATGGTGGGCAAGTATGTGGAACTCACCGAGGCTTACAAGTCTCTGTCCGAGGCCCTGATCCACGCCGGTCTGCATACGCATACAAAAATCCATATCGTCTATATCGATTCGGAAGAAATTGAAAAGTCCGGAACCGGTTGCCTGGAAAATGTGGATGCGATTCTGGTGCCCGGTGGCTTTGGCCAGCGGGGCGTGGAAGGCAAGATTAACGCCGTGCGTTTTGCGCGTGAAAACGGAGTTCCCTATCTGGGTATCTGTCTGGGTATGCAGGTGGCGGTGATCGAATACGCGCGCAATGTACTGGGGCTGAAACAGGCGCACAGCACTGAATTTGATGCGAATACGCCCGATCCGGTCATTGGCCTGATTACCGAATGGCAGGCGGCTGACGGCCGGGTTGAAAAACGCGATGCCGATTCCGATCTGGGCGGCACCATGCGCCTGGGTGGCCAGATCTGCAAATTGCAGCCGGATTCAAAAGTGCGTGAACTTTACGGCAAGGATCAGATCATGGAGCGTCATCGTCACCGCTACGAATTTAACAACCGGTATCGCGAGCCGTTGCAACAGGCCGGTCTGCAATTTGCGGGTTTGTCTGAGGATGGCAACCTGGTTGAAGTGGTGGAGATCCCTGCGCATCCCTGGTTTGTCGCCTGTCAGTTCCATCCTGAATTTACCTCCAGCCCGCGTAAAGGTCATCCGCTGTTTATCGGCTTTGTCAGCACTGCACGCGCATTGAAGGAAAAGGCCAGCAAACGGGAGACTGTCAGCGCATGAAGCTGTGTGGTTTTGAGGCCGGCATTGATCAGCCCCTGTTTTTGATTGCGGGACCCTGTGTGATCGAAAGCAAACAACTGGCGCTGGATACCGCCGGGCAGTTGAAGGCGCTTACCGCTGAACTGGGCATACCGTTTATCTACAAATCTTCCTTCGACAAGGCCAACCGCACCTCGAGCAAAAGTTTTCGCGGACCGGGGCTGGAAGAGGGGCTGCGCATCCTGCAGGCGGTCAGGGATCAGATCGGCGTGCCGGTGCTGACCGACGTGCATGAAGATACGCCTCTGAATGAAGTCGCCTCAGTGGTGGATGTCATGCAGACGCCCGCTTTTTTAGTGCGGCAAACCAATTTCATTCAGAATGTCGCTCGTCAGGGTATTCCGGTAAATATCAAGAAAGGCCAGTTCCAGGCGCCCTGGGACATGAAAAATGTGGTCGATAAAGCGCGTGAAGTCGGTAATGATCAGATCATGGTCTGCGAGCGTGGCGCGTCATTTGGTTACAACACGCTGGTATCCGACATGCGCGGGCTGTCCATCATGCGCGAAACACAGTGTCCGGTGGTGTTCGATGCCACCCATTCGGTGCAGCAGCCCGGCGGTCAGGGAACAACATCCGGTGGTCAGCGAGAGTTCGTACCGGTGCTGGCGCGCGCCGCCGTCGCCGCCGGTGTCGCGGGCGTGTTTATGGAAACCCACCCCGACCCGGATAAAGCCCTGAGCGACGGCCCCAACGCCTGGCCGTTAGCGCGTATGAAAGAACTGCTGGAAGTTTTGATGGCGATTGACAAAACAGTCAAACAGCAGCCGTTTATTGAAGATGTAATTTGAGTGTTTTTTTACCGCAAAGGACGCCAGGGACGCAAAGAATATTATGTTGACTCTTAATCTCCCCAGGTGCAATTCCCTGCTGCCTGTAGCGAAAAACTGTAGGATGGGTAGAGCGAAGCGAAGCCCATCGGTACATTATGGGGTAGTTTATTTTAGGGGTGTTCTGATTAATTCCGTAGTTAATATAAAGTGAATACAGTATTTTAAAATTATAAGTACTCTGCGTCCCTGGCGTCCTTTGCGGTAAAAAATTTTTAAGTTTTAAATTTGGAGAGATAAACCTAAATGTCAGTTTCAGGAATTGAAATCAAAAACATCATTGCTCGTGAAATCATCGACTCGCGCGGTAATCCTACCGTTGAAGCCGATGTGATTCTGGCCTCTGGCGTCAAGGGACGCGCGGCTGTACCGTCTGGCGCTTCAACCGGTGCGCGTGAAGCGATTGAATTGCGTGATGGCGATAAAAGCCGTTATGGCGGCAAGGGTGTGCTCAAGGCTGTGGCCAATGTGAACGGTGCGATTCGTGACGTGCTGATGAATATGGATGTCAGGGAACAGCGTGCTATTGATGAGGCTATGATCAAGCTCGATGGCACTGAGAACAAAAGCAAGCTGGGCGCCAACGCGATGCTGGCGGTTTCCATGGCCTGCGCCAATGCCGCGGCCCGGGCGCTGGGCGTGCCCCTGTTTCAGTATCTCAATACCGGTGAAGGTTATCAGCTGCCGGTGCCGATGATGAATATTATCAACGGCGGCTCGCATGCGGATAACAGCGTGGATCTGCAGGAGTTCATGATTATTCCGGTCGGCGCACCCAACATCAATGAAGCCCTGCGCTATGGCGCGGAAATTTTTCATACGCTGAAAAAAGTTCTGCACGACAAGGGCATGAATACCGCAGTCGGTGATGAAGGTGGCTTTGCACCGGATCTGCCGTCGAATGAATCGGCGATCGAGATCATTCTTGAAGCCATTGACAAGGCGGGTTACGAAGCCGGTAAAGATATTTTCATCGGCATCGACGCGGCCAGCAGTGAGTTCTATAAAAATGGACTGTATGATCTGGCCTCGGAAAACAGAAAACTGACGGCCAGTGAATTTATTGACGTGCTGGAATCCTGGGTGGACAAATATCCGATCCTCAGCATCGAGGATGGTCTGGCAGAAGATGACTGGGACGGCTGGAAACTGCTGACCGAGCGGCTGGGTAAAAAAGTACAGCTGGTGGGGGACGATCTGTATGTCACCAATACTAAAATTTTCAAACAGGGCATAGACAGGGGTATCGCCAATTCTATCCTGATTAAGGTTAACCAGATCGGCACCCTGAGTGAAACTCTGGATGCCATCGCCATGGCGAAGAAGGTGGGTTATACCGCAGTGATTTCACATCGTTCCGGTGAGACCGAAGATACGACCATTGCCGATCTGGCGGTCGCCACCTGCGCCGGTCAGATCAAGACCGGCTCCATGTCCCGCTCCGATCGGATTGCCAAATACAACCAGTTATTACGTATCGCTGAAGGTCTGGGTGGTGAAGCGGTTTATCCGGGTAAACGGGCTTTTTATAATCTTGCGTAACCACAGATGAAAATACTGGCGGCCATTCTACTGTTCCTTTTCCTGCTCCTGCAGTACGATTTGTGGGTGGGCGAGGGCAGTATGGCCACGGTGCACCATCTGCAACAGGCGGTGCAGAACCAGCAGCAGGAAAACGCAAAACTGAAACAGCGTAATGCCGCGCTGAGCGCCGAAGTGCAGGATCTGAAACAGGGGCTGGAAGCGGTCGAGGAACGCGCGCGCAGCGAACTGGGCATGATCAGGGAAGGGGAAACGTTTATACAGGTGACGAGTGACTAAATGTAGGTCGGGCTGAGTAAAACGAAGCCCAACAGGAAATTTCGTCATCATTATCAGGGGGCTGACAATGTTGGGCTTCATCTTATTCTGCCCAACCTACGGAACCAGGAACGGCTCATGAGTATATTTAATTTGGAACTCAGATCTAGATAATATGTCCTCGTCACTCGTCACTCGTCCCTCGTCACTTAAAAACCACTGGGTTGTTATTCCCGCTGCCGGTGTCGGCAAGCGTATGCGTAGTGATATTCCCAAACAGTATCTGCCGCTTTGCGGCAAGCCCGTCATTGCTCACACCATTGAACGGCTGGCCTCGCACTCCGGGATTAAAGGACTGGTGGTGGCGCTTTCCGAAGATGATGCTTACTGGCGAGATCTGGAATTTTCCATCGATAAACCCCTGTGGCGGGCTGCCGGCGGGGTGGAGCGTTGTCACTCGGTGCTGAATGCCCTGCATGTGCTGTCTTCGCATGCGCATGATGATGACTGGGTGCTGGTGCATGATGCCGCGCGCCCCTGTGTGCGAGCTGATGATATCAGTTTGTTAATCGATGCCATTGACGAGGATGGGGTTGGTGGTCTGCTGGCGATCCCCGTGCGCGACACCATGAAGCGTGCAACAGGAACCTGCGCCGACGAGAAAAACACGGTCGTGGATACGCTTGATCGCAGTTGTTTATGGCATGCGTTGACGCCGCAGATGTTCCGCCTTGGCCAGTTGCGGGACGCCCTTGCCGAGGCGCTGGAAAAGGAAGCACTGGTGACTGATGAATCCTCGGCCATGGAACTTGCGCAATACAAACCGGTGCTGGTCGAAGGTCACGCCGACAATATCAAGATCACCCGGCCTGAAGATTTAATCCTGGCCGAATTCTATCTCCAGCAACAGGAAGCAGTGTAATGCGAATCGGACAGGGTTTTGACGCCCATGCCTTCAAAACAGGTGGTCGCCTGCTGCTGGGGGGAGTCGAGATCGAACATGACCGGGGGATGCAGGCCCACTCTGACGGTGATGTCGTCATTCATGCGCTGTGCGATGCTATTCTGGGCGCATTGGCGCTGGGTGATATTGGCAAACACTTTCCTGACAATAACGATGAGTTCAGGGGTATCGACAGCCGTATTCTTCTGCGCAAGGTTGTTTCGTTAATGCAACAGCGCGAGTATGGCATCGGCAATGTCGATATTACGATCATTGCCCAGCAGCCGAAACTGGCGCCCTATATTGAACGTATGCGCAAGGTGCTGGCGGCCGACATGAAGACTGGTATCGAAAATGTCAGCGTCAAGGCCACGACCACGGAAAAAATGGGTTTCACCGGACGCTCAGAAGGTATTGCTGTACAGGCGGTGGTGTTGCTGGTTTGACGGACTCATTTCAACGCAAAGGCGCGAAGACGCCAGGAACGCAAAGTTTTTGTTTCCTGTACACAACCATTATTCTTATATGTATGTGTATATTTATGGTTGAGCAAAACTAAATAGGCGTTCCAAATACCAGTCCACTTGTGAATTTCCACGTTCGTGGTGAGCCCTTCGGCTTCGCTCAGGAGAGCCTTGTCGAACCATGAACGTGGAAATACTGTAAATTGAGTGCTTAATCTGCTTGTCCTTCGACAGGCTCAGGACGAACGGTAATTCCTAACAAAGTATGATTGATTCACTGCACTATGCCTACGGCAAGCCCGAATGCAGCGGCATTATTCGCCATTGCCCGGAAGATTTCATCGTTGATGAAATTTCAGGCATTGAGCCGGATGGCGAGGGTGAGCACGTTCTGTTACAGATCAGCAAACGTAATTCGAATACCGACTGGCTGGCGAAGCAGCTGGCACGTCTGGCTTCGGTGGCGGCAAAAGACATCAGCTACGCCGGTCTGAAAGACAGGCAGGCGGTGACCACGCAATGGTTCAGTGTGCGCCTGGCAGGCAGGGATGAGCCGGACTGGACAGCCCTGAACAGTGACGATATCGAGGTGCTTCAGGTTCATCGTCACCGGCGTAAATTGCGGCGCGGGGCGTTAAAAGGGAATCGATTTGAACTCCTGATCCGGGAGCTTTCCTGTGAACCGGCCTGGCTCGAAGCACGGCTGGAAAAAATAAAACAGCAGGGCGTGCCGAACTATTTCGGTGAACAGCGCTTTGGCATCGAGGGTTCAAATCTGGAGCAGGCCCGCGCCATGTTTGAGGGCAAACGCATCAAATCACGTCACCAGCGCAGCATGTACCTTTCCGCCGCGCGTTCTCAATTGTTTAACCATGTGCTCTCACAGCGGGTAGAGCAGCAAAGCTGGAATCGGGCGATCGCCGGTGATGTCATGTTGCTGGCCGGTTCCAACAGCTATTTTGTGATTGATGACGTCGATGATGAGATTCGTCAGCGGGTCGAGGCTTTTGATATCCACCCCAGTGGTATTCTCTGGGGACGGGGACAAACACAGAGCAGGGGCAATGCAGCAGAACTGGAAGTGGAACTGGCGGAGCATTTTCCCCTGTTCTGTCAGGGGCTGGAAAAAGCCGGGCTGAGCCAGTCCCGCCGCGCCCTGCGCGTGTTTCCGGAAAAACTGGAATGGACATATCGGCCCGAGCAGAAGCAGCTGGCCCTGCGCTTTGAACTGCCAGCAGGCGCCTATGCCACGGTAGTGCTGCGTGAACTTGTCAGTTGGGTGTAAATAACGCAGAGAATTTTAATGAAGATCTAAACAAAAGTTCCAAACTCTGTAGGATGTGCTGAGTGAAACGAAGCGCATCGTTCGTGTGTCCAGGCCTGGAATGATGCGCTTCGTTTCACTCAGCACATCCTACGAAGGTTTAAAATCATCCTGTCCGCGTCTTTGCGCCCTCTGCGTTTAATACGGGTGTTTGTAGATGAACACTTGTGTTAAACACGAATGGCTGATGGTGGCGCTTTAGCCGATTTCAACCTTTCCTTCTCAGCAGCACATAAATCGCGCCGGTGCCGCCATCCACCTGCCGCGCCGAGCAGAAGGCGAGAATGTCATCGCGCTGGCGCAGCCAGTGGTTGACGTACTGTTTCAGGATCGGGCGTTTGCCCAGTGAACCGTGGCCCTTGCCGTGAATGATGCGCACGCAGCGCAGGCTGTGGCTGTGGCAGAAGTAAAGGAATTCGATAATGGCTTCCCGGGCTTCAAGTTTGGTGCGCCCGTGTAGATCGAGTTCCGCCTCGATGCTGAATTCTCCCCGCCTGAGTTTTTTCAGGGTTCGCTGCTGGATGCCGTTGCGCACAAACAGGAGCTCTTCGCCGGTTTCCATGTCGGCCGGATCCGCTGGATCAGATAGCATGTCCGCCAGCACCTGCTGATTATCTTTTTCCTGTTGCAGCGGGCGGGCCGGGGGGCGTTTTTTTACTGGGGCGACCCGGGCTTCGACGTCCAGCTTACGTGCATCAGCCACGCTTTTCTGAAACAGTTTGCGATCTTCATCAGAAATAGTATGTTTTTTCTTCATCTCTGCGTAGGCCTGAGTGCGTAATTTATATAGAGTGTGCGAGGTGCTGATTTCGAGTATAGTAAAGCTGTATAGTAAGCCTGCTTTGTCTTTGTTTCTACAGGCAAATAAATAACGATATGCATATTCTAATTAGTAACGATGACGGCTTCGAAGCGCCGGGAATCATGACCCTGGCTCGCAGGCTTGAATCGCTGGCGCAGATTACCGTTGTTGCTCCTGAGCGTGATCGCAGCGGCGCGAGCAACTCCCTGACTCTGGAACTCCCCATTCGTGCGCGGGAAGCGGCAAACGGGTTCATTCGTGTCGATGGCACGCCGACCGACTGTGTGCATCTGGCGATTACCGGTCTGCTCGATGTAGAGCCGGACATGGTGGTCTCTGGCATCAATGCCGGCGCCAATATGGGTGATGATGTGCTTTATTCCGGCACTGTGGCGGCGGCTATGGAGGGGCGTTTTCTGGGCTTGCCGGCCATCGCTATTTCACTCGCGGGCAATAATGGTTTACAGCACTTTGAGACGGCGGCCCAGGTGGCGGAAAATCTAATCACATTGTTGCAGTCTGATCCGCTGCCACGGGATACCATTCTTAATGTCAATGTTCCCGATTGTCCCCGGGAAGAACTCAAGGGCTTCCAGGCTACCCGTCTGGGGCACCGGCACAAGGCGGAGCCGGTGATCCGGGATCAGGATCCGCGCGGGCGGGCGATCTACTGGGTGGGGCCGCCGGGAGCCGAGCAGGATGCCGGGCCGGGAACGGATTTTCATGCTGTGCGTACGGGCTATGTGTCGGTGACGCCGATCCAGGTAGATCTAACCCGCCATGAAAGCATTCCTCCGCTGCGGGACTGGTTGAGGGAGCTGTAAGCGTTGGTCTCAAACAAGCTGGCCGGCATTGGCATGACTTCGCAGCGTACCCGGGATCGGTTGATTGTCCGTCTCCGTAATGAAGGGATTGAGGACGAGCGAGTGCTGGATGTCATGCGCACCACGCCCCGGCATATTTTTGTCGACGAGGCGCTGGCCACTCGCGCTTATGAGGATACGGCCCTGCCCATCGGCTATGGCCAGACCATTTCCCAACCCTATATCGTTGCCCGCATGAGCGAAGCTCTGCTGGGCGGGGGCCAGTGTCACAGGGTGCTTGAGATAGGCACCGGCTCCGGTTATCAGACTGCCGTACTGGCGCAACTGGTGGATCAGGTTTATACCGTCGAGCGTATCCCCGAGCTGCATGCCCGAGCGAAAAAGTGCCTGGCGGAACTGCAGCTTCGTAATCTGCGCTTCCAGCTCAGTGATGGCAGCTGGGGCTGGGAGTCGTTCGCTCCCTATGACGGAATTATCGTCACCGCCGCACCGGAACAGGTGCCGGAGGAGCTGTTGAAGCAGCTGGCTGATGGTGGACGGCTGGTGATTCCCTGTGGCCGCGCCGATGCCCAGCGTTTGCGCCTGATTACCCGTGTTGGCGACAGTTTCAGCGAAACCCTGCTGGATTGGGTCAGTTTTGTTCCCCTCATTAAAGGAGAGAGTTAAGTGAAGGTGTTTTCCCGTCTGTTTGAAATGGTTATGCGCTGGGTCGAACATCGTCACGCTCCCTGGTATCTTGCCGGTCTGAGTTTTGCGGAGTCATCATTTTTCCCCGTGCCGCCGGATGTGATGCTGGCGCCCATGGCGTTGGCAAAAACGACGCGCGCCTGGCGTTATGCAATGATTACTACACTGGCTTCGGTTGCCGGTGGCATTGCCGGTTATGCGATCGGCATGTTTGCCTTTGATCTGGTCGAACCCCTGCTGCATAGTGCGGGCTACTGGGAAGGCTATGAAATGGCGCGCGCCTGGTTCGATACCTGGGGGATCTGGGTGGTGCTGCTGGCCGGATTTTCACCCATTCCCTATAAGGTTTTCACCATCAGTTCGGGTGTGGTGGGCATGGCCTTTCTGCCGTTTGTGCTGGCTTCGATCGTTGGTCGTGGCGCCCGTTTCTTTCTGGTGGCAGGACTCATGGTTTGGGGAGGGGAGAAAATGGAACAGATGCTGCGTCGTTATGTCGATCGTATTGGCTGGGTGCTGGTGGTGGCGGTGCTGGTGGCCTGGTTTACCCTGAAAAATTAATATGCCGAGAGATGCGAGTTTGCCTAACCCGCATTTCTCATCAGGGGGCGAGATGATCGCGCAGAGAACTGGATCCACAAAGAATTTTCCGAAGGAGTGGAATAACAGTGCGTATTTCCGACTGAGGAAAATCCTTTGTGGATTCAAGGATCAAGCGAGGCTTCGTCATCCTGGTGAGAAGTGCGGGTTAATACTGTTTTTGCTGGCGACTTTACTGCTCAACGCCTGCAGCAGTCGCTTTGTTAACTATGGCGATGGCCACTATTCAAAAAAATATCAACAGGCTGTACATGTGGTGCGCAAGAGCGAGACCCTGTATTCCATCGCCTGGCAACATGGTTATGATTACCGCAAGCTGGCGGCCTGGAATAACATCCCACGTCCCTACACGATTTATCCGGGGCAGAAGATAAAATTAGCGGGCAAACCGGAAAAAAAATCTGCACCTAAAATAAAAACTAAGGTAGTATCGAAACACAGGACTGTGACGCTGGCCACAAATAAAAAACATGCGGCGCCACAGAAAAAAAATAATAATAAGAATACAAAAATAACATGGCGCTGGCCGACAGCTGGAAAGATCATTAGTCGATATTCAGACAGGGATCCCGGCAAGAAAGGGCTGGATATCGCCGGTCGGACTGGCCAGCCTGTATATGCCGCTGCAAGCGGTGAAGTTGTTTACAGTGGCAATGGTCTGCGTGGCTATGGAAACCTGATTATTATCAAGCACAACGAAACTTACTTCAGCGCCTATGCGCATAATCGCGATATATTTGTGAAAGAAAGCGAAAAGGTAAAGTTTGGCCAGAAAATTGCCGATATGGGTAATAGTGAAGCCAGCAGGCCGATGTTGCATTTTGAAATCAGACGTAATGGAAAACCTTCTAACCCCTTGAAGTATTTACCCAAAAAACGTTAATGAAGGTTTGAATCTGCATCATGGGCAATGACGACAAGCATCCTTTTGACAACAAAAACATGGAGCCAGCCAACGTGGAAGCCGTTTCTGAAGTAATGGAAGATAAAGACGATACTATTCTGCCGAAAGAGGATGAAGTGCTTGATGCCGATTCTGATGTTGCTCTGGAGGCGGATGCTGACAGTGAGGATGATAAAAAAGACAGGAAAATAAAATATCAGGCAGGCAGTATCCCTGATGGACAACTGGATGCTACTCGCCTGTATCTGGGGGAAATTGGTTTTACCTCCCTGCTGACTGCCGATGAAGAAAAATATTATTCTCGCCTGGCGCTGAAGGGTGATGAGTCGGGGCGTAAGAAAATGATCGAATGCAATCTGCGCCTGGTGGTGAAGATTGCACGGCGTTATCTTAACCGCGGACTGGCGCTGCTGGACCTGATCGAAGAAGGCAACCTTGGACTGATTCGCGCAGTGGAAAAATTTGATCCGGAACGCGGCTTTCGTTTTTCAACCTACGCCACCTGGTGGATACGCCAGACTATCGAACGTGCGATTATGAACCAGACTCGCACCATTCGTCTGCCGATCCACGTGGTCAAGGAAATCAATATTTATCTGCGCGCAGCACGGCATCTTTCCCAGACCCTGGATCACGAACCCAGCGCCGAGGAAATTGCAGAGAAGCTGGACAAGCCGATTGGCGACGTCAAGCGCATGCTGGGGCTGAACGAGCGTATCGCCTCAGTGGATAGTCCAATGGGGCATGATGCCGACAATTCCCTGCTTGATGCGATTCCGGATGAAAATAATGTCGATCCAGTGGTGTTGTTACAGGATGATGACGTCAAGGCTAATATCGAACAGTGGCTGGCGCAGTTAAGTGACAAGCAGCGTGAAGTGGTGGAACGCCGCTTCGGCCTGCATGGTTATGACGTCTCGACCCTGGAAGAAGTTGGCAATACCATCGGTGTGACCCGCGAACGGGTGCGCCAGATCCAGCTCGAAGCGCTGAAAAAACTGCGTGACATACTGGAGAAAGAAGGTTATTCCGTGGATGCCTTGTTTAAATAACAAGTGACGAGTTACGAGGGACGAGTGGCGAGGAAAAACCTTTTGTAAAGCGGCTGGTGATGAATAACAGATAGAGTTTGTTTCAACGATTATACTTTATCGTCCCTCGTCCCTCGTCCCTCGTCCCTCGTCCCTCGTCCCTCGTCCTGAATAATTGCCGCCACCACATGCCGGCCATCTCCCGCCAGCAGGTTAAAGGTTCGGCAGGCGGCGGCCGTATCCATGACTTCCAGCCCAATTCCCGCCTCGCGCACCGGTCGAGTGATTTCGGCGTTGGGAAACTGTAATTTTGAACCTGTTCCCAGAATGATCAGCTCCGGCGCCAGCTGGCAGACGGTTTCCATGGCGGCGGCGTTAAGTTGCTCAAAGCTGGAAACGGGCCAGTCTGGGACAAGCTGACCGCGACTGATGATGAAACTGGAAATCAGTGGATAAAGGCCGGTTTCAGGATCCAGATGAAGATTCTGGGTCACATCCAGTTGCAGTTTACGGGGAATCAACAGATCGATACGCTGGCTGGCATAGCCATGAATACGCAGGCCGCCGTGTTTTTCCTCGACAAACTTCACTTCTACTCCACCTCTGTATGGGACCTGTTTAATATGGAATGAGCGGCCTCGACACATTGACAGTATGCCTGCTCACCCGTTAATGTTACCAGCTTTGTCGGGCGCTTAAGCCCTGAATTCAATTTGAGCCGGATAGCCCCTTGATCGACGATTTTCCCAGAATTAAACGCCTGCCGCCCTATGTGTTCAATATCGTCAATGAAATTAAGGCGGTTGCACGGGCGCGGGGGGAGGATATCATTGATTTTGGTATGGGCAACCCCGATCAGCCAACGCCGCAGCATATCGTTGACAAGCTGGTCGAAGTCGCCCAACGCCCGGATACCCACCGTTACTCCCTGTCTCGCGGCATTCCGCGTCTGCGCCGAGCTATCTGTAACTGGTATCAAAGCCGCTACGATGTCGAACTCGATCCGGAATCGGAGGCGATTGTCACCATTGGTTCCAAGGAAGGTCTGGCGCACCTTGCTCTGGCGACCGTTGGCCCGGGCGATGCGGTGCTGGTGCCCAGCCCGGCCTATCCCATTCATCCTTATGGTTTCATCATCGCCGGCGCGGATATTCGCCATGTGCCGATGATTCCCGGGGTGGATTTTTTTGAAGAACTGGAAAAAGCGATCAAGGATTCCTGGCCGCGGCCGAAGATGCTGGTGCTGAATTTTCCCGGCAATCCGACCACTGAATGTGTGGAACTGGAGTTCTTTGAAAAGGTGGTGAAAATTTGTCGTGAACATGAAATCTGGGTGATTCATGATCTGGCCTATGCCGATATTGTTTTTGATGGTTATAAAGCGCCGTCTATTCTCCAGGTTCCGGGTGCCATGGAGGTGGCGGTGGAGTTTTATTCTCTCTCCAAGAGTTACAATATGCCCGGCTGGCGAGTGGGGTTCATGTGCGGTAATCCTGCCCTGGTGGCGGCGCTGGCGCGAATGAAATCCTATCTGGATTACGGTATGTTCACGCCCATCCAGGTGGCGGCCATTACCGCGCTGGAAGGACCGCAGGATTGCGTACAGGAAATTGCCGAGATGTATCGCAGCCGTCGTGATGTACTCTGTGACGGCCTCAATGCCATCGGCTGGAAGATTGAGAAACCTCGGGCGACCATGTTTGTCTGGGCGCCGATTCCGGAAGCCTACCGCGAGATGGGTTCACTGGAGTTTTCCAAACTGTTACTGAAAGAAGCGAAAGTGGCGGTCTCACCGGGTATTGGCTTTGGTGAATACGGCGATGATCATGTGCGCTTCGGATTAATTGAAAATGAACACCGCACTCGTCAGGCCATTCGTGGCATACGGGATATGTTTAAACCCAGGAATTAGTCGTTCTCGCTACGATTCAAACTGATTAATTCAGGTTAAAAAGATGCGGATATAATAATGAGAGGAAAAGCATAGTGGATGCGGTAAAAGTAGGACTTCTGGGACTGGGTACTGTCGGTGGCGGCACCGTCAATGTATTGAAGCGTAATGTGGAAGAAATTGCCCGCCGCGCCGGTCGCGGGATCGTTATCACCCATGCCGCGGCGCGTGATCTGAACAAACCACGCATCTGCGACACGGATGGCATTACGCTGACGACCGATCCTGTGGCGGTGGTCAATGACAGTGAAGTGGAAATCATCATTGAACTTATCGGTGGCGACGGCCTGGCAAAAGATCTGGTGATGGCGGCCATCGCTCAGGGCAAGCATGTGGTGACTGCCAACAAGGCGCTGATTGCCAAACACGGTAACGAGATTTTTGCTGCTGCGCAGGCCAAAGGCGTGATGGTGGCCTTCGAAGCGGCGGTGGCGGGTGGCATTCCCATTATCAAGGCCATTCGTGAAGGACTGGCGGGTAATAAAATTCAGTGGCTGGCCGGTATCATCAACGGCACCGGCAATTTTATTCTTACCGAGATGCGTGACAAGGGGCGCGATTTTGACGATGTGCTCAAAGAAGCACAGGAACTGGGTTATGCTGAGGCCGATCCGACCTTTGATGTGGAAGGTATCGATGCCGCCCACAAGCTAACCATCCTGGCTTCCATCGCTTTTGGGTTGCCGCTGCAGTTTGAGGCGGCCTTTACCGAAGGTATTAGCAAGATTACCCGTGAAGATGTGAACTTTGCCGAAGAGCTGGGTTATCGCATCAAGCATCTGGGTGTCAGTCGCCGCACCGACAGGGGGGTGGAACTGCGCGTGCATCCCACCCTGATCCCGGAAAGGCGGCTGATAGCCAATGTCGATGGCGTCATGAATGCCATACTGGTGATGGGCGATGCCGTGGGGCCAACGCTTTATTATGGCGCCGGCGCCGGGGATGAACCTACGGCCTCTGCTGTAGTCGCTGACCTGGTAGATGTGGTGCGGGTATTGACGACGGATCCGGAAAACCGGGTGCCGCATCTGGCCTTCCAGCCAGACGCCCTGTCTGACCTGCCGATTCTTTCTATGGATGAGGTGGAAACCGCCTATTATCTGCGCATGCAGGCCGATGACCGCCCCGGCGTACTGGCCGACGTGACCCGCATTCTTGGCGATTCGGGGATCAGCATCGAAGCCATTATCCAGAAAGAGCCACAACCCGATTCCGATAAGGCCAGTATCATCATGCTCACCCATACCGTGCTGGAAAAGCAGATGAACCAGGCGATCAGCAACATCGAAGCGCTGGCCAGCATTCATGGCGATGTCACGCGTATCCGTATGGAATCGCTGGATGCAAGTTGAGCGTATTAAACGCAGAGAACGCTGAGGCGCAAAGACGCAGAGTTTCGATTAAAAAATCTATATTCTTTTATCTCTGCGCCTCCGCGCCTTTGCGTTCGCTGCGTTAAAACAAATTTTTAGATTTCAGGAGTAATAACAATGCCGTTTCGTAACCGCTACACAGGCTTGATTGATAAATACCGTGATCGTTTACCGGTGCATGATGACACCCGCATCATCAGCCTGGGCGAGGGCAATACGCCGCTGATTCGTCTGCATAATATTCCCGATCATCTGGGCAGGGACGTGGACATTTACGTGAAATACGAAGGTCTGAATCCGACTGGTTCGTTCAAGGATCGCGGTATGACCATGGCGGTGACCAAGGCTGTGGAAGAGGGCAGCAAGGCGATCATCTGTGCTTCCACCGGCAATACTTCAGCCGCGGCGGCGGCCTATGCGGCGCGTGCGGGTATTACCGCGTTTGTGCTGATCCCGGATGGCAAGATTGCACTGGGCAAGTTGGCGCAGGCGATGATGCACGGTGCGGTTGTAATTCAGATAAAGGGTAACTTCGATGCGGGCATGCAGTTGGTCAAGGAAGTCGGTGAGCAGGCGCCGGTGACCATCGTCAATTCCATCAATCCTTATCGTATTCAGGGACAGAAGACGGCAGCCTTTGAAATCATTGAAGAGTTGGGTACTGCACCGGACTTCCACTGCATTCCCGTAGGCAATGCGGGCAATATCACTGCGCACTGGATGGGGTACAGCGAATACCATGAAAACGGTATCGTCAACAATCGTCCGCAGATGCTGGGTTATCAGGCGGCGGGTTCCGCGCCCTTTATGCGTGGTGAAATGGTCGATGATCCTGAGACTGTGGCCACCGCCATTCGCATCGGTCACCCGCAAAGCTGGGATAAGGCCTGGAAAGTCAAAGAAGAGTCAAAAGGCTGGTTTGATGAATGTATCGATGACGAAATTCTCGCGACACAGAAACTACTGGCCGAGAAGGAAGGTATTTTCTGTGAACCGGCTTCGGCGACTTCACTGGCAGGCGCTATTAAGGATATCAATGCCGGTAAAATCCCCGCAGGCAGCAAGATCGTCTGCACCCTGACCGGTCATGGCCTGAAAGATCCGGATACTGCAATTAAACAGAGCACCCGTCCCCTGATCACCATCGATGCGACGCTGGATAAAGTGAAGGCCGCGATTCTGGATAATATGGAATAACTTCCCCGTATAAGGCCTGGAATAAACGGGTAGGTTGGGCTGAGCAAAGCGAAGCCCAACAATGTATTGTATCGGGTTTCATTCCAAGTGCTCAGGGTTTAGCCCAATCTACGCTCAATATTGTGCGATAGCTTGTTGGTTTTGTTGGGCTTCGCTTTGCTTAGCCCAACCTACGGTTGCCGATGATGTGTTCAGAGATCACTGCAATGTCCCACCGATCTATCACCCTCTTTGTCCCCGATCTTCCGGGACTGGTCAGAGAGCTCAAACATCTACCCGAGAGTGATGTCCCCAGATTAAAAAATCTTCAACGCTTTCTGTCCCGCGCCGAAAAAAAACCAGTTAACATTCCCGACTGGCATGAGGGTCTGGCTTCGTTGTTTCAGCTTGAAAAACTACCGGCTGCGGCATTGAGCCACAAACTGATTACAGGCTCGATAGAACAGGATGTCTTTTATTTATGTGCTGATCCGGTTTACATCCAGCCTGACCTGACCAGCGCTGTGTTGCTGGCGCATGAGGAACTGGATCTTTCACTGGATGATGCGCGTGAACTGGCTGCCGCTATCAATACACATTTTGTTGATGAAAGCTGGTCGCTTGACGTTTTGACGCCTCACCGCTGGGTATTAAAGTTGCCACAGCAACCTGCAATAAAGACCACGCCACTGGCGCAACTCAGACAACAGACGATTGCTGGTAAACTTTCTCAGGGGCAGGATAGCCATTATTGGCAGTGCATACAGAATGAAATTCAGATGTTACTGTTTGCTCATCCGTTGAATCAAAAACGTGAAGCGCAGGGACAACTACCCGTTAACAGTCTCTGGCTCTGGGGGGAAGGTGAGTTGACGGAGAAAGCAACTGCTGAGTGGCAAAACATCGCAGGTACAGGCGAATTACTGGATGCGCTGGCAAACTGGTGTAACTGTTCCGAACAGACGATCAGCATCAGGGATGAGATTGTTATGAAGGAACTGAGCAGGGATACATTATTGGCAACTGATGAATTTGTTCTAGTCGTACAGCACCATGACCTGCATGGCTGGATCAGGGCGCTGGAACAGTTTGAGAATAACTGGATAAGTGTATTACTAAAATTACTCGCGACGAGAGAAATTGATTCTATCGTTCTGTTTGCCGGAAAGGGTATGCAGTTTACGCTTAACCGAAAAATGCTCAACCGCTGGTGGTGGCGGACGAAACCGATTACGGAAATTTTTATTGATGGGTTTCGCTTTCGCTCTACCCATTCTACATAAAAATATGACGCAGTCCGTAGGATGGGTAGAGCGAAAGCGAAACCCATCAATCATCAATCATCAATTGAAAATAATGAAAACAATAATCAAACGCCGAACCCTGCCCGATACCCTGCCGGACCTGGACGGGGTATCGCCGTTGCTACAACGCATCTATGCCGCCCGCCAGATTAAAAGCACACAGCAGCTGGATTACAGTCTCAGTCAGTTACTCTCCTTCGATCAGCTTAAAGGCATAGACGATGCCGTACAGATTCTGAGTGCGGCGCTTGCGGCGCAGAAACGCATTCTCGTGATCGGTGACTTTGATTGTGACGGTGCTACCAGCACCGCGCTTGCTATCAGGGGCCTGCGCGCTTTTGGCTTTGAACAGGTTGAATATCTGGTTCCCAATCGTTTTGAATATGGCTATGGCCTGACGCCCGAGATTGTCGAGGTGGCGCTGGAATACAAACCTGATCTGATTATTACCGTTGATAATGGTATCTCAAGTATTGAAGGCGTGGCGGCGGCAAAGGCGCGTGGTGTGCAGGTGCTGGTGACCGATCACCATCTGGCGGGAACGCAATTGCCGCAGGCCGATGCCATTGTTAATCCCAATCAGCCGGGCGACAGGTTTGCCAGCAAGAATCTGGCCGGGGTCGGCGTCATGTTCTATGTGCTGATGGCGCTGCGTGCCCACCTGCGCGAGCGAGACTGGTTTGAGAAAAACGGTATCGAGGAACCCAGGCTGGCTCAGTGGCTGGATCTGGTGGCGATGGGCACGATCGCGGATGTGGTGGCGCTGGATCATAATAACCGAATCCTGGTCTCACAGGGACTGGCGCGCATGTGCGCCGGTCAACTCTGCGCCGGTCTGAAGGCTATGGCAACGGTGGCGGGACGGCAGCTGTATACGCTTTCCAGCAGTGATATTGGGTTTGCGATTGCGCCGCGCTTCAATGCCGCGGGTCGACTGGATGACATGAGTCTGGGGATTGAATGTCTACTGGCGACCGATGAACACAAAGCAATGAAGCTGGCGCAACAACTGGATGCGCTAAATCGGGAACGTCGTCTGATTGAGGATGAGATGAAACAGCAGGCGCTGGATCTGCTCACCAATATGCGCCTGGATGACGACGATAAAACCCTGCCTGTTGGCCTGTGCCTGTTCGAACCCGAATGGCATGAAGGCGTAGTGGGTATTCTGGCGTCGAGGATAAAGGATCGCCTGCACCGCCCGGTGATTGCCTTTGCGCGCACGGCTAATAATCAGATAAAAGGCTCGGCGCGTTCGGTCAGAGGCGTACATATCCGTGACGTGCTGGACGCAGTGGCAATGCGCCACCCTGATCTTCTGAGTCGTTTCGGCGGTCATGCCATGGCCGCCGGTCTGAGCCTGAGGGAAGAACATTACGCCTCGTTTGCCGAGGCATTTGATGAGGAAGTTCGCCGTCATCTTGATGCTGATTGCCTGCAGGGGCTGATTGAAACGGATGGTGAATTAAGCGCCGCTGAACAAAACATCGAGATGGCTGAATTGCTGGGTGTTGCCGGTCCCTGGGGGCAGGGTTTTGAAGAACCGCTGTTTGAGGGGATATTTCGCCTGTTGCAAAGTCGGATCGTAGGCGAGAAACATCTGAAAATGGTGCTCGCAAAAGAAAATGGTGAGCCGATAGACACGATTGCTTTTAACACTACCGATAGTGACTGGCCTGAAAATGTTGAATGGGTGAGCGTGGTGTACCGGCTGGACATCAACGAATTCAGGGGCGCGCGCAGCTTGCAGCTGATTGTCCAGCACCTTGTTCCAGAGGCGGATAATAAAAATGCTGTTGAACTGTAATCTGCAACAGATGTGGGTGCGAATACTGGAATTACTGCAGGGATCGCTTTATTATTTATATTAATAAGTATATGAGGTGTGATAATGGCTATTGTAAAAAAAATAGTTCTGATGCTGTCTACGGTTTCGCTATTGTCTTACGGAATTCTGACGCAGGCTGCAGGGGATCCTGTTAAAGGCAAGGACAAGGCGGCTGCCTGCGCCGGTTGTCACGGTGAGGATGGTAATAGTCTGGCGCCAAATTTTCCCAAGCTGGCAGGTCAATATGCGGATTATACCGTTAAGCAGGTGAATGATTTTTTACGAAACAAACGCACTGATCCGATTATGAGCGGCATGGCGGCGACGGCTGGCAGTGCCGCTGACCTGGCTGATATCGCTGCTTTTTTCGCTATCCAGAAAACCATGAAGGGCGTGGCAGTGAAATCGAAAAAAGCGCTGCAGGGCAGAACCCTTTATTTAAAGGGCGATCAGAAACGCGGAGTTTATGGCTGTGTGAACTGCCACGGCAGGAATGGTAAAGGCGTGTCGAAGTCGAATCCGTACTTCCCGGTGATTGGCGGACAGCACAAGGACTATCTGGTGAAAACAATCAAGGATTTCAAGGCAAAAACACGGCGCAACGATCCGGGCGGGATGATGGCGGATATTGCCGTGAAGTTGACCGATGCCGAGATTGATGCGGTATCCGAATATCTTTCCGGTCTGTAAAACGAACTTTTCCTGCTGCGCAAAGCGCTACACGGATGGAGGCAGAGTGGGTATAATCGCCACTTTTATTTGCAGGTGGCCGACGAAATGTTAGAACTCAACCCGATTTTCACGCAAATCAAGGATATGCAGACGCGCGTTGATGCGCTCAGGGGGTATCTTTGACTACGACGTCAAGCGTGAAAGGCTGGATGAAGTCTGTCGGGAACTGGAACAACCCTCAGTCTGGGACGATCCCAAACGCGCGCAGGAACTGGGGCGGGAGCGCGCCCAGCTGGAACTGATCGTCGACACGGTTTCCGAGCTGGATGAAACCCTGGCGGATGCTTGCGAACTTTTGCAAATGGCGTCTGAGGAAAACGACGAGGATACGGTTAATTCTGTAAAGCAGGATTTACAGGAGCAGGAAGCGAAACTGGCGAAGCTGGAATTCCAGCGCATGTTTTCCGGCGAAATGGATGCCAATAATGCCTTTCTCGACATTCAGGCCGGTTCCGGCGGCACCGAAGCACAGGACTGGGCCGAGATGCTGCTGCGCATGTACCTGCGCTGGGGCGAACGGCGTGGTTTTAAAACCGAACTGATCGAAGTCTCCGACGGCGAAGTCGCCGGTATCAAAAGCGCGACCATTAAATACACCGGTGACTACGCCTATGGCTGGTTACGCACAGAAACGGGCGTCCACCGTCTGGTGCGCAAATCCCCGTTTGATTCAGGCAACCGCCGCCACACTTCTTTTGCCTCCGTGTTTGTCTCGCCCGAAGTTGACGACAATATCGAAATTGAAATCAATACGGCCGATCTGCGCATCGACACCTACCGCGCCAGCGGCGCCGGTGGTCAGCATGTCAACAAAACAGACTCGGCTATTCGTCTCACCCATCTACCATCGGGGATCGTGGTACAGTGTCAAAGCGGACGCTCGCAGCACCAGAACAAGGACAACGCCATGAAACAGTTGAAGGCGAAGTTATATGAAATGGAGCTGCAAAAACAGAATGCAGAGAAAATGGCGCTGGAAGAAAGCAAGTCCGATATCGGCTGGGGCAGCCAGATCCGTTCCTATGTGCTGGATCAGTCGCGGATCAAGGATCTGCGCACTGGTGTGGAAACCAGCAATACCCAGGCCGTACTCGATGGTGACATTGACAGGTTTATTGAAGCCAGCCTGAAAGCGGGTTTGTAAAATATTTTAACCACAGCGCTATTGTTGGGCTTCATAAACATCATTCAGCCCAACCTACGATAGAATGAAATTTTGAACCATAGAAAACACTGTAGGTTGGGCTGAGTGAAACGAAGCCCAACAATGAAGTGTAAATTGAGAAACAAGGCAATGGCAGACGAAAAACAAAAGCAGAAACCGGCACAACCCGAAGTCGACGAAAACAAGCTCATAGCCCAGCGGCGTGAAAAACTGGCGGCCTTGCGTGAACAGGGTATGGCTTTTCCGAATGATTTTCGCCGCAATGTGATGGCCGGTGAGCTACATGCCGAATACGGTGAGAAGAGCAAGGAAGAGCTGGATGAACTGGGTGTTCGGGTTGGTATCGCCGGTCGTATGATGTTAAAGCGGGTGATGGGCAAGGCCAGTTTTGCAACCGTGCAGGATATGTCGGGCCGTATCCAGTTATACGTTACCCGTGATGAATTGCCCGAAGGCTTTTATAACGAGCAGTTTAAAAAATGGGATCTGGGCGACATCATCGGTGCTGAAGGCCAACTGATGAAAACCAATAAAGGCGAACTGTCGGTGAAGGTCGATAGTATTCGTTTACTGACCAAGGCATTGCGTCCCCTGCCGGAAAAATTTCAGGGCCTGTCGGATCAGGAAACCCGTTATCGCCAACGTTATCTTGATTTGATTATGAACGAGAAATCACGCAGGACGTTTATACTTCGTTCTAAAATTATCAGCCACATCCGTGAGTTTTTAAGCGACAGAAATTTCCTCGAAGTCGAAACACCGATGATGCAGGTGATACCCGGTGGCGCTACGGCGCGTCCCTTTACCACCTATCATAATGCGCTGGATATGGATCTTTATTTGCGTATCGCACCGGAGCTGTATTTAAAACGTCTGGTAGTCGGCGGCTTCGAACGGGTATTTGAAATCAATCGCAACTTTCGCAACGAAGGATTATCTACGCGGCATAATCCTGAATTCACCATGATTGAATTCTATGAAGCTTATGCGACTTATCATGATTTAATGGACATCACGGAAGAAATGCTGCGCTCAATCGCGGAAAATGTGATTGGCAAAACCCTGATTCACTATCAGGGAGATGAATATGACTTTGGCAAACCTTTTACCCGGATGACGGTGAAGGAATCCATTCTGCACTTCAATGATGATATCAGTGAAGCGGAGCTGGATGATAGCGAGAAGGCGCGCGCCATTGCCGAGCGCCTTGGTATTCCGCTAAAAGACAGCTACGGACTGGGTAAGGTACAGATTGAAATATTCGAGGAAACCGTTGAGCATCGTTTAATGGATCCCACCTTCATTACCGCCTATCCGACAGAAGTTTCACCGCTGGCGCGGCGCAGTGATGATGATCCCTTTGTCACCGACCGTTTCGAATTTTTCGTCGGCGGGCGTGAAATCGCCAATGGGTTTTCGGAACTGAATGACGCCGAGGATCAGGCTGAGCGTTTCCGCAACCAGGTGGCGGAAAAAGAAGCCGGTGATGAGGAAGCCATGTTCTTTGACCAGGACTATGTCACCGCACTGGAACACGGTATGCCGCCCACTGCGGGTGAAGGCATCGGCATCGATCGACTGGTGATGCTGTTCACCGACGCGCCTTCCATCCGCGATGTGCTTTTGTTCCCACATATGCGACCGGAGTGAAGCGCAGGAAGTATTGAATGAAGCTCGCGGTAGCTAGATTCTACAATGAGGCCGGAGGCCTGATTGATGGGTTTCGCGTTGCTCTACCCATCCTACTCACTTTTGGCTATCCGTAGGATGGGTAGAGCAACGCGAAACCCATCGTGCATGGAATGCAAGATCGTCCGATTATTCCCCATACCCCTTCGGCACTTTGCCCTTGAGCATATAGGCAAAGGCGATCACTTCTGCCACAGCAAGATAAAGCGCTTCGGGAATTTGATCGCCGAGTTCGATCTTCGATAACACTTTCACCAGTTCCGGATTATCCTGCAGAGGCACATCGTGTTCGCGGGCGATGGCGAGGATCTGTTCGGCAATATCGCCGGCGCCCTTGGCGGTTACCTTTGGCGCTGTTTCGCCGTCGTATTGCAGGGCAACGGCCAGTGTCGGTGTGCGGGGCTGTTCGCTCATACCTGTTCGTCCAGTATGGGGGAACCGGTTGCTTCCGCTGCGGGTTCGGGCTGCCCCTGACGGCAGTCAATCCCCGCCACCTCCAGCCCGGCATGGCGCAGCCGGCTACCGAGCGTGTCCAGATATTGATTGAACAGCGCACTGGTTTGTTCTTTTTCTGCATGAAAGTGCACCGCGATCTGTTCCTGCTGCAGGGCAATCACGGCCTGCACCGGCCCCAGTCCTTGCAGATCAAACGCGAGCCGTACGCTCCAGCGCGGGTCTGCCTGCTGCCGGTCAGCCTGGCCGTCTTCATCGCTCCCGGGTGTGCCGGGGTGGTTTTCACGCTGGATGCGAAGATCAAACAGGTTGATGCCCTGCTCGCTGCGAACCGGCAATTCCATCGACCAGCCGAGACGACCGGTTTCTTCACTTTTGAGGTGATGCAGCTGGTGGATGTGCAGGCGCGCCAGCACACCTTCGGTCTGTTGCAGCAATTGTTCCGCGGCTCTGAGCGGTGAGGTCTGAGTCAGACTGGCCGCAACGGCAGGCTGTGCTCTGGGATTACCTGCGCTGATCGGCAATGTGGCCTGCTGAGAGGGGCTGGCAGATCCTGGCTGCGACCCGGTTGTCCCACCCGCTGTGGAGAGCTGCGGCTGGCGGGTCGGCCGGGTCTGGCCTGTCTCACGGGCAATATAATGTTGCAGTTGGGTTGCCAGGCGTAACAGGCTGATGCGGGTATCCTGCTGTATGTTCAGGCCGGTTGTCTGTTGTGAGGCTAGCAGGTTATGCTCGAAAAACGGCCCGCTGAATTCGAGCGCCTGTTTCAGCGCTGCCGGCTGGCGCAGATTTTCCGCTGTTGGCAACTGGTAATAGAGTTGTTGCGCGGCGCTGCGAACGGCCCTGTTTAACTGGTTTGTGGCTGCTGGATTTCGACTCAGATATTCGATATTGGCCAGCAACGGCGCTAGCGCCTGTTGCCGGGGCAGGCTGGCGCGCATCGCACGATTGATGATCGTGGTAGCTGCAGGTTGTACCTCAAGCAGTTTGAGTTGCGGTGGAGTCGCATTTTTCAGGACTTCAAGTTGCAGCCGGTCGCCTGGATATAGAGGCAGGGCAGGTGGACGCACAACATTCGCCTGAGTGCCCTGGATATTGATCAGCATCTGTTCCGGCGTCGCCTTGATCACTAATGCCTGCAGGATCTGCCCGCTTTGCCAGGCGGGTTGCGTGGGGGGCAATGGAGCGATCGGCGGGCGCGGGACAGCACCGCTTTTGCTGGTTGAAAGCGGGGATTCGGGTTGTGGGAGCGGCGGCGGGCCGCCAGGGTTTTTAATTTCCATAAGAATGTGCCGATAACAGTATAACGGCCGGACAGGTATTTTCTGAATATTTGCATATACTAAGCCTGAGCACGAAAAAGTGTGAAAACACAGGAACAAAGAAACAAACGTATTCGTAAACTACCTATGACAAAACATCCGCCGCTCTATATTCGCAGGAACAACGATATACATGGGCCATTTCCGCCCAAACAGATTTCCCAGTCACTGCTGCTGGGACGCTTTCGTCTGAGTGATGAGGTTAGCGAGGACCGGGAAAACTGGGTGACGATTCAGTCCCGTCAGGATCTGCTGCCGGAGGCGTTGCAGGGGGATTTGTCGGATGAACAGGCGCAGGAGCGACTCAAGGCGGCGCGGCGCTGGGCGGATGAACGCCGCCCCGAACATGGCGCACATGCCGACTCGCGCCGTTCACCCGAGTCGGATGAAGTGCTGGAATATCGCAGCCATCGGGAATCCATCTATAAACGCTTTATGCAGCGACGTGAGTTTTCAGCCGTGCAGGCTATCGTGGTGCTGCTGGCCATCGCTGGGCTGATTTATGCCGGATTTCATTTTTCTCCGCAAACTCAGATTGAACAACCGAGCTGTGATGCCCCGGCTCGCGCCGGGGTGAACTGGCGCAACTGCCGCATGGCTGGCCTGCAGTCATTGAAGTCCGATCTGCGGGACGCCAGTCTTGACAGCGCCAATCTCAGCGGCGCCAACCTGTTTGGATCAAACCTGTCAGGCGCGAGCCTGATGTACACCGATTTAAGTATGGCCAATCTCAGTTATGTGGATTTCAGGCAGGCGCAGATGAAGGGCAGCAACCTCCAGCGCGCGGATCTGAGTTATGCCGATTTCACCGATGCTGATTTAAGTTATGTCGATTTCACCGGCGCAAAAATGCAGAATGTCCGGCTTGATGGCGCGCGGCTGGACAATGCCATCTGGATAGACGGGCGCAACTGCCTCGAGGGTTCGGTGGGTGAATGCCGCACGGTTCAGGCTGTGAGATAGAATTTTTTTCCAATTCTTTAGGTATTTGCTTTGATCGTAGAGAACGCGACCGGAGCGAAGCGTAGGAAGTACCGAATGAAACTCGCGAAGCGAGGTTCTCACGGTGCAAAGACGCCGAGGCGCAGAGTTCGCAAAGAAAAAGTATATGATTTCCTGGCGTCCATTGCGTCTTCGCGTCCTTGCGTTAGATTTTCATCAATCCTTCTCAATCGACACTTTTGATATCTTCCACCGTGTAGCGTTCCACTTTAATACTGTCCGACCAGTAATCAGCCGGCAGTCCGGCTTTGACCTTTAGTTGCGCCAGAAACTGGCGGGGGCTGGGCAGGCTTTCCCAGACTGAAGGCAGGAAGGTGCCGCGTTGTCCCCGCTCTTCCAGCACCAGACCGTCTATGCCAGGGCGTAATTTATTTACCAGATCATTTTCTGATTCAAATTCTATCAGCTCACTGGGGCTGAGAATGGAAATATGGTAATCAAGCTGCTCGAATTCCCTGTCGCTGACCGGTGGAAAACGCGGATCACGAAAGGCGGCCGCAAAAGCATTTTCCGCTACGTCTTCCACCAGCGGTCGAAAGGCTTCGAGGCTGCCGATGCAGCCGCGTAATTGTCCGTCGATTTGCAGGGTGACGAAACTGGTGCGTGGCGCCTGCAGGGCAGGTGGATACTCCTCCAGCCTGATGGGCAGGGGCTGGCCCTGTCTCAGGCCGTGACTGATGGATGCGCGGGCAATATCGAGCAGAATGTTCTGGTTTTCCTGAGTGAGCATGGTTTCAGGCCTGATGTTCAAAAAACAGATAGGCGCCGTAACCCACGACCTGATCGCGGGGTCCGGCGGTGTCGCCTGAATTGCGCAAATCCACGGTTTCCACATGCATGGCCCTGCGTTTTGCGATATGCAGCAGACCGTTGACGGGGTTGCGTCCACAGGCGTCTTCATAGTGAATTGCCGCCGGGTTGAGCGTTTCAATGGCGCGGGAAGTGTGCTGATCCAGCCGCTTCGCGGTGGCGTAATCATGATAGTGACTGAGATCCGAGCTGATAACGATGAGAGTATGGCGGTCGCCCCATAGCGTCTCGAGCACTTCGGCTACTTCGGTTTCATCGGCGTCGCCTACCACCAGTGGCGCGAGCACAAAGTCATTCAGCACGTGCTGCAGGAAGGGCAGCTGTACCTCGAGACTGTGTTCCGGGATGTGTGCGGCGTCATTCACGCTCACCTGGGGCAGGCTCTCAAGCCGCTCGAGGCTTTCCCGATCCAGCGGGATTAGCCCCAGCGGGGTGGCGTAATGGCTGGCGTGGCAGCTTGCCAGACCGCGAAAAGGCACGCGGTGGGAGGGGCCGAGCAGGACCACGCGATTAATCCTGTCGCCGACCATGCGCAGGCTGTGGTAGGCGCTGGCGGCTACCGGCCCGGAATAGATATAACCGGCGTGGGGGGCGATCAGCGCCTTGGGCGCATAGGTAAACTCCGGCTGCTGTTGTTCGGCCTGCGCCAGAAACTGCTCCAGCATTAGCCGCAACTCGCCGGTATCGGCGGGATAAAAACTCCCGGCTACCGCCGCCTGTCGAATAAGTTCTTCCATATCTGTTCAGTATAGGTGTTATGTCCGGGTTTCAAGGCAGGTGGCCTGAGTGAATTGGGGGAGGTGCGCAAAACTGAATTTGGGTAAGATGGCGTCTGCAAGTTGATTTTACATGAGGTAGCTATGACACAGGCAACGATACGCATTGGTTTGTTGACGGTTTCTGACCGCGCCAGTCGCGGTGAATATGAAGATCTGGGCGGCCCGGCGATGCGCACCTGGTTCGATAAGGCCCTGACCAGCAACTGGGAGGCGGTGGCGTTGATAGTGCCGGATGAGCAGGGGCAGGTGGAACAGGCGCTGAAAAAGCTGGCCGATGAGGAGGGCTGTTGCCTGATCGTGACTACCGGCGGTACCGGCCCGGCCCGGCGTGATATCACTCCGGAGGCCACCGAGGCCGTATGCGACAAGATTCTCGATGGTTTCGGCGAGCAGATGCGGGCGGTGTCGCTGAAGTTTGTGCCAACCGCGATCCTGTCGCGGCAGATGGCCGGAATTCGCGGCCAGAGCCTGATCATCAACCTGCCGGGCAAGCCCTCGGCGATTGATGACTGTCTGAATGCGGTGTTCCCGGCGGTGCCTTACTGCATCGATTTGCTGGAGGGCCCCTATCTGGAAACCGACGAAGCTGTGATCACGGCTTTTCGGCCCAAACATGCGAAGAAACCGGCCTGAGCAGGGATATGGACGACCTTAATCTGGACAGGGTAGACAGCCTGCGTGAGGTGATTCTGGCGGCGCAGGCTTATCTGGAAGAGGCCGGTGTCTGGTTTGGCCACGGTACGGATAATGCCCTGGATGAGGCGGCCTGGCTGGTGTCCCATGCGCTGGGGCTGGCGCCGGACTTTGCCGAAGAAGCGTTGTCACATTCTCTGACTGAGGCGGAGAAAGAGGCGGTGTTAGTGTTGCTGCGACGGAGGGTAAAGGAGCGCTTGCCGGCCGCCTACCTTACCGGCCGGGCCTGGTTTGCCGGTCTGCCTTTTTATGTGGATGAACGGGTGCTGGTGCCGCGTTCTCCGATTGCCGAGCTGATTGCCAGTGAATTCCGGCCCTGGCTGGCGCCGGAGCGGGTCGAGCGGGTGCTGGATCTGTGTACCGGCAGCGGCTGTATCGCGATTGCCAGCGCCTGTGCTTTGCCGCAGGCGCAGGTGGACGCCGGCGACATTTCCGCGGCTGCGCTGGATGTCGCTTTGCGCAATGTGCGTGAGCATAATCTGGAAGACCGGGTCCACCTGTTTGAATCGGATCTGTTCAGCGCACTGGCGGGACGGCGCTATGATTTGATCGTCTCTAATCCGCCCTATGTGGATACTGAAGATATGGCGGCATTGCCGAATGAATACCGACGTGAGCCGGAACTGGGACTGGTGGCCGGCAGCGATGGACTGGATCTGGTGATTCCCATGCTGCGGGATGCACCCGAACATCTGCAGCCGGAAGGGGTGATGATTGTGGAAGTCGGCAACAGCGCCGAGGCCCTGAACCAACGGTTTCCGCATATCCCCTTTACCTGGCTGGATTTTGAATATGGGGGTGAGGGGGTATTTCTGCTCGAAGCCCGCCAGCTTTCCGATTATCATACTGACTTTGCCGAGGCAGCAAAGCGCCTGTAAGAATTACCTTTTGGGAGAATAAATAATGATGAAACGGCCGGCTACATTTGAAGATTATATCGACCTGGTCGATCAGGCCATATTCGAAGTTGATGAGCTGCGCTTTTCCGTAGAGTTTGACGAGGAGTTCATGGAAGACGCATTAAACTTTGTGGGTATTATGGATCAGCAGTTGCGCGATCTGTTAGCGAGTATGAAAGAGGGAAGCTATGAATTTGCCGATGAAGATCTGCCCTTTATGCCTTTCGTAAAGAAACAGAGCAATCTTATTTTGCCGTTCAAGGGGTTGTTGACCCTGATTAACAATACGCATCGAAAGGGATTGGAAACAGCGCAGGAGTAAAGCGGTTTCCGATCTTTTTCCTCACGGCTGCATTGCGCCGCCTGCTATACTTAACTTATCTTACCTTCGAAGAATATCATGTCCGAGCTTATATTTGATTCCGAGTTGATCCGCCGTTATGACAAGGCGGGGCCGCGTTATACCTCCTATCCGACTGCCGTGCAGTTTCATACTGATTTTGGTGTCGATGATTACAGGGCGCAGGTCGAAGCCAGCAATGCTTCGGGTCGTGACCTGTCACTCTACTTCCACATCCCGTTTTGCGACACCATCTGTTTTTATTGCGGGTGCAATAAAATCGCCACCAAGGACAGAAGTCGGGCTGAACCCTATCTGCGCCGAATTTACAAAGAACTGGCGATGCAGAGCGAACTGTTCGACCCAGCGCGCAAGGTAAGACAGCTGCACTGGGGCGGCGGCACGCCGACATTTATCAGCCATGACGAGATGCGTGAGTTGATGGACATGACGCGCAAGTATTTCGATCTGGTGGATGACAGCGAAGGGGAATACTCGATTGAAATTGATCCGCGTGAAGCGACGGCGGAAACCATCGCCATATTGCGTGAAGTCGGTTTCAATCGCATGAGCCTCGGCGTGCAGGACTTTGATCCCGGCGTGCAAAAAGCGGTTAACCGGATTCAGTCTGAAGAACAGACTTATGCCATTATTGAAGCCGCGCGCAAAGAAGGCTTTCATTCTGTCAGCCTGGATCTGATTTATGGTTTGCCGCACCAGAGCACAACAACCTTTGCGGCAACACTGGAAAAAGTGCTGGCGATGTCGCCGGACCGGCTCTCGGTTTTCAATTACGCGCACCTGCCGGAGATATTCAAACCACAGCGTCGCATCAACGAAGCGGATCTGCCCAGGCCGGATGAAAAGCTGGCGATTCTGAAAAGCACCATTGAAACTCTGATCGCGGCCGGTTATGTGTATATCGGCATGGATCATTTTGCCAAACCGGACGATGAACTGGCGCTCGCTCAGGCCAGTGGTTCGTTATATCGAAATTTTCAGGGGTATTCCACGCATGCCGACTGTGATCTGGTGGCGCTGGGGGTTACCTCTATCGGCAAGGTGGGGGACTGCTATGCGCAGAACCTCAAGCCCATGGATGAATACACCGCACGCATAGATAACAACGAGCTGGCTATATTTCGCGGTATTACCCTGTCAGCCGATGATGTGCTGCGGCGGGAAGTGATTAACCAGCTTATCTGTAATTTCGTACTGAGCTTTGCCGATATCGAAAAACAGTTCAAAATTAACTTTGCGGATTATTTTTCCAGTGAGCTGGAAGATTTAAAGCCTATGATGGAAGATGGGCTGGTTGAGATCAGCGCAGAAGGAATCAGAGTAAGCTCCAGCGGAAAACTGCTGATTCGCAATATCTGTATGGTGTTTGATATTTACCTGCGCAACAAAACCGAACAACGCTTTTCCAAAGTCATATAGGCCGTTGCCGTAACGTAGTACTGCAGAGCGGGCACAAAACCCGTACCCACACCGGACGACTGTTTACTTTTCTGGATTATTTTAAACTTCCGTAGGATGTGCTGAGTGAAACGAAGCGCATCGCTCGTGTATCCAGCCTGAAATCTGGACACTCTTTTGGAATTTTTATTTAAATTTCGGCCAGGAGCATGCCGGAATGACGTAATTTTCAGTTATTTCGGAACTAATCTTTATTTACACCCTTAAAGGGCGGAGCACTTCGTCCCGAGTTCAGATTTATTAGTAACGGCGTCCTTATGAAGGACAGCATCTTTTACCCTTGTTGACGCTGTCAAATATGTCACTGATGCCTGCCGGGCGTCCTGTATGGAAGCCCTGTACGTAATCAATGCCGGTTTGCTTAAGCAATTGCAGTGTTTCCTCATTTTCCACATATTCCGCAATGGTTGTAATATTCATTACGGTGCCAATTTTATGTATCGCTTCAACGAAAGCATAATCTGTTTTGTCATGGCAAATGTTACGGACAAAACTGCCATCTATTTTTAGAAAATCCACCGGCAAATTTTTCAGATAAGCGAAGGAACTCAGTCCGTTGCCAAAATCGTCGAGGGCAAATTTACAGCCGAGTTGCTTGAGTGAATGAATGAAATCTACAGCCTTGCTCATATTGGAGATAATGGCCGTTTCAGTGATTTCAAAACACAGGTGTTCAGGTTTGCATTTGCTGTTCAGGATACAGTCGCGCACATAGTCATGAAATTTTTTATTGCTGAGGGACTGCCCTGAGAGATTGATGGAAAGCAGTAGTTGTTCGAATCCGATATTGCAGCAATATTTGTCAATCGTTTCAAGCGCATGACTAACAACCCATTTATCGATGTCCTGCATCAGGTCATAGCGTTCGGCTGCGGGAAGGAAAGCCATGGGGGGGATGAGTTCTCCGTTCTCGCTTTTAAGCCGAATCAGAAGCTCATAAAATTGCGGATGATTATCGTTTTCTTTCAATGAAACAATTTTCTGGCAGAAAAGGGTAAATGAATTTTCATTCAGCGCTTTTTTGATGTCCTGAATCCAGCGTATTTCAGTCTTGCGCCTGGCGTATTCGCTGTTATCCTCGCGATAGATCTGGATCTGGTTCCGGCCTTTTTCCTTGGCGGCATAGCATGCGCTGTCGGCTGCACTCAGTATGTCGGTAACGCCGCCGGATTCCGGGTTGATGGGAACAAGGCCAATGCTGACACCGATATCAAAGGTATTGTTGCCCCAGGGAAAACGAGTTTCCTTGATGGTGGTGCGCATGATCTCGGCGATTTTATATGCCTGCTTTTCATCGCAACCTTCCAGCAGAACGCCGAATTCATCACCACCGGGACGTGCAAGTACGTCACTTTTTCTGAGCAGGGATGAGAGCCTGTGCGCCAGTTGCTTGAGTAGTTCGTCACCGGCGGCATGGCCGGCAGAATCGTTGACAACCTTGAACTGATCCAGATCCAGATAACACAGGGCATGCGAGGTTTTTTCGTTGCGGGAATTCTGAATAGTCTGTTCCAGACGTAGCTCGAATTCACGGCGATTCACCAGGCCAGTGAGACTGTCATGAGTGGCCTGATAACTTAATTCATAGGACATGGAGCGCATCTCACTGACATCACGGAAAGTCAGAATGGCCCCGAAAACTTCATGGTTGTCATCCATGATGGGCGCTGCGGTTAGTTCAATCGCGAATTCTCTGCCATCTTTGCGCAGCAGGACGATATCCTCTGTTAGCGAGAGAATGATGTGTTCACTGAGTGCGGTGTTGACCGGATTTTCGGCTTCAAGATGATCAGTCTCGGAAACAAGGCTGAAAATTGTCTCCAGTGGTTTGTTGACAGCGTTGTCAGAGGTATAGCCGGTTAGATATTCCGCCACAGGATTCATGAACTGCACACAGCCCCTGTTGTCAGTGGTGATGACCGCGTCACCAACCGATTGCAGTGTGACCTGGCCCAGCTCTTTTTCCTTGATCAGGCTTTTTTCGATACGGCTGATCCGGCGGGTGGTATAAAAGGCGATAGAGATACCGAGTAACAGCGCCAGTGTAGTCAGGGCATAGAGTATGCTCCTGGTTTGTTGATTCGACTGTTTGGCCATGCTGCCTATTTTTGAAATGGAGCCAAGCTGTATTTGTTGCAGTTGGGTGATGTATTCAATGACCTTGTTTTGCGCCTGCACAGTTTTACTGGTCATTAGCGCGCGGGCTTCCTCCAGTTTCCCTTCCCAGGCGAGCTGGGCAACCCGGTGCTGAATAGGAACAGTATAATTTGCCGCTGCCGCCTGTTGTTCAAGAAGATTCCGTTCCTGTGCACTTAGCTCCATTATTTTGAGCTTGTTATAGGCAAGACTGACTACAGTAGCATTCCGGTTGAAGCGCATGTAGGCATTATCACGTTCGAATGGATCAGTTTCCGTTACCATCATATAGAGATTGATGCTGCGTTCACGGGCATTGGCGTGCATGATTTTGAGTAAATCAAGTTTGATGCCTATTTTGTCAATAATGGCTTCCAGATTCCGATGGGCCTGATTGGACTGCATGATGCTGATGACACCGATACCGATACAGGTCAGGATCATGATGCCGAAGGCGAGGAACAGCAAAGTGGGGCTGGTGGAACGGTGACTATTCCGCACAGCTGGCTGGGCGTCTTTTTTTATATAGGTCATACCGGCCTGGTTAATTTCACTGTTTTCAGTACTTTATCCATGTGATAATTACGAGTTCATTTAGTCTGTCGATGTTTACCGCAGGACGCCTTGCTGCGAAACACCGGAGGGGCGCTGAATCCGTAATTATCATTATGGATAGAGCGCCAGCAACGAGTATAATTTATAATGATAATTATTCCACAGCATGAACGGCTACAGCTGCTGCTATTATGAGCAGACACGGTCTGTAAGATGCTGTGATCCAGATAACATAAGTATGAGAAATATTTCCCATGTCAGGTAGTAGTATAGGCAAGATATTCACTATGACAGGTTTTGGCGAAAGCCATGGCCCGGCGATAGGCTGTATCGTTGATGGCTGTCCGCCGGGAATGTCGCTGTCGGAATCTGACTTACAGGCGGATCTGGATCGCAGAAAGCCGGGCACCAGTCGTCACACCACCCAGCGGCGTGAACAGGATGAAGTACAGATTCTTTCCGGCGTTTTTGAGGGCAAAACCACGGGTGCGCCCATTGGCCTGATCATTTACAACACCGATCAGCGCTCCAAAGACTATTCGAAAATCATGGATCGTTTCCGTCCGGGGCATGCGGACTACACCTATCAGCAGAAATTCGGCATCCGCGATTATCGCGGCGGTGGGCGTTCTTCAGCGCGGGAAACGGCCATGCGTGTGGCGGCCGGTGCGATTGCCAAAAAATACCTGAAAGAAAAATACGCCATCGAAATTCGTGGCTACATGGCGCAACTGGGGCCGATAAAAGCCGAAGCCTTTGACTGGAATGCCGTTTCCGAAAATGCCTTCTTTTTTCCCGACGCCGCCAAAGTCGGGGAACTGGAAGCCTATATGGATGCCCTGCGCAAGGAAGGCAATTCTATCGGCGCACGCATCAATGTGGTCGCGACCGGCGTGCCGCCGGGACTGGGTGAGCCGATTTTCGATCGCCTGGATGCGGAACTGGCGCATGCGCTGATGAGCATCAATGCGGTCAAAGGGGTGGAAATCGGCGCCGGTTTTGAATCGGTAGTGCAAAAGGGCACCGAGCACCGCGATGAAATGGCGCCTGAAGGATTTCTTTCCAACCACGCCGGCGGGGTGCTGGGCGGAATTTCTTCCGGTCAGGATATTCTCGCCAGCATCGCCCTGAAGCCCACTTCCAGCCTCCGCTTACCTTGCCAGGGTGTGGACATTCACGGCAAGCCGGTAGAAATCGTGACCGAAGGCCGCCACGATCCCTGCGTCGGCATTCGCGCCACGCCCATCGCCGAAGCCATGATGGCGATGGTGCTGATGGATCACGTCCTGCGCCAGCGCGCACAGAATATGGATGTGATGTCAGAGACGCCGATTATCCCGTCTTCTGTATGACCTTTTTTTAAGGGAAAGCGGTATAAGATGCCTCGCTCCTCATCCCTAGCTACCAGCTACTAGCTACCTGGTTTTCCATGCCCTACTGGCGATTATCCGGATTTTACTTCTTTTATTTCGCCAGCCTGGGAGCGTTGATTCCCTACTGGAGCCTGTATCTCCGGTCGCTGGGGTTCAATGCGACGGACATCGGCAATCTCATGGCCATACTTATGGCCACCAAAATTATTTCGCCCAATATCTGGGGCTGGGTGGCCGATCATACGGGCCGACGCATGGCCATCGTTCGCATGGGCTGTCTGATTTCCATGCTGGCTTTTACCGGTGTATTTTTCAGCGACAGCTTTATCTGGCTGGTGTTGGTGATCGTGGTGTTCAGTTTTTTCTGGAACGCCACCCTGCCGCAGTTTGAAGCCAGCACCTTTATTCATCTGGGTGATCAGACCCATCGTTACAGCAGCATTCGTCTCTGGGGCTCGATTGGTTTTATCGTTGCCGTCTGGGGACTGGGCAGCCTGCTGGAGGGGGAGGCTATCCGTATGCTGCCGATGATCCTGTTACTGCTGTTTGCCGGGATCTGGCTGAGCAGCCTGATCGTACCGGAAGAGGCGGCCGGGCATCTGAGCCTGGATCACGAACCCCTGCGCAGGCTGCTGTCACGGCCCGAGGTGGTGGGGTTGCTGGTGGTCTGTTTTCTGATGCAGGCCAGTCACGGACCGTACTATACGTTTTATTCCATTTATCTACAGGATTATGGTTATTCGCTTTCTGCCATTGGCGGGTTATGGGCGCTGGGCGTGGCGGCCGAGGTCGGGATCTTTCTGCTGATGTCACGGCTGCTTCCGCTGTTTGGCCTGCGTCAGTTGTTGCTGGGCAGCTTACTGCTGGCTGCCCTGCGCTGGCTGATTATCGCCCTGTATCCGGAGTCGATGGGGTTGATTGTATTTGCCCAGGTTCTGCATGCGGCCAGTTTTGGAGTCTATCATGCTGCCGCAATTCACTATATTCACCACTTCTTTACCGGTCGACATCAGGGCAAGGGGCAGGCGCTGTACAGCAGCCTGAGTTTTGGCGTCGGTGGTGCGCTGGGCAGTTTTTACAGCGGTTATCTATTTGAAGGCTTTGGCGCGCGCAGCATGTTTTTGTTGGCCATGTTGCTGGCCCTGAGCGGTTTTCTGATTGCCTGGCGTTATCTTCCTGGAGAATCCACAAAATAATTTGTGACAGATATTATTTGTCCGTAAATGAATACGGGCATAGGGGTCACGGGCATAGGGGTCAGGTCGTACGCCGTTACCGGCAACTTATCTAGCAGGTTAAAGTCCTGTCCGGGGAATTGCCCATTCATCCCGGTAGCACCACAAAGCAGTATTTGAGTAACGGGTATAGGGGTCATATAGGGGTCACATATAGGGGTCAGG
>Ga0316207_10001017_pt1 | contig 38019 bp, 63 predicted proteins | sample 6weekpyrite_MG_FD_204943 | JGI IMG/M metagenome (GOLD analysis project Ga0316207, IMG submission 204943) | Microbial mat bacterial communities from mineral coupon in-situ incubated in ocean water Damariscotta River, Maine, United States -... | ecosystem: Environmental > Aquatic > Marine >... | reverse complement strand
CGGATATCCTCGATATTGTCATTAATCGAAGCACCTCCGCCAAGCATAACCGCAACCCCATCATGAGCGTCCTGTAACTGCATCCAGTTATCGTATTTCGATGAGTTAGCCCTGATGTTTCTTTCAAGATCTTCATCAGAGGTGTTGCTAACAATCAACATGGATAACATTAAACCCTTTGTTGCATGTGGGTTTTGATACATGGTCTGGACGATTTCATTTTTCGGTGCGGTCATAAATAATCCTTAAAATCTGGCGGGGTTGCCCCCGCCTGACTTATCCTAATAAACGCCCTTACGAGACGTCAGATGGGCCGTGTGGACGGTTTACCATTACTTTGACTGACAGGGTTGTAGACTTCGCAGAAGCCACAGCCGCCACCAGTGCAGCGTTCATGATAAGACCGGACACCGCCGCGATAGCAAGACCGGAGCCGCCAGCCATTGCAGCGCCCGCTGCGAATGATACGGCACTAGACTTGTTCATCGTGGTCAGGCCGCTGATTTGATACCAGCCGTACTGATCTGCAACATTAGCCGACATCGCCACAGCAACGGCTGACGGCGTATTTAATGCGGTTGTGTGCAGTGCAGTCTGGAAGCTGACATCATAATCAACGATAGAACCAACTACTGTTGAGGCCACGCCCTTCAGATAAATGAACTCGCCGGAACCCAGTGTCGGATCATCCGCTTTGCAGATAAGACCCAATTCGTGCTGCTGAGTAGTCGAGGTTTCAGTGATTACCTGAAGGCCGATACGACCTTCTGTAAATTTAAAAGCCATGATATGCCTCCTTAGTCCTTCAGGACTCCTTGTAAGAATGCGTTATTCATAGTCATGTTGCCAGCAAAGCCGATCAACTTAACCATTGCATCCTGGTTAGTGGCGTGACGGTCAGGGTTCAATGGAACCATGTTACGGTCACGGTGAGGTCGGAAGAACAGGTGCTTCGTGTTCAAGAAATACATGTGGTTAGTCGGACAATCGCCGCCATAACCGCCGTCGAATACACAATCTGCATTCATGTACTTCAGGTTCATAAAGCCTGCGGATGCCATCTTCTCGTTAGTTACACGCTGGATGGTCTGCATAGATTCCAGGTACAACTTAAAGTAGTTGTTATCCGCTACGATCAAATCAACCTTATCCGTACCACGGCATGTATTCAGGTAAACCTGATTCATGTACTTTTGGATGTTGGATGAAGTCGCCGCTGCACCGCCGTCTGTATTAGCATCATAGGCGTAGTTCTGCCAGAAACTATACGTAGCACGGTCAATACCGCCTACCGTACCGCTTGAAGGCGCATCTGCAACCAATGACTGAAGGCCACCAATCTGCTTACCGCCGTTCGCTGTACCGTCTGAATAAATATCACCACTGATATTATTCTTCATAGTGTCTTCAGCGTTTTCGATACGACTCGAGAGCAATTCGATCATCTGTTCCTTGCCCGAGTTCTGAAGTTCTTCCAGACCTGAGATAGAAACAGCAACCGCTGCCTGTTTAATGTTGTACTCAGCGGCGGTCATTACGTCACTAGGCGAGATATCCAGCGTTTCATAACCGGAATAGCGCTTGTAAGTGCCGTTTTCTGCATAACTGAGTTCTTGGGTGATTACACGACCACCACTGATGGGTTTAACGCGGCCCTGTTGCTGTAGCTTGTACAACAGTGCGTTGTTGTTTGTGACGTTATCTGCGAGCTTGCCGGAGCGATTTCGCAGGGTAGTCGTCACCAATTCACTAAGGTTTGGTGATGCCATGATTAGGCTCCTCTGCTAATTTAACGGTCTATCCCCAATTGGCGGATAGCTCCTCTTCCAGGCTCAGTGAGGCATTGACTCCAGACACGTCAGGACTACCTGATAGTGAGGAGCTTGCTTCTTTTGCCTTAGCCGCTTTCGCTCTGGCCCGCTTTTCAGCGTCGGCAGCTTGGACTGCTTTATCAGCAGCTAGTTGCTTGGCGCGGGTGGTCGGGTTAGCCCATACAGCTTGTTCGTACAACTTTGACAACTCTGGTGTTCGGCCTTGCGTCTGCTCGGCTTGGGCCAGTACTACCATGTCATTCATCACCTCTTCAAAATACGGATGAGCCGCTTCGCCGGTTTCCGTCGTTTTCGTGGCAAATGAATTAATTTGTTCTTGAAACGTGCTCAGGCTTGTCTCGTAAGCAGCCTGGTCGCGTTGTGTAATAGTGTTTCGTAGCTCTGAAAGCTCTTGCTGAAGCGTCTGAACTTGCGGGTCTACCGCGCTTTGTTCTTGTAGAAATGAAGGGTCTGACAGGTCAACGCCGTAGGCTTGCGCGATTTGCCTGATTCCACCCACAGGATCACGACTGAGCATCAAATCAGCATTAGTTAAATTCTCAAGATATTGTGATGTGCTGATGCCTTGGCGCTGCAAATGGCCGCGCTGCGCTGAAAACTTATCCCAATACGGTCCGAGCTCGTTACGAACCTCGGCTATATCCTGTGTTTTTCGGGTATAGTCCGCCTCCATTTCTTTATGGCGGTCAAGCAAGAATTGTTGCGCTTCAGGGGTTTGTGATTCAAATAGAGTCTTATTCTCGGATGACCAGTGGTCCGGGGCTGTCAGCCCCACATCCTCAGTGACTTCAGTGGCCTCTGTATCTTCGGCCTCCGCTGCAATCTCGTCAGGCACGTCGGTTTCTTCAGGGACAATATCGGCAGACGTATCTTCGACAATAGCCTCTGTGGTATCAGCCTCATTAGTAACCTCCACATCCATCTCCGCGAATGCGTCAGCGATGTCCTGGTCAATACTGTCTGAAGCTGGCTGCTCTGTGGCAGTGCTCTCTTCACTCATATTCAAACTCCATCATAAGGGGCCGCAGCCCCGTGGAAAATATCGCCTCACGGCGAGAAAATATCTTAACCTTTGAGCTCTGCTAACGTCCTTTGCAGGTCTTCTTTTACACCTTTAGAGCAAGTATCGCGCTTAGGCGTATGCTTGGCAAGGTTTTCATTACCCACCTCAACCAAGCCATTCTCTCTCAATATCTGTCTGTGGCGCGATCTGGTTGTTACCATTTCACCCGTTACCGTGCTCCTATGCTCGGTAATATCACCGAACACAAAGGCTGACTTTGGTTTTTGTGGCGGCGCATCTATATCTATTTCTACTAATTTACCATCTATCTGCACATATTTTGTGCGGCCCGTCTTCATAGCTCGCTCACCGAATATGCGCGTATGCTCGTCCCTTGACTCAGACGTGCTAACCCGTGATTTAGGTGTATCTCTTAAACCTTTGTTCATAATTCCGCCAATATCAATATTAGTGCAATTACATCTTCGCCGTCTTCATGCCCGGTTACCATATCCCTTATTCTATCAAATTCCTTGGGTCTTGCGTGTATGGCTTGCGCAAGCCGCCTAATCCGACCATCAGAAAGCGATATTCCTGTTGTAGCCGCCTGCTCGACAACCTCCTCAATCTCATCAGGGCTTAAACCAAACTCGGATTCAAGCTGCTGCGTGATATCGGCTAGATGCTCTGCGCCTGTCTCACCCCCTAGATCGACCTCCCAGGGAGTAGCTAATCCGTAAGGAGTGTACCCGCCGCCTTCCTGATCTTCTTCTACCTCACTCTCAGCCTTGGCGGTGACTTCATAGTAAATACCTACACCACCGACACCAATCCTTGTTAATAAATCTCCCGGTCTTGGCCCATGCGCGTCAGCCGTTTTATCTGCAACCGTTCCAAGCGTCTGACCAACACCGCCGACCGCTATCCTTGTAAACAGGTCGCCCGGTCTAGGGCTTGCTGTCGATTCGGCTTTATCGGTTATCGTGCCGTAGGTTATCCCTACGCCACCAACCCCGATACGGGTTAACACAATTTACACCAGTATAGCGGTGTGACCTGATGTTACCGCCGTTGTCACTGCGCTAATCGTCGCTGTCTTGGTTGAGCCTGTATAGTCCGTAATCTGACAGACTTGCTGATCAAGCGTACCCGCATTAAATACCAATAGACGGGAATTATATACATCGTCTGTGCTCGACGCCGCTGATCCATCTACATTACCCAGTACTGCCGTGGTGGTTGTTCCACCTGTAAACGTAACAGGTAAAGCTGTAGCGGCATGACGGGTCATATATAACAATTCTGCTGCTGTTGGTGTTCTTGCCTCCATCTCGGCATTAGTCGGGCCATCATAATCAGTCAATGCTGTGTCACACTCTGCGTTAACTTCTGCCTTCATTGCAGTAGACATTCCGCCCAAATCAGTTAATCCTGCACCTGCTGTGCCTATTTCAGCGGTATCTGTCTCGATATCCTGTATGCCCTGTGAGTTATCGTCATAGGTAATTGTAGCGCCACCTGTGTTAGTGACCTTGAAGTTACCGCGAAGCGAAATAGCGCCGCTCGATGAGGCTGAGACAAGCAATTGCCCGTTACCTTCAAGGCTCATTAAGTCAGTGCCGGTAGCGTCTTTATTATCTATCTGTAGACCGCCTGAGTACCTACGTACATTCAAGTTAGAATTGCCCACTAACGCACCAAAGTCCACGACAGGCGTTCCAGAACCCGCAACACCAGAATAGCAGTCATGCCAATAAGAATCACCCGCACCCGTTAAGGTGATGGTTCCGGTAAACATACACCATCCCATAGAGCCATCTTCTATACTTACATTGCCGATGTTGCAGTCAATGAAGTGATGCCCTGTCCCTGTACCTGTACCCGATACGACAGCACCCTCAATGCGTGTACCGGCAATACTCTGCCCGCCCAAAGCCAAAGTCCATTCGTGACCAATGAAAGATTGATTCGCCTGAGTCGCTGCAAAAGTGATAGAAGAACCGGGGGCCACCCGGAACCTGGATAAACCGACAGCGGACGCTATTGTATTTGCGTCTGCAATTGTATCGACAGGATTTTCCACCGTTCCATTTTCATACGAAACCGTACCTGCGTTGCCGTTTACGGTATCTATCCAAACAGCCCCGCCCTCATAGCCTTGGAACTCCTGAATCGACCTCAGACGGCGACCGGATGAGCTAGCCACATTATGTGTCGCGCCCGTTAATACTTCATCCCACACATCGTCTACAAGCTGTGCCGATGTTGCTGTTGCAGTTAGAACAACGCCACTTGTGTCTAGTATTGCCTTTAATGCACCTAATCCGTCAGTTGCGTTAGCCAAATCAGTCGCGGCTGCACTCGCGCTAATGGTGAATCGTGCGACAACCTCACCTACAACCGAAACGCCGGCCACTGTGCCGGTTGTTATTTTCAGGTTGTAATGCTTGCCGGATTCAAAACCATTTGCCGCTGTTGCTGCTATAGTTAATAAATGGTTTCCAGCTACGGTGTTTAAATCGACTGTCAGTGTTACGCCTGCGGCACTATTTACCCCTCCGTTTTCTGACCATGAAACCACAGGGGTTCCGGCAAGCGTTGTTGGTATACCCGTCGCAAATGCGCGGGTAGAAAATTCTATATAAACGGTATCTTCTAATGTTACATCACTCATCCCGCGAGTCCTCCGCCTGTGCCAGCAATGCCGCCATGACCCGCAAGGCCACCATAATTAGTTAAACTACTCATAATTCTGCCTGTTACCGGGGCTGCGCCTGCTGCTGCAAAACTAATAATATTCCCGCCGATATTAAAGATCCGGGGATGCTCTGCGACTGTCGCGCCATTAACGGTTAAATCTATTCCGCCTACAATATCAATCTCCGGCGATGTTCTTCCGATAATAGGCCAGTAACAAACGATATTTTGAGGACGAACCTTTAAGGGGCTTACCCCCGTTGCAAGTATGGCAACTTCTGCATCAGTTAACGCCACATCCCAGGCGCACGCCTCTGCTATCTCCCCGTTCATATAAGAACCACCGGAGCTAAATCGACCAATAGAGGCTTTATCTATTGTAGGTGTCGATGAAGTTGTGTTGGTGTTTTTAGAGCCACCATCAATATATGATGTTCTGCTTGTTGAGGAAGCCCATACACCGCATGCGTGATGCCATGTATTCGCGGAATATCCGGTTGTAGTTGAAGACCCCACAAAGCTTGTGCCATCAAAAGTAATGGCTCTTATAGGGTCGCCCGCTGCGCCGCCTGCTGCTGCAAGGCAGTGATAGTGATTGCCATCAGACGCCCTGTTAAGTGACATTAATCCTTGTGATGCGGCGAGCGTATTAGAGTTAAACCAACAGGCCATTGTCAACGGCTCACCGCTGATTATCAGCGTTGAAGTATCAAGATAATCAGATGTGCCGTTAAATGAACGACTCATGTTTCTCTAATCTCCACGGCATGTAATTCTAGGTCTCCGGCAGACGTATCGGATACAGCATCACGGGTGACTTTAATCCTGAAAAGCTCACCTACAGCCACAGAGTCCATGTCTGCACCGTCGGTAAACGCAACTGATACTATATCTACTAATCCAGACGTTGCGGGAACGGTAGTGTTATCAACAGAATTAACTGCCGCAAACGAGTCTGCATCTATATCTAATTGTTGATCCCCTATCCTTTCAAACGCCGCATCAAAGTCCACATCTCCAGTCGTTGCTGATGTCATTGAGTAATGAAGGTAAACAGTAACGCCTGTTGTCCCTGCGTAGCTTTGCGGCATAACCCCTGTAAAAACTACGCTTTCATTGGTCGTATCATCAAATTTTAAAACAGGGTGTAGGTTTCGCAAGTCTAGCGTTGCATAGTTACTTGATGGCGGCTCATTATGCAGCGGGGTAAAGATTAACAGTGTATCGCCGGACGACATTAGTCAGCGCCTCCGGCGTTAATGTCGTCCTTGTATTCAGTGATGGTATCAGCCCTTGTTCTGGTCGCTGTCGCTGACGGTGTGACATCCACTAAGGCCACCTCATCACGAATAGTTTGGGCCGCACCTGATGATGTTGTGATAGCCGTTTTCAAATCAGACGCCATCGTCTGCACTTCAATAAGCCGATTAATAATATAATTATCTCGCTTATTGAATAGCTCAAATAGCTCTCTGAACTCCACGCCTGTCGATGTCGCTGCGTCCGGCGTAGCGACCGCTTCTGCGCGGTTGTTGTCTCGAATAACTATTGCTTCGGCGGCATCTACGGCGTCTTTTTCTGGCTGTGTCATCTCGGTTATAATATCTCCGCTAATATTCCAATATTTACTCGGTACACCAATTACAGAGCTTAAATCAGGGTCGATAATCCAATCGACCGGCGAGTAATCCGGCGTATGCACCGAGCCTAAGTACTGTTTCGTTGTCCTGTTTACGACTGAAGCCATTAGTATTCTCCCTGCTAGTTATTCTGCTTCAACTGTAGCGCCTGAAATCTTACCGTCCGCGCCCTTATCAATCTTAATCGTCTTATTGCCGTCCTTTTCAATGTTTACATAGATATCCGGCATGGCGGGCGGGCCAACTTCGAGTTGCACCCTGGCCGCCTCGGCCTGCTCCATAATCTTAGCGACCTCAACCTCTGCATTAGCGCGTATATCTGCTATTTCGCGCTCAATCTCAGCGCGTGCGTTAGCGTTCTGCTCTGACGTAGATTGTCTTTCCTGTGCGGCCTTGCCCAGCTCTCCCTGCTCTTTAAGCTGCGCAATCTGAATATCGGCCTCCGCCTGTATCTGTGCAATCTGAATATCGGCTCTAAGCTTAACATCAGATTCTACTTGCTGCGCCTGCATCTTCATCTGCGCAATCTGTATATCAGTATTGGCCTTGATTTGATTAGTATTCGCTGCCTCCTGTAGCTCCTGGTTCTGCTGAGTCAGCATATTAACCTGCTCGATGAGCATGGCTGGGTTCTGCTGTGGGTCTTCTTGACCCATGCCCTCGACCAAATCCTCAAAGGATGATTCAAGCTCCCGGCCTGCCCTGAAGCCACGCACTGCGAATAGCAGCATCTCGCCGGCTATCTTGGTCATTTGTGGAGCCTGCTGGACCAGCGGAACAGCTTTTTCCATAAACCCGCCAACAGCCGTTAAAAACTCGGTCCGGCGCTCTTTTTCTTCCATCTCATCGGCGGCGATGGTTGAATCGGTCTCAATATCAATCATGAACGACCTGGCAGGGTCATTGCGTAACAACTCCATCACCTCGTCCGTGACCTCCATACCCGTCATCAAGGCGAGTGTTTTGGGGCTGAATTGCTCGGCTATGATCTCGGCTTTAAGACGGATAATATCACGCACAAAATGAGCGACAGACTCCTTACGGGTATCAAAGCGCATCGCCGCATAGCGGCCCTTAATCTTCTGAGCGCCTAGTGTTTCATTCGGATTTGATGCACCACGCACAATATCTGATATGCCCGTTAGCTCATACAAAACCTCTTTGGCGCGGTCGCGTGCTTCGTATAGCGCAGCAGCAACCTGCGTTAATTGATCGACGGGTAGCCATGATACAAGGCTATCGACGCCGCCTTTATCTATATAGGCCATCCAGTCGCGGACCGGGATTAACTCATTGTTTTCACCCTGCAACAATTGTGGGATAGCCTCTGCATCACCCGCATACAGGCCGCGCACCTTGATCGCATCGACAACCTTATCCAGTCTTGCTGTGATTTTATCAAGTTCTTTGGCTTGGTCCTGATACAGCTTATATTCAGGGATAGGGATAAGGCTTTTCGTGGTCGTTACGCTCAATAACGGCTTGGGCGACGGACATCCGTCTCTAAAGCTTATGGGTGCGGCCTTGGTATCTAGCGGCCCTTCTTTGTAGTCAGGCGATATCCATATTACTTTTTGATCTGTTTTTGACCATATTTCAACAATATGCACCTGCTTAAATAGCTCGGCATTATTATCTTTTTCGTCAACCTTGTCGGGGCTGTGGTTGTAATTTAGCTTTTCAGCAAGGGTTCCAAATCGCTTTTTTGCTTGATCGCGTGACAAATACACGTCATACGATACCCACGGAACCTCTCGCCATACGCGGCCTGGGCCGTGCTTAAAGTGCTTCCAGTACACGTATTCAACGCGGGCCTCCTCGTATACTACGCGGTCTTCCATGCAGCATTGGATGCCCTGATGTGTGATCACCTCCTGGCCTTCTTTGATTATCGCCTGTCCCTGCTCGTCAACGGGTAACGGTACAGGGGTCTGCTCCATCTTTGGAATATAGCGTACTCGCGCTTGACCTCGACCGGGTAACAATCGGTCTTGAACGGCGGCGCGTATCTCAGAATCGAAATCATAACTATCCAGGCATACCTCAAGGGCGCGCTGTAGGATGCGGCTAGCTTGAATGCCTAGCTCGTTATCGTCTTTAAATCTACGGGATACTACTGGTTTAGGTGTTCTGGAGTACATTGCGGGGAGCAATGTTTCTGTATTTGACCACAGGATGTTGAATCCAGTGCTCTCGCTGTATTCAGGTCGGTCGTCTTCATACTTCTTGATGACATTATCGCCCTGCTTGGACCATGTGGCCTCACGCTTACAGGCTAATTGATATTCGGCGAGCCAATATTTAAACAATCCTGGCCCATCACTGCCGAAGTCTTTTTTTGATTCTTCTTGCATCAAATCCGCCTATCTTTTGGCCTATCGTTCCACAAGTCATTAAGTGACATACTCTCAATGCCCTTAATTGGCTTCTCTTCTGCCGGTCCTGGCTGGGTGTAAGGCCGAGACATACACGCATAGCGTATTTCGTCGGCGCAATTAGATACCGCCACCCCACCAGACAACAAAAACTCACCTACACTCGGCACTGTTATGCAGTATACATCATCCGGCGCGCCCTTTTCTACGCTGACGCAGCGCACGCGCTTTGCAGTTATTACTGCAATACTTCTTTCTATGCGCGTGAACCAGTGATGCTTCGTAGGTTGCGCCGCAGACCTGGCATGTTCCAGTAGTCTTAGCTCGCATCTTCGGAGCGATGCTTTCATCATAATGGCGCTTATGCCATTCGCGACCCTCTTTCGAGCCGTGCCATTTGGCAGCCGCTTCCCTTGCTTTCTTGATGTCGCCCCTTGGCGTGTAGTGGTGCTTGGCATGGTCGCTGGCGCTAATAAGCCGGAGGTTCTCGAGGACATTATTGTTGCGGTCGTGGTCAATGTGGTGGATATGATACCCGTCAGGTATCGAGCCATTGGCATCCTCCCAAACCAGTCGATGCAGTCTTGTGCCTTTGCGCTGAAAGTACGGGCCACACTTGTAATATCGCTGACCATTGTAGTCTTGAATGGTGTTCGATAAAGGGTAAGGGTTTGGTCTAGCATGTTCTGCGCTTCCGTCCATATGTCCTCCGAGATAAAACGATGGTCTGGCGTGCAATGAACAACGCGGCCATCCGAAAAGGTCAGTTTAACGATATCTGCTTGTTGCTTAACTAGCCCCGCAGACCTGTATTTTCTTACGCCATGACGAGTATTCACAAAACCACTCTCCGGCATTTGCTCTATCGGTACATCTCCATATGGGGTGCTAACCATTGTTCCTGCTGCAAAACAGTGGTCTTCGCCGTCCGTATCCAAATCCTCCGGCTTATCCTCGTCATGCTGTAGTGACGGAACAGTGCGTATAGTATCGACGCAAGTATCAAAGAAGTAAATCATCGGCTTATCATCGCCGATCATCCTGGCTCTCATTTGATCCCAACCACCAATATGACCGTGCGTAGCAACACGCTTATTGTCGGATCTCCGCCATATTACACTATTATTGGTCGCAATTGCCATACGTTCCGCCATTGATGGCCCGCCGTCTTGAGTAAATATAGCCGGGTCTGCAACACCGTAATGAATTTTAACATCATCTTTCTCACGCCCTGCAATACCTTTAGCAACTTGTTCAACGGTCATCTTAAGACCAACATTAGGGCTGCTCGACCCGTACCACTCACGATATCGAACTAATGCGTTCTTGGGGATAACCTGTCCATTTGGGTGTATAAAGTCCTCTGAGGCCACCGCCCACCAACCGCATGAGAACGGCCTGGCGCTCCCCCAATCAAACGACCTAAAGCGCGTCCAATGCTCAGGCAGCTTACAAGGCTTTATAATCAACTCATCAGACCAGCAATCGAAGTACGCACCCTCGATAACATTCCAATCCCCCATTAGCCACGCCCTCACAAGCTCTTTGCTGCCTGATTGCTGCAATTTAGCGATGTATAAGGGGTCTGAATCAAGCAAAAGCGGATTGTCAGTGAGTTTGGATGGAATGAATATTCGATCTAGCGTCTGTTTCTCACCTGTCCACGGGTTCTCAAACTCCTCGGTTAATCGCTCAAACCCGCCGGGAGCAGGGTCGATGTATCTAGCTTTGACCCAGTTATGACCGGGGCCGCCAGGGTTGCCCGTGGCATGGAATTGAGTCGGAACACCCGTGGCGCTACGTAGGGTTGCCTTGAGTTTATTGACGGGGCCGGGGTCTGCCCAGTGTGTGAGTTCTTCAAAGAATAGGTCAGTGTAGTTATGGCCTTGGTAGTTCTCAGCATCCTTGTCTCGCTCAAGATACTGGAATTTAAGGCGCGCCCCGTTAGGAAACACCCACTCTGGCTTTGTGTACTTAGCCCCTAATGGTGCATAGAGCTGCTTGCTACGCTCGATGGCCTCTTTCAAATCCTCTCGGGTCTTGCGGAAGAATACGCCTACAGCGCCCTCACCGTATCGGCTAGCCTTAATTGCCCACTTACCCAACATCCCATCAGTCTTACCGCCTCCACGACTGCCCCCATAAAATATCTCAAATATGGGGCATTCGACTAATGCGTGCTGGGGACCTGGCTGGGGTCGCCAGATGGTTTGTGTTTTGTCTGCCATTCATCGACGCTTAGGGGGTTGGAGTCTACAACGAAGTTAGTGGTTACTTCAGCAGCAACCTCGATAGACTTGCGCTTAGGGTATACGTACTGTGATAGCTCAGAAAACATGCGGCCACGTAGTTCAGGCGGGTTGTTCTCATCCATTGCGATCTTAACCATACCTTCTACAGGGTCACAGCCAAGTGAATCAAGCAGGGATTGTATCTCCCGTGTCTTCTTGTTGGGAGTGCCTTTCTGGCGACCGCCTGTCTTACGTCCGGCAGCCATACGCCACCTGTCTAATTTGATCTATCTTAGAAGTAGCGAGGTTCTTACGGCTGCCATATCTACCCCCTCTTAGCAGCATTGTATGCCTCCCAATATGGTCCTAGCTCTGCCTTAATCCTGCGCGCTTCATCAAACCTCTCATCCATGCCGCGTAGACACTTATCACCGAGCGGACCTATCGCACCGCCACATGATCCACATTTGCCACTGCGCTTCATGGGCGTCATATCTGTAGCCACAAAATCTGTGTGCCTTACTGGGTCTCCACGCTTAAACTGCTTAGTTGCGTACATGGCGATCTTTCCGCAAGGCTTTGGCCCTGTGTGATGGTATACCGGATGGAATATATCATTAGGTGTAATATTCAGCACCTCCCAACCCGTATCGGGTCTGGGCGTCATGGCTAGCCCAGTATTAATATGCTTTGGGTTGAAGGTATATTGTACTCCTGGCATTGGGATAGCGCGATCAGACTGAGGTATTATAACTGTCTCAGTTGAGGCGATTGATTTACCTGTGGCCCCAGCTACAACAGTCCCGATAATAACCTTTAAGAAATTACGTCTTTTCATATTAACCCCTCATGGATGCTGCACTATTGCGTGACGCCCAATCCTCGCGACTCTCTCCAGTCAACATAAGCTCTGCGTCACTGATACTGTTTATAACCTTATCGCCGCAGCGCTTTAGGAACCCTATGGTTCTCAATCGCCATCTGCTTAAAAGTCTCGGAAATCTCATGTAGGGTGGTTGGCCTGCCCATCTTATCCCGAAATCTTTTTGTGGTTTTAAAGATTTGCATGAGCTTATCGCGGTCATAATGGCTCCAGTCAAACGGCTCACGTACTGGCTCATGCTGGACCCTACCCTGCTCTTTCAGGACATCAACGCTGGCTGGGCCCTCGACGATTTCTGTTGACGCCTTAGCGACGACAGGGGCCGCAACCAATCCAATCAATGACTTGATAAAATTACGTCTTTTCATGGCTGATTCTCCTCGAATGCCAAATATAGCTTTATTTACTAAATCGCTTTGCCATTTTCCTAATGGCTGAAATCTGGGCGAGTGTAACCGCCGGAGTATCCGTTTTCTGTCTTGCAACCATGACCCAGCGGCCATTGTAGTAGTCGGCTGCGAAATTGTAGTTTGGCATGTAGTAGGCCATAACAATTCGCTGATTTGTTGTTTGCATGATTCATATACTGCAAAAATAGCTAATTATTAAGGGGTTTGCAAGTCATTATGCTGTTGTTTTCCCGCAATTATTGACCTCAACCTCCTGAATAACCACCCTATCTTCGTGGACCCATTCACGGAATATCAAAAACCAATACTCCAGGTATAGTTCACAACGCCCCTCCTCTTTGATAAGCTTCCATCGCCCCGTTAACCTTAATCGTGCTAATACCGGGGTAGGGCCAAATATAGAATACGTCTTCTTGGCTATTCTCAGCATCTTAGGAGTGTTTTAAGGAAGTTTCGACGATTCATATATAAACCCTCTGTTTATGCTTTACGCCATCAATAGTACCTGTACACCACTTGTTGCCCTTTCTATCTTCAATCAATGCATAATCGTCTGGCTCAATCATCATTAGTTTAATTTCTCCGGATCTTGGAATTGTAATAGACGCACCTCTAGCATCTGGGTATCTTGGGTCTGGTAATGGAATCATTTCGTATTTGAAATCTCCATTGATGGGTAAATCATCCAATTCATCCTGATTCATAGCTATATTCTACCTCATTTCGTGAATTTTTCCAGATAAACCGGCAAATCCGCCCCAGGTTCCCGTGTTTTCAGGTTACAACCTTCCTTTAACTCGATTCTAATTAGACAATGATAGCCTGATTCTGACTGCTCAAAGTGCTGGCAATCCCAACAATACTCTATGTCTTTATCAATGTTGTTCATTCTTCAAACAAAACATGGTCCGAAAGAAATCTACGCAGACCTTCAAGCGATTCAAAAACCCTTATGTCATCTACTCTGGCCATTTCCTGGGGATTACAAAAAGGCTGTACAATAACGCCATTGGCAACAACCTTAATTACAATAGGCTCATTCTGTTTCATTTTAATTCCCTCGCTTTATTCCTATATCTTCAAGTATCTGTTCCACGTGGAACACAATCCTATAATGCCCGTTAAATTCATGTTCTAATCGCTTCTGCCCTGTCTTCTTAGCTGATTCGCGTATCTCGCCCGTCTTTTTGCTGACAGTATCCGGTGATTTCACCTCATACCAGTACGTAGAGCCTCTGTAACCGATTAAAATATCATCCTTGCCCGTTTCCACCGATATGCCAGGAATCGCTCTGAGGGTTTCTACGATGGCTCTCTGGTTGTTATCTATCTTGTCGGCTCTGCGTCTAGGCAATTTTAATTAGCCCTTGTTCTCTCAATAATTCCTGTGTTCGGATAACACCCTCTAGGTGATACACCTTTAAAAACTCGGCTGGCCCCACCATCTGAACACGCCCATCCAACACATCATGGCAGGCGCTACAACAATACGCGCCCTGATAATCTGGATTCTTCCTACCCATACCGCCGCCGTTAAGGTGGGCGAGTATTGTCGTTTCAGGATTAAAGTTACACACGCCGGGTATTCTAACCTGGCATTCCTGCCCCTTTGCGCTTTCACATATCTTGCTCAAGCACTCACCTTCTCAGGGTGCCAGCCTATCTGCTTTTCTATTTCTTCCCATGAGGATAATGCTTGGGGTGACTCCTTTTTCCGAAGATACTCAACGTCTACACACCAATATCCTGTACTCGGATGGGTATCTCCAGGTATATCTATCCTGTAATCTGCTGGAACTCCAAGATTGCTAATATCGCCCACAGCAATTATTTCAACCTCTTTTTTGTGCGAGACATCGCCAGGTATCCAAAGTATCGCGATCTCGCCAACCTCAAATTTATTCATGTCAGTCTCCCGTGCTCGGCATTGGTCTTACGCTGTATAGCGGACATTCTGTAGCACCACAGCCCTTTACTTGCTCGCGCCACGTTCCCGCACCACCAACAGGGTCATAGATACACGAAGCGCAGAAAGCATTAATTTTGCCGCGCAATCCAGGCTTTGCGGTTTCTCTGTCTATAATTTTCTGTGCGTCACTCATAATCCCTCCCTATGAGGCCATTCAGCAACGCTGGCCCGTTTTAGCTGTCCAGAGTCTTGCCAATTTTTCCACCTGAAAGACAGGTGTAAACGCGCCCGTATCTGAGAAATACCAAAAACCCGCAAATTCTCGCCTTATCTCTCTTGTTTTTTTCGTTTTCCACCACAAAACGCCCTCCTCCATGTCTACATTAGCAATATATACCCAATCAGTCGGTCGGCTTCCCTTTGTCTCAACAAGTTCAAAATTACTTATTCTCATAATTCACCTTATCGCCAAGTGATAAATATCAGGGTGCGGAAAGGCTATGCCGTTCGCGCTTGATTCCCTGTCGTATTCGGTCAGGGCTTCGGATAGCTCTGCCGTGTTGAGATGCGTGGTTGATATAACCCGAACCAATGCGGCCATTGCGTCCTTGTCTGACTCAGCCAGTCCATACAGCTTAGTTAATTTGCCCTCTCTGTCCTCTCTGAGCAATATCGGAATCACGTATTTGTACTTAAACCTGTGGTGTACACGCTCTTTCGTTTCGCCGTACTTCTCTGCAAATACCTTGTGCCACATCCACATAAGATTATTTTGGGCATTTGTGCGATTTTCTTTATATTCTTTTATTGTGACTTCCCATTCTACGTCATCCTGTAAGCCTCTTACCTGCTCTATGGCTTGTAGTTTATTCTGTTCGTTTCTAATTATCATTTACGCATACCAGAATCCAATACTATTACTTACATGACGCCAAGCCTCTGCAACTTCGACAGAATCCGAGGATGACAGATATTCAAGCAATATATCATCAGCCTGACTATGGGCGGCTTCATTATCACCATGCTGTATAGCCTCTAACGCCTTGACCGCTTCTTCTTTTGTCATAACGCCTGCCTCCTGAATATCCACCCGTCATTCGGTAGATAGAGATCAATTACGATTAGGTATTCATTCATACCGGGTTTTACCCCTTGTTTAACGATTCACATCTATATCTAGCACGCTCGTCATAGGCACTATTTTCTTTTTCCCTTTACGAATATCGGTAAATTCAACCATCCCTTTATTTTGCTTGTATTCATTGGTGTGGTAGCCAACCGCAACAATATCACCGCCAACCCATACAACGTATTTACCGACAGGCTTACTCTCACCGCACCCGGCGGCTAACAACATGCTAGAAAGTACGACTGTCCGTAGCGCTACTGTAATAATTTTCATAACGGCTCACCCCTTGTTTAACTTATCATTAAATAAAACGATATACCCCTGTAAACTAAAAGTCAAGCATTATATTATCACTTCCACGGCATGCAGTTAGCTATCTTGGCTGTTTCGTCAGGATCAAATCTTTTTTTAGTCTTGTTATATGCAATCTTCTGCTTCTCGGATAAGGTAATCCATTTTAGATTTGCTGCTGAATTAACGGCCTTGTCGCCGCTTTTATTTATTACGCATTCTGTACCGCGTGGCCTTTCAACGAAAGCAATAGCAATAAGCCGTGCTACGTGCTTTTTAACTTTCCTGCCTGCTTTATCTGTCAGACACACTTGCCAGCACTCGTCTGTTTTGCAGTAATACTGATGAACTTCTTTATCACCGTCGAATATCTTGCCCTGGTCTGTGATGGTGTAGCGGTTAAAGAGTGGTTTTGTTTTCATAATTCACCCCATTGTTTAGCGGCGGCTTCTGCGATTCCCTGATAAGTAACGCTTCTGTCACGCTTCCTGGTTGGTGATGGAGCCATTTTCCAAACTTTCTGCTCTCTACCCTCAACTATGTCCGTTGGTGTCAGCGGGTCAAGGTTGTGAAGGGCGAACCCGGTCTTTTTGGTTTCTCCGTGACCATGCTCCCACGGCTGCGTATAGAACACGTTTGGCAAAAACTTAAATATCACGCTTACGGGGTTTTCCAATGCTACCCTGTCGGCGCAGGACTTCGCTCTCTCCCATAGGTCTAAAGTCCAATCAATCGCCCACAGTCTTTCTTCGTGTTTAGGCATACCCCTCCCATACCAGCGGTTTCCGCTAACGGCGAGCCGGGTGCAGTCTGGATGGAGTATCATTAAATCCCAGTGGTTCTTTTTCATTACGTCCTTTACGTCGCCACGGTAATGCCAGTCAGGATTTCCCCTTGTTGGTTGAAGATCGCACGAATACGCCTCATGCCCAGCCTTGCGGAACTCGCTACACATAACTCCGCTTTCTTCGCACCCGATTAAAACCCTCACCGCGTCAAACTCCAGCCATCATCTAATCGGCACGCATAGCCCATGTTCTCGAATTGCTCCATGATGACGCGCACATTAGATGTCGGGATATGAGCCTTTAGCGCAATACATTGCTCGTCCATAATATCGTGCTCGGTGAGTACGCGGATTATTTTAGTTTCGTTTCTGTCTAGTCTCATGATTTACCCTCCAGTATTTTCCGCATTTCTTCTATCTGTGATTAGTACGAATGCTCGTTACAATACCATTCGGTGTCACTATCGGCCTTAGTCGTTGATGTTCTAACCGCCAGATTTATACACCCCTGCATACTGCACTGATTCATAGCGCTTCCAGTTGTCAGCTTTCTGGGGTTCATTTTCATGTACTCCGCCAGGTGTTCAGCGCAACGATTAAAACGTGGGCCATGTATCATCTGCGTACAGCCCGCCTCGCAACACGCGGTTAGCTTGATGCCGCGACTTGACTTCTTCCAGCCACAGAAACAGCTTGTTTCGTCCTGGCCTAATGTTGATTTGCATTCTGGACATTGATTTTTCTTCATTGTGTTACCCTCACTAGCTCGCCTTGGTACTGAGCGAATTTTGTACGGTTGAACAGGGTGGCCGGACGTAGGTACTGATTCATATCATCGTCATTCAGCCATTCCCGTGATTTCTTGGCTATCACCTGCCTGCATTCGTCCTCGGTTGCCCCTTCCTTGAGCCTTGCCACAATCATGTCTATGTTTGCTTTGACGGGCTGGTAGTTCCTTCCGGTCTTCTCGTTAAGGAAATCAAGTACACTGACTGCGGTTGGTTTGTATTGAGGCTTAGGGGGTGATATGTCGGGTTCTTTGCCCGACAATGTAGTTATCTCTTCTGTATCTGCTTCTGCCTCTGCCTCTCCTTCTGTATCTGTAACGTCATGTTGGCGACACTCTGGCGTCATGATGTCGCCATCTTCTATAAACCCATAATTTATAAACAATTTTAAGTCGGGCAGGGAATCCATGTGGCAGAGTTTCTTGATTATTTCTGGCGACGCCGGTATGACGCCATCTCGGTCAGCAGCAAGCAACCAAATGGCGACGAGCTGCCCGCGTTGGGCATCACTTAATGACACCCATTCAATGTTTCGCATCAACTCACGGTGTAGCTTTATCCAGGGTGGCTGACCTCTATCTTTGCGATAGGTCTGCCACTTGTCCCAATTCTTGATTGTTAGATATTCCATACCATCTCCAAAAATAAACCCCGCTCTGGTGTAGTGCTTTGGCCGGAAGATTAAGAAACTTCCACACTACCCAGAACGGGGTTATTAATCTTAATTTTATGTTACGGCAGGGGCCAAATCCTGTTCTCCGTTACTGATAAACTACTACGCGTTTTAATCTGCGTCAAACTTCTTTTTCATTTCCTCAAAGCTGATCGTCTCGACAGAGATTTTATTTAATCGCTTGGAGGCGATATTCTCAATAGACCATTCTGCGTATGTCTCACAGCCCAAGCATGGCTCATCCATCGCGCATTGCGTAGATGGGCAGCAAGGACATTGATGTAGTTCAGGATTCATAATCTCACCTATAACTCAATATGGCCGTTAGGGTATCTCTTCAAAATATATTTATTCAATAGCTGGTGTAATGGTATAAGTGTCCCAAGGCGCTTACTTCTTGTTACAACCTGATATTTAACCTGCCCATATTCATTCTCGTAGGGCATTAGTTTTTCTTCATGTTCGCCAGTGTAAAAAATCATCTAATTGCACCTTATTTAAAAAGCAATCCACCGATTAGCCTCGACCTTATATGATTCAGCGACCTCCGCTCAGTCGTAAGCGGCGTTCTTCCCCTGAACTACGAGGCAAACCCGTTCTAGATTCACGCCTATTCCAGCGCGGTAATCGGCTTCATGCCATAATCAATGCTTCGTAATAATCAACCCATGCTTACTCTCACGGGCTTTTTTTAATGCTGCGTTAATCTTCATTTCGATAAATGCTTCGTCAGTGCGCTCAATGGCCTCACGTTCGATATAAGCGCATATCTCTGCGAAGCTCTCTCTGCTAGCGCCAGCGGATTTAAACAGCTCTGCTAGCTTGTAAAGGATGTTTATACCAGAATCTACCCTGTCGTCTGATAATTGGTCGATAGCTTCGTCAATCATCTTGTTAAACTTCTTTGATGTGAGAGGTTTTTTAGCCATCTTTCTTAGGCCGTCCGGGCTTTTTCTTTGTCTCTGCACCCTTTGGGGCGAAGTTGTTACCCATACTGGAACAGCGGCCAATACCGTCTAAGCGCTCAATGAGGCAGTAGCGCCTTTCATTGCCTGACACTAGATCAGTGAAACGGCTAGACTTACACCTTGGTAGGGGTTTATCGTCGATGTAGTTGTTGCATTCAATACATAGTGGTTGTTTAGGCATTGTTTTTCCTTTTGGTTAAGTGCGGGCCTTTCACCCGCTGGGGCAGTACCATTGCCTCGGCCTTGAATAAGAAGCCCTACGGTCTGCAAAATTTGGCATGTTATAGGGAAGCTATCAGACATAATTGTCGATAGCCGCCGGCCTATTGCCTAGGGAGGGGTGGCCGGTGAGGGGGTTTAGTATAATTTCATGCGCGTGTACTCTTCCACAAGCCCTATGTGTTCATCAGGGATGCGCTTGTTTTCAACCCATTGATATACAGCCTGACGTGATACATCACAACGCCGGCCAATCTCAGAATAATTAAAGCGTTTAAGCTTATTCGCACGGTAGTTTGTAATTTTCATGCCCTTAGTATCTTCTATAGTTTTTATAATGTCAAGTAAAATGTTTTAAATTAATTGTAATTAGTGCTTGACATTTAATATACACGCGCCCATACTGAAAATACATTACAGATAAATTAAATCAGTGAGGAAATAAAATGAGTAAGCCGGAGACAATTAAAATAGATGAGGTTGAATATGTGCGTGCAGATAAGACTCAGTTAGCGCCAGAAACTAACGGCATGAAATACTGTGTTGTGCGCACATATTCAGCAGGGGTTCATATTGGATTTGTTGCTGAGTTTGCAACTAGCCATCCACAATACGCAAAATTACTCAAATCTAGACGCCTTCATCAGTGGAGCGGGGCTTGCAGCTTATCACAAGTTGCAATGGATGGCGTTTCACCTGATTCACGTATTGCCATTGAAATTCCAGAGATTGAGTTAACTGATGTAATTGAGGTTATCCCATGCTCTGAAGTTGCTGCTGAATTCTTCCAAGGTGCGAAGGCATGGAAAAAATAAAACTAACAAGCATGAGACTCGCTAAGGCCGATGGCTATGGCGATGGCTATGGCGATGGCTCTGGCTATGGCTCTGGCGATGGCTATGGCGATGGCTCTGGCGATGGCTCTGGCGATGGCGATGGCTATGGCGATGGCTATGGCGATGGCTCTGGCTAATTGATACCTAAACAAACGGGGCATGACATGAATAGAGATTACCCACAAAACGAGGCGCAAGAGTACGCATTAATAGACGATATTATGTATGCGGCATTTAGGGCGCAGCGTAAAACTATGAACCTTGAGCAAATCAAGCGTGTAGGATTTGCAGCCAGTGACGGTCAATTTATTGTTATGGAAGCGCGCTATAAAGCGGAGAAAGCTGATGGGCTACGATGATATAGAACTAGACAAGTCTGCACAGGCATCAAGGGAACGCCAGACCGAGGAGGATAGGATTATCGAACAGATTCATGACAACTGGCTAGATGAAACCATTATCCGTGACTGCATCGAAGAGTTTGTACACAGCGACGGAAGCGATGAGGCGTTGAGTTATTTCGGTGAGCTTATGCGTGACAAGGACTATATAACAGCTTCTAAATTGCTTCTCGGCCATGTAACGATGCAAGCCAGAAAGTATGCAGTAAGGCAGGTAAACGATGAGCGATAAACTAGCCGTGATAATCGGGTGCATTCTCTGGTTTCTGTTCTTATTTACCACATCTGCTGTGGCTGATTTTCGGGTAGGGCAGTTGCCTGAACAGGTTGATATAAGAGGGTGTGAGTGATGTTGATCGAGACGCAGCAGACGGCATTGTTAATAACGCTGGTTACATGGCTGATTATTAACTTTTACAAAGAACCGCCAGAATCATATTTTATAAAAGTTATAATTTTAATTGGATATTTTGGCGGTGCAACCACATTAGTAATAACGACTCTAATTAGGATATGGTCTTAGGAGTTTGGTAATGGACATGAAACAGATATGGCAGGAAAACTACGAGCTTGCTATTAATTCCGGTCAATGCGAAGAAGATGCGTTGAGAGAGGCGGATTATGCTGTAGCTTCATACATATCTGATATGAATGATCGGGCGAAAGAAGAAACAAAGTATAAGGGGTTTGATAATGGCGACATTAACCGTGGGTAAATTAACTACAGTATTGTCTGATATTCAGGCAAAGCTAAAAGCGCCGAAAGGACAAACAAATACCTTCGGTAAATACAAGTATCGCTCCTGCGAAGACATTGTCGAAGCGGTCAAGCCATTGCTTGCAGAACATGGTGCCTCGCTAATCATCTCTGATGAGATCGTATTTATTGGTGAGCGATACTACGTCAAGGCAACAGCCACCATAAACCTTGAGAATGAAGGCGCAGTAGCAACAGCTTACGCCCGCGAACCTTATGAAAAAAAGGGGATGGATTTAGCGCAGCTAACAGGTGCGACATCTTCTTATGCGCGCAAATATGCGCTTAATGGTTTGCTTGCCATTGATGATACAAAGGACGCTGATACGCAAGATAATAGCGAATCAGGCCACCGATTTAAACCTGGTGAGAAAGAGCAGATTATCAAGCAGGTAAAAGACTGCCTGGCCGCTGGTGATGAACACGGATTGCATGAAATTCTAAACGAATACCAGAGCGCCGAAGAAAAAACAAAAGTATGGGCGCTGTTTAATTCCGCAGACCGTGCAGCAATTAAGGCATTGATGTCTGAATAAAGAACAGGAAACCTTTCTGGCATAGCTCAGTCAGGAAAAGAGCATCCCTTACGACTGAGGGAGCGCCACGGGTTCAAATCCCGTTGCTGGCAGGGTTTCCACCTAATAGGAGATGAGAGATGAAAACTATTGTAGTGAAATGGGTGCCAGAAGAACAATTCGGTTACGGAAAAGCTATGCGTGTAGTTGAGTCAGACCATGAAAGATTTACTCCCGGATCACGTTTTGATTTTGGCTTCTTTGGGATCGCAACCGATGAAGGTTACAGGATAATTTCTATGCCTATACAACCGGGTAACCCCTGGTGACTGAGTTAATGCTATGCAATCACAAGCAGACAAAGGTAAAGATGGTTACATGGGCAACAACTGACCGATACGGCCACCTGCAAGGATTCAAGCGTACTCTTTGCTGCGTTAAGTGTGGGTGTGAGGTTAAGGAGAAAAGTGATGGCTGAAGATGTGGATGAGGATTATGTCTGCCCGGAAGACAATGCGTATGTAGCAGATTGCACATGCGACCATGCTCCTGACGATCATGACTGGGACGGATGCACAATACAAGACTGCGAGTGCAAAGGCCACTGGGAATATTAAAGAGGGTAAAGAGTGATGACTAAACACGAACAACTACTAAAGCAACGCGCAGAGATAGACGCGGAACTTGAGGCGATGGACAACCAATTGTGGCCTAAAGGAACCGCTGGCATATCAATTGACTCAATAGGGTTTGAGCGTGTGGCTTTCTTTATTCGTTATGAAGCACCGTTTGCTATTGTCAGTTACAACCCCGGTCTGAAAGACGAGTACAGGTCAGGGTCGTTCACCCCTCTCGACTGCGCCATTCTGGGTAGAGAGTACACGCACGATGGTAGTAGTGAATGCCCGGTGCATCCTGGTTCGTGGGTGTGGGTTGACGGGTTCGATATTGATGATGAGGAAGGTGGTATTGCAAAAAGCTTTGATTGGCAAATAATCAAAAGCTACTGGATTATCAAGAGAGGTGGGGCGACAACCCCGGCCCGCCTGCCAATTAAGGAGGAGCAAAAATGTGTTTTCTAATTTTTCATAAATGGTCGTCATGGGAGCTATACAAGTACGGTAAAATCAGATTGGACGGAGAAATCACAGGCGATTACATAACCCAAGTGTCGTATTGCAGCAAATGCGGAAAAGCTCGGTTTAGAACAATTGAAACATAAAGGCGGTGATATGAAAACAGAAGATAAACAGCGAAAAAAGTGCAAAACAATTATGTGCGTACACGACGATAAAGGCAATCCACATTATATTTTTGGTGATGATTTTGCACACATGGCGTTGCATGATGTCTTTTCAAAGATTGATAACACGCAAACAAAGAAGGGTAAGAAGCTCTTTGAAAAATACCAGGATAAGCTGTTGAAGCAAGGGCAACACTAATGAAGTTTCATATCGGATTATCAAGAGAGGTGGGGAATGAGAACAAATAAAATCGGGATGTTTTATGTCAGTGTTGAGGTTTTCAGGCATCCAGAAGATTTTACCTCTTTGTTCAGAGGTGTAGTGGTACTTGACCTGAATCATGATATGCGAACAAACCGCATAAAATATATTGCTTATCATGAGCAATTTGAAAAGCTGGACGAGGGTTATATTGCCCCAGTGTATGAAGCGATTTTTCAAGATGGGGAAATAACGCCGACTTGGATTAAGAGAGGTGGGGAAGATGAGTGACCGTGACGATATTGCTGAATTTGCCATAGGGGTTGCTATGAGGGAGCAAGACTGTTCGGACTCAGGCACAAGGCGTTTCATTTGGATGGTAGAAAGACTGATCAAAGCTATAACGCGACTGGACACCCGAACCACCACAGCAAGGGAGGAATTGAAATGAGTGAACAAAGTAATTCTATAAAATGTGCATTAGGTATAGCTAGTGACTTGGAAGATGATAATTTCTTGGGTAACACTATGCAGATAGTCAATGCAATTCACCATCTAGCCGAAGATTGTGAGGGTGCCTTGAACCAGATAACCACCTGCCAAGCCGCTCTTGAACAGATTGCAGAAGGGTATGTCGGGGGCATATGTTTAGCAAATCAGCGCGAAGATTTGGCGAATATTGCCAAGAGAGCCTTGGTAGATATAGGGAGGAATTGAAATGAGTGAGTTTGAAAAATATTATAGGTCTATACCAGCAGATTTACGGCATGGGTTCATGTCTACTCATAAATCTGCTGAATATGTCTATGATGATTTAAGTAATAAGCTAACCACCTGCCAAGCAGAACTGAAAGAGGCAAAAAACACAATTCGCAATGCCTCGGCGACAGCAAACGTCATAGAACGATCTATTACGGCGGAGCTACACGAAGAACGCAACCAGTTAAAAGCCGAACTGAAAGAAGCACGTGAAATAAGAGACAGGTCTAATTCTTGCACTAAACAATGCGAAGCCACAGCGTACCAAATTGAAACACGTCGATTGAAAACCGAACTCACCGCGAGCAAGGAGCAAATCGCCATACTCAACGACAAAATCAGAATGGACGAGATTACATTCAACAACCTAAGTAATGCTAACGAACGGCTGGGGAATGAGGTTGATGAGTTGAGGGAGCGAGAGGCGAAGCTGAGAAATGATTTACAAGAACTTCTCGATGAATGGCAAGATAGCTTAGGTGGGGATATTGACACCCTTTTTGATGAAGGGAGAGAAACGGCAACAAGAGAAGACATTGAAATGCTGCAAGCCCTCACAGATAACAAAGGGGAATGAACATGATTAGTAAAAAGAAACTACGTGAAAGATTGATTGATATTTGCAATGGTGCCGGTTATGTGTGGCTTGATGGAGATCAATACTTTGAAGCCAACGATGGGACATTGGTCGCAGTGGGTAATGTTATTCAGGGAATAGAGCGCGCCTTTTGTTTGCCGGATGATACTCGCTTGCGACGCCCGTGGTTCCTGAAAGAGTTTGACGACCTCGATACAATGGTGGAGTTGGTTAGCAATGCTATTCAGTATGACCAAGGTAGTGTATGACCTCTTACACCCCACAACAGTACAAGCAGCTTGCAGAGGCGATGGGCAAACAAAACGTCAGAATTATACACACATCAATCAATGCCGTGGTTGTGTATAACTCTAACCAAATATTCTGGCTCAAAAACCCTGCGCGCCGAGAAGAAGTGTTGTTGTGGTTGTTGGGTAAGGGGTGGAGCATTGCCAATGAAGATCCTAATGGATATTGGTTTACACATTACACCCATTCACCAGTCATATCATCGGACTACACAGCCGCCCTACTCGAAGCGGCTATGATGGAGGTAGAGAAATGAAATATATCTTAATAATATTTTTCTTTGGGCAAATATCAACAGGTGGCGCTGGGGGTGTAGCGATGCAAGAATTTAATAGCAAAGAATCGTGTGAATACGCCAAACAAATCATTTTTAAAAAAGTGTCCACATTCAATAGATGGAGTGACCGAAATGGAGATCTAGTCGAGTGTGTCAAAAAATGACAATCCTTGACAAATTACAGGCCAAGGTTGATGAGTTGAGGGAACGGGAGGCGAGGCTAAGAAATGACCTACAAGTGCTTATCAGTAAATGGCGGATAGATGTCGAGCTATGTTATCAATCATGCGATGACCATCGTGGATACGACATCACAGGTTGCGCCGACGAGTTGCAGGCCATCATTGATAAGGAGCGACAGAATGATGGAAATATTTGACATAGTATCGCTGATTGTTGGTAGAACCATTGTTGGCCTGTGGGTTATCGCAATATTAATTGCTGTACCTGTTTGGTTAATATCAAGGGGAAAATAATGTTTGAAATGGAATACCTTATTATTCTCGCTCTAGAGCGTTGGAGTCTGAGCCGCATACGGTCAGGATGCCCCGCCAGTCTTTCTCGTTCTTACCGAACGCCTTGCGAATCTCATCAAAGTTACTAGAGCATAACCCTTTCTGGTGAAGGCGCATTTCTTTTGCGGCTACTTTGCTTCGTATATCACCGGCGGCGTCCAGTGTAGCTCCGGCTGTCTGGCAACCAGATAAAAGCAAGACAAACAAGGTGAAAAAAGCAATGGTAGTAATACTTATAGCTAAAGATGAAATTGTTTGATTTTTCATGATATATATCCTATGGCTTGTAGGTTTTAATTCTCTTGCAGTTACGTGTGTCAAAATGAAGCCAGCTAACATCAAGCTCATAACTATTTAGATACGGAAACTCATCAGGATTGGCTTTAATGTAATTCCTTACACCCTGCGCCTCATGTTCTTTAAAAATGCAGTCAAATGCCTTGCCATAAGTGTGCTGGCTATACTTGCTGTAGTATGGGCTATCAGGCGTACGCAGACCTGACCACTCCCTCGGCCCGCCATATTTGTAGTTATTCACCGTGCAATGGCCAAACTTGGCCCGCAATTGGTCAAGGGTTTCCAGCGCTCTATCATCGAGCAGTTCCCAGGCAAGTTCGCCGCGCTCCTGGTAAACATCAGGTGGGACTAATTCGTCAATGCTAAAGAATACGCATTTATACATTTTGAAGGTTAATCATCATTTTTAGTCCTGACCCTTATTAATAATGTGTCTATCCTGCTGTGTACGCCCTTCATATCTTCACGTAAGTCCTCACGAAGTATCTGAGTGTGACTTTCCTGCTTGTCGCCCACATCTTTAATGTCTTTTCTAAGGCTTCCAAGCGTCTCGTTAAATGTATCCTCTTTAACGTAATCCTTTTTTATTTCATCAACATCATTAGTAAGCTTTTTCCAGTGAAAAATAATAAATCCGGCAAGTGCAAACCATAGCCACTTGACTACATCCCATACCATGCTGATTACTGATGTTGTACCGTCTGGCATTATTTAACCTTTGCTTTGGCATTGGTTGTTAACTGACCTTTTGTCATACCTAACGCTTCTTCTATTGCTTCAAACCTTAATGCCAATGCCTCTGGAATACTATCAATCTGCGCCTCTTTGCGAGATTTTCTCTCCGCTGGAGTTTCAGACTTTATCGCTGCAGTAGAGTCTACCTGACTACCATTAATTGCATGAGTATATCCTGTGATTCTCTGGCCTTCTGATAGCGTTGGTTTAATTATATTCTGCTCATACCATCCAAGATAAGTAATGTCATGCCCCTTGTTAAACATCTCAACCACAGGATATTGAACATCATCTTTTACAAACATTCTAGGTAGGCTTTGAGCATCACCTATAATTACATTATCAACAACTTGAAAAAACATAGCTTATCTCCTTAACTCCAAACCGCTGCAACCAGTGATATATGATCAATCCCTGTGCCAGAAACCTGAACCGTCCCGGCATCTGTGAAGCTTGCAGACGTAAACATATTAAATCCCAATGGTGTATCGTCGTACTCTTCCGTAGGCGATGCGGTTCCGCCCCAGGTTGAACTTGCCGCAGCGCCATCTTCGCGTAATATTGCGTAACCAATACCGGCCTTACTTGCAGAGAAACTTTTTGTTGTAGCAGTTGTTGTGCTCACTCTAACGGCGTCGGAATCTCTAGGTGCTCCGCTTGCGTGTATAAGCCTGTGTATGCCAACATTGCACCCAGAAACCGTCTCGGGCAAAACAACCACTACATCCGCCGTGGTTCCTGTAGGGACATGCGCTCGCCATAAGCTAGCACCGAAACGCTCACTTCCAGAGCCAACAGACTCTTGATTTATCAGCGTTGCGCTAACACCACCTACTGTAACGCTTGCTGGACCGTCTCCGTCCGACATACTGTTGGTCCCGTCGTAAAAACCAACCCCCACAATTACGTGTCTAAAGCTATCTGCCACCCCGATTGATTGTGATGAAAATGTATAGGTGGATTGATCTGGCGTTTGTGTAGAATTTGTTACGTACGCCTGTTCAGTAAGTATGCTATTTAAAACCCCCTGGTTTAACATTACGCGTGAACTCCAGTAGACGCGCCCATGTACTGCATGTCTGTTCCGTTACTTCTAAAAGACAGTACGTCTTCTGCGCTTGTCGCTGTTGATAGCGTCGGAGCGCCTAAGTCGCCAAAGTTATAGGCCGTGCCATAAGAGAGCGTCCGGCTACCTGTGACAGCATCTTGGATTACGCGAAGGTTATACCATGCGCCTGCGACCTGATTAGTGGGATTGTCGAGTGTTCTGTTGCCATCAAGGGTAACTTTTGCCTCTTGCGCTGTGTTTAAATTCCACGAGATATTTGCTCCATCCGTTAACGTGGCCTCTGCGAAATACTGCTGATTTGAATAGGTATTTGACGCGGAGAATGTCTGCGCGGGGGTGAAAGTATTTGTTTGAGTAAAAGTATTCGCTACATCGTTTTTAGTGGTGTCAGCGTCATAGGCTTGTACCGTTACGCCAATATCAGACGTTTGCAGGTATCCGGAAAGGTTAACGATAGTTAATGAAAGCAATTGGAAATTAGTGCCGTCATAAATAACCGACACAATTGCATTAGCCGCAATATCACCCGCTGCCAGCGCAGCGGAGACGTTCTTAACGATAGACTTTACGCCAAGTCCACTGACATTCAGTGTAGAAGCTCCGGTGCTAGCATTGGTTGCTATAAACGTGAACCTTTGCCCTGCTGCATAAGCTGTAATAGCTGGGGATGGAGAGATAACGTACGCATCCGCCGCGCCCGTTTCGGTGATATAGTTAAACGAATCATCTTGAACTGAGGCTGTATCCGCATAATCTGTGCGGGCATTGGCTGCACCGACGCCCGTATGTTTGTAAGTCGCCATCGGAAGATTAGCGGTTACAGTGGTCTGCCCGTCCTTAGCGATACAGGTAGACAGGCCGGTCGCCATGCCGTCCATTTCTGCATCCATTCGGGATGCCGTGATTTTAATAGACGCGTCACGGTCAGCCGCCCAATTATAAAGGCGTGAAAAAAGCCCGGAACCGTTAAAAGCCATAATATAAACCTCTGTTATTCATTAAATATAACAAAACACCCGCCGAATCTGCATGAAAAGGTTAAAACGTGTATATTGTTAATATGAACACACTAAAACCAATCATTACCGCTACTATATTCCTGCTGCTAGCAGGGGGCTTCCTTTATTCCTTTAGTGCTTTTGGTATCGGATACGCTTTTGGCGTATTGTGCGGAATCCTACTGATATATATTGGATACCGCCTAAAATACGGGCATTGGCTCGATCTTACTTGAGCCTATTTACCCCCGTACCAACACCCTGGCCCAGCATAAAACCACCAGTCGGGACGGTCATCTTCGGGATAGAAACCCCTTGAGATTTAGGCATTAATAGCTTTGCTAGCATGCGCTGCGCATCATCACCCTGTGTTAACAGCATGCGACCAATCTCATCCCTGACCGGCTCAGCCATATCTGGGGATAAAACTTCTCGCATTGTACCCATCACCAAATCCGCCCTGCTTGATGGGATGGCGTCCATCGCCTCTCTTGCCCCCCGGCGGAATGTCTGAGAGCCAAGCATCCGGTTTTCTGTACCCTTAAACATTGATTCACGACGCGCAGCCACAATAAACCGATTAAAATCAGCATCAGATTTAAACGCCGGCTTTAACCGCTCCTTGAGCAACCCAGTCAATCGTAATGGGGTGGCGCCCTCGCCTGCTGCCAGTATCTTGTCTTTAATAGCCTTCGTGGCTCCGACCACATAAGCCTCTTTCTCAGAATCACTCATCCGGGCAACGTCACGAGCTGTAATTTCTGCATCATCACGTAAAACGCGCTTACCCTGCCTTAATGCTGAGATGTTGGCCGAGTCACCCGCGTATTGCTGACGAGCCGCTTTATACTCGGGGACCATCTCGTCTAATTCAGAGACGAGCTTGTTTTTAAGCTGTAACGCCCTATACGCCGCACTGTTCATCTTTCCTGTAACTGGGTCCGTGCCTTTTTCAATCACAGTATCAAAACCACGCTTCATGTGATCCCACGCACGGACATCAGGAATCACGCCCTCATCTATAATCTCTTTGCCATCCTCAACACGTAACAACCGAGGCAAAGGCTTGCCATCAATCTCATCGGCGGCGATGTTCTGCGCCTCTTTCCATGCTTTTTTCCCTGATCGCGTCGCGAGTATGGATTTAAGACCTTTAGTCAGCGGAACCTCTTTGCCCCTGATCGGAGCGTATAGCGCCTCTGCGGCCTCTCTGCGTACCTGCTCTAATGCAGTGTAATTATCAAGAAAATCAGCGTCGGCACCTGTAAGATCGGATAACTCCTTAATTAATCGGTTTTGCTGGCCGCCTTGGCGGTTTCGGGCAGATAATACACTTTTTGCCACCTGTGCAGACTTGCCGGGAGTGTTCACCACCTGGTCAAGTAAATCCATACCGCCTTCACCAAGTGATTCTGCTGCAATCGCCTCATCCCCTAGCTTTGATATTTCTCGCTGCGCCTGCTCTCGCGTAATATTGCCACGCTCAAGCTCACGCCTTATTGCCTTAATAGCCTGTGTTTTGGGAGATCTGAATGTTTTTGATAGAGCATCTATTACAGGGTGCGTTATTTTTTCTGCGCCTCGTTTTGCAATCCCCCCAACAACCGGCAATCCGAGCCCTAACACCCCGCCAATAACTCCGCTTGTTGCGCCACTTTCTAATCGCTCGCCAGGCTTTGCTGTTCCTGCGCCATAAGCAGCACCAGTAGCGCCGCCAGCAGTCGCGAATTGTGCGGGCTTGGATAGCCCGGTAAAGGCTGCGCCAGCCTTTGTCGCCCCGAGTTTTGCGCCACCAGCTATACCTGTGGTTAATCCGCCAAGGACTTCTGCGCCAATCGCGGTTTTTGGGTAATCCTCTGAAAACTGTTCGCGCTCCTGTGCCCTAAACGCTAGATTTTGATCATAAAGCTCGCCAAAAGGGGTTCTCCCGAAACCGGGTAGGCTTTTCTCTAATAGCGTGTCAGCAAGTGCGCCTGCCTCGTCAGAAAATCCAAAAGATGCGCCTTGGCCGAACTGACGAATAGCTCCCTCAGTCGGGCCACTTCTTCGAGCCTCGCTGATGGGTGGCTGCTCGGCACGTAACGCCTCAACCTCCGCCCGTTCATTTTGCGCGGGTTTTTGCCTGCCTAATTGCGCCCGTAGAGCCTCAAGCTCCTCACGTTCATTCATTGCCGTTCTCGCTTCAGTATACGTAATTCCTCAAGCTCTGCTTTTTCTTCAGGGGTTAGCGGTGTATCACCGCCCGTGGCGATTTTCTTTTCCTGTAGGAATTTGGCGATGCTATTGCCAGGAGTCCCAAGGTATACGGCGGTTTCTTGCAAGTAATCAGCCAGCTTAGCCTGTGCGGTACGCTTATCAACCAGCCAGCGCCTTAACGCTTCCGGCTCAAGAGATGTAGGAAGGGCAGTAGATAGGGCTAAGTCCAGTTCCCCCTTAGAAAGTGCGCCAAACGTAACATTGCCAATCACATCGAGGCCGAGACTGTTCTGTAGATTATCAAGCTTAATGGAGGCTTCTTGAACCGAAGGCAGCATGGACTGAATAAATCCAGTACTTGCCCCTTGATCGATGGCCTCGATAGCTTTATCAATATTTGCGATATTGGTTCTCGCCTTAACCAACCCAGTAAATGCCTTAACGGACTGTTTCTGGCCTTCCGAGGCGGCGGTTCGTTCGCCAGATCGAACACCTTGAATCTCCGCGCCGTATCGTCTCGCGTCCTTAATCTTTTGTACATTATCCTCTTCTTGGGTGACGGTCTTAACTTCCCCGCTTTTGAACACCTGAACAACGGTGCCATCAGGCAGGATATCAGAAGACTGCACAATATCAGCGCCCGGCGTCTGCGCCTTTGCGGCGATCTTATCGGCATCTCGACCTCGCGCCAATTCGTCAGAAAATAGTAAATCGGCGCGCTTATCTTCTCGTGCTCGCTGGTATTTCTGCCCCGCAAGCCTTTCAGCTCTGTCGGCTTCAATACCCTTCAGTTTGAAATCCAAAGCCAGGCCGGACGTATCAGGATTCTGAGCTAAAACACGGGCAAGCTCGTCCATGCCACCAGGCTGAGCGGGAACCTCTGTTTCCAGCCCAGCAGGCAATACATCTGATTCATCGAACGTGTCAGGCACAAATGGGGCTGTTGTGGCAGGAGTGCCGCCATACGCCTCGAGCGCGTCAGCGATAGTCTTGTTATATGCGCCTGTGCGTTCTGTGATATCTCTATCAATACCGCGCTGCTGATATGCGCCTGATAACGCCTGCGCAAGCTGTCCAACGCCCTGCAAAGGATGTTGAATAGGGCGATACTGGCTTGCTTGCTGCGTCATTGCATCAGCTAGCCTTTGCCTACGCTGAATAGAGGGGTCTTTTTGGATGAATGTCGGTGTCATAATTCAGCCTCAAAAGAAAAATGGAAGCGCCGCAGAGCCAAGCTGGAACAATCCACCCAGCCCCGCCTGGCGGTTAGCATTTGCCTGATTAAATTGATTTAATTGTCCTTGATACGCTAAATTAGTCGCCCCCTGAACGTCGCCGGGTGAAATCTGGTATTGAGCCGCTGTTCCAAACTGGGGCGTTCCTGTCGCAGGTGAGCCCTGCAAGATGGCTGCAAGTTCGTTAATCGGCTGTGAGCGCTCCAGGAGGCGTTCATTAAGGGCCCTGGCTCTATCAGCCGACTCTAGGCCATAAAGCCGTGACTGCTCGCCCCTGCCAGCCTGTACCGCCGCATTAGCCGCAGACAAAAGGGCTTCATCACGCCCGGTCTCGAATTGATCTCGAACGTCGCCGTATGCTTCACCGCCAATCGGTATTCCACGGTTAGCCAGATTGGTTTCAAGCCTGCGCTCTTGGCGTTCAAACTGTGGTTCTAAAAGGTTAACAGTTCGGTCATAGGTTGCTTGCTCTACGCGTCTGGCATCATCGCTGAAGTCTTGACGAACACCCGGAAGGTCTTCAAGGCTAAATTGGGTTTGTGGTATCTGCTCGCTGCGACCAAGCGCAAAACCGCCTAGCGCTTCGGCGAGCTGGTTCTGTTGCTCAAGCTGTTGCTGCTGTGAGGGGGCTAGTGTGGTGGTTCGAGTTCGGCTTGGTTCGCCAATCTCCCCGGTGTATTCGAGCGTGCCGTATGGGGTAATCTGGCGAAACTGGTTGACTCGCGCTGACTCAAGTACGGCTTCTTTGTTGGCGGCTGCTTGTGCTTGTGCGGTTGCTGCCGGATCTGGCGGATCTGGCGCTCTTGATGAACCTTTACCCATGTGTATTCCTCGCTAACCATCGGCACTCGTCGGGCAGCATTCTGTATAATGCTGCGTCTCCGTCATGGAGTGCGTCTTTCAATGTCGCCTCATGTATGAAGCCTAATCGCTCATTGAATGCCCTCACGGGCTGGTTCTCAGCGTCAACCAATGTCGTAATTCTTTTTACCCCCAATTGCTTAAAAGGGTAAGTAAAACATTGTTTTAAAATACTTCTAGTACACCACTTTGGGTCGGTAGTGGCAATACTCATCTCAATACTCGGCTCTCTGTAGTTATGATACACCACTCCGCCGATTAATGCGCCATTTCTGGCGAATCCGATAGCCCTGCAATCAGTAAACTCCTCATGCAATTCGCGGCCTACCCAGTGTGCGACCTCTCGATCACACCCATAAACAACCGTTACAGGTTCGTGCCGACCTCTATCCTGTAGTCCGTTCTCAGCCATGCTATCGCCTGTTGTGCCGAAACACGTAATCGAGTAGATAGATTCTGACCTACTCCCGCCGCTATTCTCCAGTTAACATCGACTTGGTTCTCTGCCGACCAGGGCGCGACATCCCACTCTGCGGCATCCCATTCTGATCCGCTGCCCACCGTAGCCGTAGCCGCTGGGGTTAGTGCGCGACGAAAATCAAAACCGGTCCCAATCTCGTAGCTAATATCGCCTTGCGTTTCCAGTATAGGTCGATGAGCGCATAACCGCTTGGTTTGTGGGGTGTTAAAGTCATTCCATGCTTGCTCAGCATTGGCTTGAATATCGGTGCCTCCATCGTCTGCGCCGGTAATTTTATAGACATTTCCGTCGCCTGAGCCGAAATAAAGGTCGGTATCAAATACGCTCCAACACCTCGCCGGGATATCCTTAAAGCGGGTCGCCGCGCCTGTGATCGTATTAATGACATGTTGATCGTACGTAGCGTCACTGTTTGGGACATTGAATACAATCATGTGTCCGCGCTTCCATAGGACTGATTGCCAGCCATCAAGTGATTTATTCGCAGAGGCGTCCATAACTGCCCCGCTAAGTTTTGATGCGGTGCCTATCTGACCATCTCTCAAGACCTCAGACATTGATACATAGTCGCTGGTTGTTGTGATCACAGCATCGCCTGCCGTGCTGACAAATCCGCGTTTATTCATGGGTTCGCCGATATTAAAAACGCCGACCAGTGACCAGTCTGCGGCATCGCCTGGGTCTGCCCCTGAATAAACAACAATCTGCCCCGATGACATGACAAACGCAGCAAGGTCATCAATGCCGGCGCCATTATCCAGCGACCATGACACCATCGCGATTAAATTACCGCCAAGTTGAGTAACACGGCTTAATGGAAACTTGGTCATCGTGCCTGTAATCCCGTCTACGCCGCCGTACCAGAAGTCCTGCGTACTTGTATCCCATAGATACAAACGGTGCTTGTGGGACTGTATGCCGTCCATATTTGCCAAGGTAAATCCCGAGCCTGTCCAGGTCATATCAGCAAGGGTTGTGCCGTCGTATAACTGCCCTGTATCAGCACCATTGACTAAATGAATATACCCGGAGAAGTTCACCCCCTGCCACTTATCCTCTGTAAAGCCAGAGCCAAGCGAAGAGGCCGCACCCAAGCTGGTCGCGTCATAGATATTGCCATTGCCGCACGCAATCAGCTTTTGATTGCCTTCAGCGTGAAATTCAAAAAGGGATTCAACATCCCCCGATCCTATTCCTGTCGCGTGCTCTGCGTAGCCTGGCCTAACCTCACATTTTCCAACCGTAGGGAACCAGTTATCTAAATTAACCGCATCGTCCTCGGGCATATCCGCAAGCGCATCACGCGTATTCCAGCCGCCCACAGGGGCAGGCACAGAGATGGCCCGTGATTTGGGCTGATATCGTGATTGCCTAAGCAGAGACTGGTTGATCATGTGCCGAGCCCTGTGTCTGGGACATTGCGCGTATCAAGTAAGTGAACGCCTCTTGTACCGTTTAGGCTTACCCGGCCTGAGCCGCCATCAGAGGCGAGTGATTGCGCTATTTCTCGCTCTGCTTCGTCCTTTTCCTCTGCATAAGACATGCCAAGACGTTTCAACACGCGCCATAATGTGTCTAATTCAATCAAGTATTCATCAATAATGCCGGTGTCGGTATCCGCCGCCCAATCCGTTTGGCCGGTTCCGCCGGACGATTGACACCAGTTTTTTGACACATACTCAAAAACCATGTCATCGGCGCTGGTTGGCGTTGGGTCAATGCTGAAAACCTTGGTGCCTGACGAATTGCGGACCCTGAACCGTTTACGGATAGAGATCGAATTACCCAGCACAGAGGATTTGTACATCTGCCAGTCGCCGGGCGTCAGCGGGCCGCGCATTTCCCAATAGTTTGACCTATCCCATAGCGTGTCTTGCAGAAGCCTGTCGAAGTCAGTGGGTAACGTGTAGTCGCTTTGTGCATTAACAGTGGTAAAAGTATGCTCTTTGTGAAGAATTAACCACCCACCATTGCTGTTCACCTTTCGTGCGATGGACCTGCCTGCCTTGCTGGCCGCTGACAATAGCGATGTAGCAACCTGATCGGTATTGCCGACGATAGTAACAGGCGACGCCACCGGGATATTTTTTGCTACATTTTGGCAGATATCGAGTAAGCTCATGCTGCGGCTCGTTTCTTGCGTCCGGGTTTCTTGGCCTCAAGCTCTTCAATTCGAGCCTTTAGCTCATCAATCATCTCGCTCTGCTGCTCGATTAGCTTGCGCTGCTTTTCAATTGCCCCCGAATCATTGGCGGCTTCAATATATGCGATGGCCTTCTTTTGCATCTCACGCGCACCCATGCCGATATTTTGCAAGCCTGATTCCGGCAATTCTGCCAATGCTTCGAGCGTGTGAATGTTGAGCGCCTTAAGTGTCGCGGCCTCGCTTTTGGATATCCGCGTCCACTCCTGTATAGGCGTTCCACTGGATACCTGCTTCTCCTGTCGCTTAAATTGCTCATACTGCGCATACCATCGCTCTTTGTCCAGGTCGCGGGCTTTTCGCGTTACGACGTTCTTGGGGTCGCCTGCGATGCGAATTTCGACCATTTCAACCTCGTCAAAAACGGGGCGGCCTTCTGCATCAGATTTAGACTGATTCCTAATTGTATCAGTGTAGAACTTTGGGAAAATGCCATTGTTTGCTGGTTCACTCATGTGAATGCTCCTGTTGTTTAACATAGAATAATGATGCGTTGCCCTGATCCTGGTCCCACTCAATACGGTACTTTGAGAGCAGACCTTTCCACCACTCATGCGGCTTTACAGTTAGATGTAGCGGATGATCAATAGCCGCGCCGAAATGATCCTCTACTGTGCTGATTTGGAAAAACACGTTTTTAGATGCGGCCATAATATTATCAATGACCGTCTCTACATCCTTGGTGGGTATATGCTCCATGACATCTGTGCAAAACCCGTACTCCGACATAGCTGGACATGGCTGGGTTAAGTCCCACTGTAAGAACGGAAGCGATTGCGCCTCTTCATCCCGGCTATTATCTGTGAAATCAATCAGCAGCGTCTCAAGCCCATGCTGTGCAAACTTAATCCCCGCACGGCCTGTGCCGCAACCAAAATCAATAATAAGCCCCTCGGGTTTAACCATGCTGATAAAGAAATCTGCGATATTCTCACCCGGGGAGCACTGGCGATAATCATCAAACTGCCACATTAGCTGGTACTTATCTTTCTCAGATAAATCAGTCGGCTTTGAGTTGTACATGGTTTGAAGTAGGCCATCACCGTAGATATGGAATGTACAGCCCGCCTGCTTTAATGCTTGTGAGGTAATCTGAAATTTCTCGGCCTGCGCCTTCATTGCCACGGATACAGTAAATGTCCGCCCAGCCCACTTAACCTCTGTGGTAGGCATAAATTCATTCATCGGCTGAGAATAGGCGTGCGATTGACCGTCCTTATGCGAGCTATCGTAACCGAACACGTGTAGATCACGAAATCCCTGTGTATATGCAACGCATAATGCAGAGTTACCCACAGAAGCGCCGCCGCCTACAAGCACATAACCGCCTTTCTTCACCCTCTCCTGCGGAAAGAATGACTCTATGTTGCCTAGTTCCAAGTGCCATAGAGTAAGGTTTTTTGATTTTTCGAGCGTCTTTTCGTTGCACTGTGATGCAAATAGATGCGCGTTCGCGCCAGAGTCCACCAGGCTTGCTGTCTCCTCTTTCGCGTCGACAATAACCTGATAATCAACCTCAATTCCATGCCCTCGCGCCCATTGTGAGGCGGCGTTCATGGCAAAGATTGTCGCACCGTTTTTCTGTAATTCACGGATATCCTCGATATTGTCATTAATCGAAGCACCTCCGCCAAGCATAACCGCAACCCCATCATGAGCGTCCTGTAACTGCATCCAGTTATCGTATTTCGATGAGTTAGCCCTGATGTTTCTTTCAA
>Ga0316207_10001016_pt1 | contig 38064 bp, 30 predicted proteins | sample 6weekpyrite_MG_FD_204943 | JGI IMG/M metagenome (GOLD analysis project Ga0316207, IMG submission 204943) | Microbial mat bacterial communities from mineral coupon in-situ incubated in ocean water Damariscotta River, Maine, United States -... | ecosystem: Environmental > Aquatic > Marine >... | reverse complement strand
GAATTTGTTCTTTTAACTGGTTAGCAATTTTTTCTGCGTCATCAAGTGAACAGTGTTCTATTAATAAACCAAACTCATCCCCTCCCAAACGGGCAAGCGTATCGCCTTCACGTATTTTATGTTGCAGCATCGCACTCAACTGTCGTAGCAAAGCATCACCAGCAGCATGACCACAGGTGTCATTGACGACTTTAAATTGATCCAGATCGATATATAGCATGGCATGACTGGTACTTTCCTTTATTGCCAGGTCAAGAAGTCGATTGAGTCGAATTTCAAATTCACGCCGATTTACCAGGCCCGTTAAGGCATCATGTGCAGCCTGGTAAGTTGCTTTTTCCTTTTCGCTAAGTAGCTCATGAGCAGTAATTTTATGCTCACCTATTTCATTTTGAAGTTTTAACTGATATGCCTGGATAGAATCTCGCATTGTAGAGAAACTACTCACAAGTTTGCCTACTTCATCTTTTCCTGTCTGAGGCAAGATCGAATTGAATTCACCATTCGCCAGACTATCTGAAGCACTAGATAATTGTTGTATTGGTTTATGAATAATGTAACGAAACAATAAAATCATTGCGAGACTAAAAATTGATAACCCATAAAGAAATATCCTGATCATTTCATTTTGAAATGCTTTTATTTGTTCATAATCACGGCTGACATCGATTACAACTTTCAACTTACCCAGTTTTTGATCAAGATAGGTTATTGGCTGCACAAGTAATAATTCGTACTTGTTTGAACTATCAATATTTTCTATTACTTGAAAAGGATATAAGATTTTTCCTGAATCATTAAATAAATAGATCTTACGCCAGTCAGGATTTGACTCAAGCATAGTGTCCAGATTTTCATAAACTGCTGCTAACTGCTTCTCAAGCAACAGCGGTACCAAACTATCTGCAACCGTACTCAAGTGCGATTGCAAGTGATCCGAACCTTCAGCTTTAATATAGCTATATAATTTCGGCGACCATACATAATTAATGTGCACCACAAGAATTGTTACTAAAACAAATAAAGGAATTAAAAATTTTGTTCTAATATTCATCATCTTTACTTAACAAAATACCTGTGGAAGTTATATTTCTCCAGACTCTTATAATCCTTAATGCTTGTTGCAATTAGATTATTTATCGGTACTTTTTTTAAAAGCTGTTTACCATTTTCACTTTTAAATAACTGTAAAAAACCCGCATGTATTTTATCTCGAATTGATGATGGTACGCGCGGATGTATGACGATGGGATGTGATACAAGGTCTTCAGTTTCAAAAAGGACTCTAAGAGATTTTTTTACCTGATCTGATTGTGTACTTAATGTACGATTCACACCACCGCCAGCATCGGTTAAATTTTTTGCCACATACAAATAAACAGAGCTATGTGTTTGAACGTAGCGTCTGTAAAATGCTATACCAAACTTTCTATGTAAAATTGAGCGCAGTAATAATGATGCACCTAATGCATTTGGCGCCGGAAATGCGATTACTTTCTTATCAAGCTCTTTTACAGAATAAATAGCACTATTCTTGTCGACAACCAGAATACCCTTTAATGCCTGACTATCTCTTAATATCGGCATATAACCCTGTGAGGCATATGCTTTTAAAACGTGATACGGGTTCATATAAGCAATATCATAGTCCCCCTGGTTAAACTGTTTTTCGAAGGCAGGAATTTTTGGACTGCCAACCAGTTTAAATTTTATATCTGTAATTTTCTCAAGCTCAGTAAAAATGGGTAACCAGTTCCTGAACATTTTACGTTGCTCGAATTGAGGAACAACGCCAGCAATTAATGTTCTTTGATCAGCATATACATTTTTAGAAAATAAAACGGCAAAAAAGGACATCAGACCTGTAAATATTATTTTAAAGCCGGCAACTCGCTCAATCTTTAACCAGTTATATTTTATAAAAATTTCCATCTAATCGCATTGGTACACAAAAAATTCACTATTGCTTTTAATTTTACTAAAAACCAGTTGAGTGGTTCCTTTATGTTCTACACTCTCTACTCCAAAGCCCTGTATTTTTCTGTCTGAATCTACAATATAAACAATAGTACCCGGCTTAGTAATAATCTTACCCTTTTCTGTATTTTTAGTGTCAACTACTTCGCATTTATCAATCACAAGTACTTTACCCAGCTGTTTTCTCTTATCTATATAAGGCTGAGTCCCAAATATGGATAAATTTTTATCAACTGCTTTATCTGCAATTTTTTGCATCCATTCTTTTGGGTGAATACCAAGCTCTAATTGCATTGCTTCAAAATTTTGACCATCGTGTATTTTTTCGACATTTTTAACAAATGTCCTTGCCTGAGTTCCTAACATTAAAATAGCTACAATCGTTATATTTCTTTTACTTAAAAATCTAATCTTCTTTGGCTCTAATTGAAAATACACGATTAAAACTAGAAACAATGATATAATTGTTGGCGTTGTATATCGACCAACCAATGCAGCTTTTATCCCTATATCAACCCTGGCTGCAGATACAATCATCCCACTTATAAGATAATAAATAACAAAAGCAATAATTGTTAAATGTAATGGGTTGATAGGACGTGATAAAACGGTTTTTATGACATAGAAAATTAGATATAGATGCAGTATCCCCAGCAAAAATGATCCCACAAGGCTTTTAAGAGGTGAACCAAGGTATTCAACAAAAAATAAAAGCATGGCTAACTTTTTATTTTTAATATTTTCCAGAATCGAATGTTCATGCTCAGCTGGGTGATAGTCATAGAAAAACAAACTAATAAAAATAATCGTTAACAAAGAAAGAACTACAATATATTCCCACCGTTTTTTTAAAAGCAATGCCAGAACAGTCAGTAGTGGTAATACCAGAATTCCATTTGCCATGGTACCTATCGATAAAACACCAAAACAACAGGATAGCAAAAAATACATTAGACTATTTTTCCGGTCTATTTCTGACATTCCCATAAAATAAAAAGACAACAAGGGCAAAAGATAAACAAACCAGAACTGACTCTGAAAAGCCCAGATAATATTTTCATCCTGCTTCCATGAGAATGAAAAAACAGTTAGCAAAACGAGAAAATAAAAGAATGATTGTGCATCGATAGAATTTTTCAAGCATTTATTAGCATACAAAAGCAACATCCCCCAGCTAGAAACAAGTAAAAGTAGGTTTAAGGGAATAAGCGATAAAGACAACCCATTAAATAAAGCCAGGTCCAGATAGAAAAAAAGTTTTGACAATATAATTCTGTGTTCGTTATGTTGCTCCCACCATGCATACGTATCACCATTTAATAAATTTAAATAAAAGTTAATATACCCATGCCACATATCACCATCGGGCAAAGGCGAATAAAAACGATAAGCACCAACAAAAACAGAAACAATATAAATAACTAACAAAAAAACAAGAAATTTGTTTTTCTTCATTATTGCTTGTTGATTAGCGTTTAATTTCATGAATAATATTTTGTTCTTTCTTAATTTATTTAATTGCAAAGTTATATACATTGCGTGACAAATTCCACAGGATTTTTATTTTTTATTTGCTAAAGTATAACTAATACATCCTGTAAATATCTAACCCTTACCTGAATAGTCTTTAAATATGAAGAATTGGCTATTAAAACGCCGTCGTCGCAGATTACGATCCCGTACAAGATCCAGATCAAAGCTACTACGATATAGTATCTATCTATTCCGGTTATTCATTCTTCTTCTAGTAATCGATATTTTTTATATCAGTTATATCTGGCCTGACTGGTCTGAATTTGGACGTGGTACAGTAAAAAAAACACGCTTTATACAAGCATATGAAGAAAAACGGAAAAACAATCCAGATCTTCCACTGCTCAGCTGGACACCGGTTAAAATGAACTGGATTCCTCGATCAATGCGAAATGCTGTCATTGTTGCAGAAGACTCACGATTTTATCAGCATACCGGCTTTGATCTTGATGCCTTAAAAGATGCAATGGAATATAACATTGAACATCTCGACTTTAAATACGGCGCTAGCACCATTTCTCAACAGACGATTAAAAACATGTTCCTGAGCTCTTCTAAAAACCCTTTACGTAAATGGCATGAACTTATTCTAACGGTTGGCATGGAAATCAAACTTAGCAAATCACGTATTCTGGAAATTTATCTTAATGTTGCCGAGTTTGGCACTGGCATATTTGGTGTCGAAGCAGCGGCTCAACATTACTATGGAATATCTTCCCATACTCTATCTACATGGCAATCAGCGACACTAGCAGCAACCTTACCAAGCCCCAAAAAACATAATCCACAAACACAAACAAAACGTTTTAAAAAACGTGCGAAAAAAATATTTCGCTATTTAAAAATACTGTCAGGTAAAACTACAAAATACTAAGCATACGAGGATGGCGCACTTGCATATAAAGCTCGCCTTTCCAAATATAAATCCAGCCTCTGACTTTAATCAACTTATTCTTTAGTTGTTCAAATTTTAAATTTTCAAACTGTTTGAAATCTTTTTTTCTGACTCTAACAGTAAATTTTTTTGCCATTTGTAGCCATACAGAACCTCGACTCTTCCCCACGCGAATAACCTTCCCTTTTATAAACTTAAAACCTGTCATTTTAGTCGTTAGCTTTTCGGCATATTTATATTTATATGCCTTATGTGACCACATATTCAGTTTTTTTATTCTTGCACCATGCTCTAAATCAAAATAACAATTTGCTAAAATATTATTCGGAGGCACAACAATCGCTGCAGCCAAACCTTTATTTATGAGTAACGCATTCAGATTATTTCCATTTTCCAGGAATACATGCGCCAGCCTACGTTTATAGCGATCCTTTTTTTGCTTGCCATACTTTAAGAAAATTTTTCTATTTATCAGAAGCTTTGACTCTACAAAGCGCTTTGCATCCAACGCATAAGGCTCTGGTTGCTTCGGGAATTTTCCAACCTCTGGTGTATTGACTCCAATCAGTCGTATTTTTATTTTGTCTGTTAAAATGATTGTGTCGCCATCAACAACATTTGCAACCGTTTTCTGTTCATCATAGCTTTTTACCTGACAATCTGCTGAAACCGACTGTAAATAAAATATTGAGCAACCAATAAAAAAGGCGCTCAGATTGAGCGCCTTTTTTAATATTGAAAATAACATCATTTTATTTTGATGACATACCGTATTTTTGGCGGAATTTATCCACTCGTCCGGCAGTATCAACAATTTTCTGCTTACCAGTATAAAAAGGGTGGCAGCTAGAGCAAACTTCAATACTCAACTCGTCTTTACCAACAGTTGAACGTGTTTGAAATGAGTTACCGCAACTGCAAGTAACAGTTACGTCAGAATAATTTGGGTGGATTTCAGCTTTCATTTTGGGCCTCATTAATTTAAGTCGCATCGCCACTAAACTCTCGAATTACCAGATATACATCCAAGATTTAGCACCATGCTAAAAACAGGCGGCAATGATACGGAAAACGCCCACTAACAGCAAGCTAATTCCCAAAAATAACTGCTTGCAGACTTAAGATCGTGCAAATGCGGCGCGGTTAAAGGGGAGGACCGTTGCCGTGCGTCGTGATGGCTTGGTCTGGCGACCTTCCATTATTCCAGCTAATTCCCGGTATCTTTCACCAAGCTCATTAAATGACTGCCACATCATTTCTGATATTGCTATGGTCGCTGCCAAAGGATTTGCAGCACGTTCTCGCACCCGGTCAATCTTCCATTGCAGGCAGCGCAATCGATCACGATGCGGCTCCGGTACGCTATTAATGAAAGTCTCTATACGTTTCGTTCTCAGTGACTCGAATGCTTCTGGGCTTTCTTGCCAAAGACTCATCCAGGTTTCAAAGTTGAGTTCGTTTACCTTTGCCTTACTTCTATTTTCAATCATTTTCGGTACCTGCGTTTACACCTTAAATAACGTCAACTCACGAACACTTAAAACCTTAAATTCGAAAGTACTTTACAAGAATTTTGCGTGAGCAATATAGCTTTGTCAAAACGCTTAGCGTTGATATCTAATCCTTTACTTGGATAACAAACGCTATATATATGAGTTGAAAGGAATTTTTGCAGGGGTAAAAAAAAGCACTTTTTTTACTTGTATTTTTTCAGGACTTATGGGGTACGCTAATAATCGTACGTGTAAGTGTTGAATTTGACACACTATTTTCTTGGCGGTTGAGGGGATAAAAACCTGGCGAACCACTAGCCGGGTATATTATCTGCGTTTAGGCCTTATTTTTTTCGCTTCATTGAGTCGAAAAATTCTGCATTTGTTTTACTTGCTTTTAGCTTATCAAACACAAACTCCATTGCAGCCACTTCATCCATCTCATGTACAACCTTACGCAAAATCCACATCATTTGTAATTCATCCGGCTTGGTAAGCAACTCCTCACGACGCGTACCCGAGCGGTTAATATTAATAGCTGGGAATATACGCTTCTCAGCAATTTTACGATCCAGATGAACTTCCATATTACCGGTGCCTTTAAATTCTTCGTAAATCACATCATCCATACGTGATCCGGTTTCAACCAGAGCTGTTGCAAGAATGGTAAGCGAACCACCTTCTTCGATATTTCGTGCCGCACCAAAAAAACGTTTTGGGCGTTGCAGTGCATTGGCATCTACACCACCGGTTAACACCTTACCAGACGATGGCACAACCGTGTTATATGCTCTCGCCAAACGCGTAATGGAATCCAGCAAAATGACCACGTCTTTTTTGTGTTCAACCAAACGCTTGGCTTTTTCTATAACCATTTCGGCCACTTGTACGTGACGACTTGCTGGTTCGTCAAATGTACTGGAAACCACTTCGCCCTTAACAGAACGTGCCATTTCGGTTACTTCTTCCGGCCGCTCGTCAATAAGCAAAACAATAAGATGGCATTCAGGATGATTCTGGCTAATGGAGTGAGCGATATCATGCAGCATCATTGTTTTACCAGCTTTAGGCGGAGAAACAATTAAACCACGCTGCCCTTTACCAATAGGTGAAGCCAGATCTATAACCCTGGCAGTAATGTCTTCGGTACTACCATTACCTGTTTCCATTAACAGGCGTTCGTTTGGATGCAAGGGGGTTAAGTTTTCAAATAAGATTTTTTTCCGGCTGTTCTCAGGTGAGTCAAAATTAATTTCACTTACTTTTAACAAAGCAAAATAACGTTCACCATCTTTAGGTGGACGTATCTTTCCGGCAACCGTATCCCCTGTTCTCAAACCAAAACGTCTGATCTGGCTTGGCGAGACATAAATATCATCGGGGCCTGCTAAATATGAACTTTCTGCTGAACGTAAAAAACCAAAACCATCCTGCAAAATTTCCAGTACACCATCACCATGTATATCTTCACCTTTTTTTGCATGAGCTTTGAGAATAGAGAAGATAATGTCTTGTTTACGCGACCGTGAAGTACCATCGATACCGCTATCAGTTGCAATTTTAATGAGTTCTGGGACGGGGGTTTTTTTGAGTTCAGTTAAATTCATAAAAAATAATCTTTAAAGTTTGAGTAGTTGAAGTGTTTGATTTAAAAGGTTTAACGCAAGAAAAGCGTTATCGTTTAGGTTGATGCTGGTAATAAGTTATATGTAATAAAAAAATTTTGCGTTTGAAAAAATGCTAACTAGCTGGAATTGTTTTATGGATCAGTATCTGGAAAATCGGCTTATTGTATTTTTTGATATTTTAAAGACAAAAGGCTAAATGAACTCAGAAACTGCATTCACTATAGTTATAAAAGTAACACTAAAATCATGATTCGTCCAGTCTCACTTAAAAAATAAATAAAAGTGAGACTAAACAAGCATTAAAGGTACAGCGTTAAAGGTTGCTATCGATAAATGCTGTCAGTTGAGACTTTGATACAGCCCCGACTTTAGTTGCCTCAACATTACCGCCTTTAAAAATCATTAAAGTTGGAATACCACGGATACCAAATTTTGGTGGCGTATTCGGGTTTTCATCAATGTTAAGTTTGGCAACTTTTAATTTGCCATCATACTCTTCGGCAATTTCATCCAGAATGGGTGCAATCATTTTACAAGGTCCACACCAATCAGCCCAATAATCGACTAATACAGGGCCATCAATGTTTACAACTTCAGCCTCGAATGTATCATCGGTAACGTAGCTTATCTTATCGCTCAAGATTTATTCTCCTCAGGAATGTTTTAACGATATTATATGACAAATTTAGCAAAGCTGACTTAAGTTGAACAGCATTTTTAAAAAAAGTCTGTATTTTACAATTTCCATACGCACCATTTGAGCGCAACCTACGAAGCAATGCAAGCCCCAAACAGGATTTTAGCCGCCGTTTTTGTTATGCTGCTCTGCTATGACAAACAAACATCTATCTGAAACAACTTTTGCTAGCCTCGGACTCGACTCAAATCTTCTAAAAGGGATTCAAAGTACAGGCTTTACTCAATGCACCCCCATACAGGCAGAAACCATACCAATTGCTATACAGAGCAAGGATGTAGCCGGTCAGGCACAAACCGGAACCGGTAAAAGCGCCGCATTTTTAATCGCAATGTTTCAACATTTGCTCGTAAATAAACCGGTTGATAAAAATAACCCCAATCCAAAAGCTATTATCATTGCACCTACCCGCGAATTGGCTCAACAAATCTATAATGATGCAGCTAAATTAGGCCAGCACACCGGTTTACGACTAGCGGTTGTTTACGGTGGTACAGGATATGATTCACAGCGTAAAACACTTGAAGAAGGTGTAGATGTATTAATCGGTACAGTGGGGCGTTTACTCGACTACTTTAAGCAACGCGTTTACAACTTAAAATCCATTCAGGTCATGATACTTGATGAAGCCGATCGCATGTTTGATCTTGGCTTTATTGATGATATTCGGTATTTGTTCAGGCGCATGCCTAAACCAGGTGAGCGATTAAGCATGCTGTTCTCCGCAACGTTATCACATCGCGTATCTGAGCTTGCATATGAACATATGAATGATCCGGAGCGCATTGAAATTGAACCTGAGCAGGTCACGTCTGAGCAAATTAACCAGTCGCTATACTACCCGGCAAATGATGAAAAAATTCCTCTTCTACTAGGTTTGTTTAAGGCTCATCATATTGAGCGCGCTGTTGTATTTTGTAATACAAAACGCAATACAGAAAAAGTAGCTGCATTTTTTACTGGCAATGGACACAAAGTTGCACTGCTATCTGGCGATGTTCCACAAAAGAAACGCCTGAGCTTACTTAAGCAATTTACCGAGGGTGATCTCGACATCATGGTCGCTACTGATGTGGCAGCTCGTGGCTTACATATACCTGAAGTAAGTCATGTTATTAATTATGATTTACCATCTGACGCTGAAGACTACGTACACCGTATTGGACGAACTGCACGTGCCGGCGCATCAGGTGAAGCGATTAGCTTTGCCTGTGAAGATTCTGTTTTCTCTCTTCCGGCAATAGAAGAATATATTGACAGTAAAATACCGGTTGAATCCATTACTGAAGATTTACTGATTAAACCCAAAGCACCTGTCTTTCCCGCACGAAAAAAACATTCATCACATCATAATAAAAAAGGGCACGGGAAAAACAACCGAAACAGAAAGCCACACCATTCTAAAAATCAGTAAGCTATCAGATTCTAATCAGACAAAAACTGTCTGAATTTTACTTTTTTATAATGTCCACCCACGACATAATTTAAAGCCGCTTTAAAACGTTTTTTAGATCTTAAGCCCGGCATGCGGAATACTTCATGGCCATCTATATCGACAAAAACCAGGGTCGGTGTAAACTGAAAGCCATGCTCATGGGCATACTCTTTTTCAGTTTGATGCTTACCATAAAAATCAATGATCTTGCGACTACCTCTTACATCTAAAGCCAATACTTCAAAATGCTTTTGCGTTAATGCAATAAGCTCTGGATCACCCCAGTTTTTTTGCAGATGAATTCGACAAAAGCCACAACTTTGTTGAGACATAAACATTATCAGGTACTTTTTATTAGCTTCTTTTACATCTGACAAATCATCTCGTAAATCAAGCACACTTATCTTAAACCAGTCTGGATAATTGAATTCATTCTCAACTGCAAAGCAGTTTAAACTCAGCAACAAAACAAATTGACAAATAATAACTCTAAACATAAATATTTATATTCTTCATTTGAAAACACTATTAACTTTAGATTACGTTATAGTATAGACTACCGTATTCGTAAACAATGAGCTGCACAATATGACTATTCAAGCAACAATATCTTATGGCGAGTTTCTGGATAAGCTAACTATTCTTGAAATTAAAGCCGAACGTATTACCGATGCAGCCAAGCTACAGAATATAAAAAATGAATTAAACATTGTTAATAAATTATGGCTCGAGAATGCAGCATCTAAAATAGACATTTCAAAGGAACTTACCGCCTTAAAAAAAGTAAATGAAAAACTTTGGGAAATTGAAGATGCGATTCGTGACAAAGAACGTCAACAGGAATTTGATCAACAGTTTATCGAACTCGCTCGCAGTGTTTATTTTGAAAACGACGATCGTGCAAACATAAAGCGCGAAATAAATATAAAATTAGGTTCAGATTTAATCGAAGAAAAATCCTATTCTGATTATAAAAACACCTAAAGCAGATTTTCACACCTTTGTAATTTTCTTTGCATGTTGGCATAAACCAAGCTAGGCTTTTATTCGCGCTTACTCACATTACCTTATTTAAATTATGTCCGACTCAAAAGATTTTATTCAACAATCTCTCGACTACCACGCTCAACCCGTTGCAGGGAAAATTGCGACCGCCATTACCAAGCCCTGCGCAAGTCAGGAAGATCTTTCCATGGCTTATACGCCGGGCGTTGCTGAACCTGTCAGAGCAATTGCTGACGATAAACAACTGGCCTACAAATACACTGGCAAAGGTAACCTGGTCGCTGTTATTACGGATGGAACAGCCGTACTCGGGCTGGGCAATGTTGGCGCTCTCGCGGGTAAACCGGTCATGGAAGGTAAAGGTGTATTATTTAAAAAATTTGCAGATATTGATGTATTTGATATTGAGGTTAATGCGCCATCCACCGAAGCATTTATCGATACTGTTGCCAATATTGCGGATACCTTTGGCGGTATTAACCTTGAAGATATCGCAGCACCAGCCTGTTTTGAAATTGAAAAAGCATTAAAAAAACGTCTTGATATTCCGGTATTTCATGATGATCAGCATGGTACTGCGATTATTATCGCTGCAGGACTGATCAATGCACTTGAAATACAGGGTAAGACCCTCGAAGCAGCAAAAATTGTTTGCCTTGGCGCAGGTTCAGCGGCCATTGCTTCAATGAATTTACTCATTAAACTCGGTGCCAACCCTACTTCTATCTACATGATTGATCGTAAAGGGGTCATACAAACTGAGCGTGATGATTTAAATGAATACAAACAAAAGTTTGCTATTGAAACCGATGCACGTACCTTAGACGATGCAATCACTACAGCTGATATTTTTGTCGGTGTTTCCGGGCCAAAATTACTTACCGCTGAACAGGTTAAAAAGATGGCTGCAAAACCCATCGTATTTGCGCTTTCAAATCCTGAACCAGAAATTTTGCCTGACATTGCCAAAGCCGCGCGTAATGACCTGGTTATGGCAACTGGTCGCAGCGATTTTCCTAACCAGATTAATAATGTACTCGGTTTTCCATTTATTTTTCGTGGCGCACTGGATGTGCAGGCAACTGCGATTAATACCGAAATGGAAATAGCCGCCGTACATGCTCTGGCAAAACTGGCTCAAACACCCGCACCAGCTGAAGTGTTACTCGCGTATAATACACAACAGCTGGACTTTGGTATGGATTATATTATCCCCAAACCTTTTGACCCACGCCTGAAGCAATACATTTCATCGGCCGTTGCCCGCGCCGCTGTAGATACCGGCGTAGCAAGACAACCCTACCCTTCTCACTATCCAGACAGTGACGATATAAAAACAGAACAGCAGCGTTTTAATGAGTCGCAATCTATCTTTAAACGGATAAAAAATATCTTTAAATAAGTGTTGAGTGTTGTTGTTCTATCAACTTTGACACCGCTTTAATATCGGCACGCTGCATGGGTTTACCATCGACTGAACTCAAAGGGGCATGATGTAAGCCCTGTAATGAGAAAATTACGATATGTACCGGCACTTCATCAGCTAGAAAACCAAATGCCGGAAAATACTGATAGTCATCACCTTTAATGTGAAAGCGCTTTTGCTCTTCATCATAGGGAATATTGTTATCCAGCAAAAACACCGCTACTTCTTCGGAGGTTTCGGCAAACAGGTGTATATAGATAGCAGAGTTCACGTCTGCTGTACCGTATAAAACGGAACCCACAAGTCGTGGACTAAATTTTTCGAAAAACCGCATTGCCTCCAACGCTGTTTGGCGTAATTTTTTTAATTGCTCCGGTTGCGAATCAGCCTTGAATATTTGCTGATAATTAACCAGTGCCTTCTGTATCTCTTTATTAGAGGGTAGATCGTATGAGTCTATTGCGCCGAATTGATTCAGGGCTTTATTTTTTGCTAACTGATAATCCTGGCTACCGGTCTCAGCCATGTATTCTGCGGCAAGTTGTGCGAGACGCTCTCGTATCTGCCAACCTTTGTTTTTACGCTGCGCCATCGTGACACCTACAGAAAATAATACAAAATCTTATCTTATACAGAGGAATCAAAAAAGTTGTTCAGTTATGTTGCTTGAATCATCGGTATTCCCAGAACGAATCTGCCCGGTATTTGATTCATTTGGCACCTGATCTTCAAGAAAATACTCAAACATCGTTTCTGTGCTCTCTGGCGTCGCAGGCAAGCCTGTATTTTTATCAATCCGTACAGAAACAATGCCATCAGGTTGTTCCAATAAGGCCTCTGGCATGCCCCTTAAAGCTTTACCCATATACGCATTCCACATAGGCAGAGCAGCTATCGCACCTGTTTCACGGTTTCCAAGAGGATGCGGGTTATCAAATCCTACCCAGCTAATAGTGACCACATTGCGATTAAATCCTGAGAACCAGGCATCACGCTGATCATTGGTGGTACCCGTTTTACCTGCTAAATCTTTCCTTCTTAACGATAAAGCACGACGACCTGTTCCGTAACGAATAACATCTCGCATCATTGTATTCATTAAAAACGTGGTTTGAGGCGATAGCACTCTCGGCGCAAACTTTACCAGCTGCGGTCCCGTTTGCTCAATCATAACAACTTCTTTACTGTCTTCAGCCTTAACCACCTCTGATTCAACATCAACAGACAATACTGGTATTTTATTTTCACTTGCCTGAGTAACCTGTTCTTGAGCTGCTTGTTCGGGTCTTTCTGTTTCCACTTTAGCGGACTCTAAACTGTCTTTTGCAACATCTTCAACTGCCAGCCCCATCTCAGCTTTTTTGGCAAGCTCTGCTAACCGCGCTTCTTCCTTCTCTTGCTCTAACCTGAGCTTCTCCTCAATTTCTTCTACACATTTAACACACACTTCCTGGCGCTGCTCAACATGGATAACATTTTTATCTGAGTCCAAAATATAATCTATAAAATAGGGTTGAACTTTAAAACCACCATTAGCAAAAACACTAAAACCGTTTGCCAGCTCTAAAGGTGTGATTGCACCACTACCTAATGCCAGTGACAAATCGCGTGGAAGGCTGGAACGCTTAAATCCAAAACGAGTCGCATAACGAACCGCATAACCAATACCAATATCACGTAACAATCGTATCGACACAAGGTTTCGTGACTTAATTAACGCTGTGCGCAACAGCGTTTCCCCATACCACTTGCCGGTATAGTTTTCCGGGCGCCAGGTATCTTCAAGACCAGGCGCATCAAAAACTACAGGAGAATCATTGATAACACTTGCAGCGGTAAACCCTTTGTCGAGTGCGGCACTGTAAATAAAGGGTTTAAAGCTCGATCCTGGTTGACGCTTTGCCTGAATAACACGATTGAATTTACTTTGATAAAAGTCAAAACCACCGACTAATGATTGAACTGCGCCATCATCCGGTTTTAAAGAAACTAAAGCACCAGTTACGATTGGAACTTGCGCCAGATATGAACATCCTTTTTGAGCAGGGACAACATAAACAACATCACCCTCTGCCAGAATTTGCTTAGCATTATCAAGTTTGGGGCCCATGTTAAATTCATCGATATAACGACGTGCCCATTCCAGCTGCGGCCAATCCATAAACACAACCTGACCATCAGCGGTATAAGCGTAGGCAGACTGCTCTTCTACCTGGAAGACAATGGCCGGAACTAAATCACCCTGAACGGGCTGCTCCGCTAAAACGCTGTCCCAATACTCTTCATCGGTTTCAAATTCAAAGTTAAATAATTCAACATGACCAATAATACCCCGATAGCCATGGCGTCGCTCATAAGCATGAAGTGCCTGCCTTAATGCTTCATTTGCAGCTATTTGTAGTTTTGAATCAACCGTTGTGTAAACCTGATAGCCCGCAGTATAAGCATTATTACCATAACGCTTGAGCATTTCGCTACGTACCATTTCAGCAACGTAGGGTGCTTCAACTTCCAGGTTCTGCCCATGCACCGCTGCATCATCCTCAATGGCATAGGTATCATCGTATTCAGACTGGGTAATGAAATTTAAATCCCGCATCCTGCCGAGAACATAGTTCCGCCGTAAAAGTGCGCGTGATGGGTTAACAATCGGGTTATAACGAGAAGGTGCTTTAGGCAGTCCAACTATCATCGCCATTTCTGACAAATTTAGCTCATCGATGTTTTTCCCATAATAAACCTGGGCCGCAGCAGCAACACCATAAGCACGTTTACCAAAATAGATCTTATTCAAATAGAGCTCAAGAATTTCCTGCTTGGTTAATTCTTCCTCAATTTTAAAAGCTAAAAAGATTTCATTGAACTTACGAAGGAAGGTTTTTTCGCGCGACAAAAAGAAGTTACGTGCGACCTGCATAGTAATGGTACTGCCACCCTGAGCACGTTCACCGGTACGCACCAGGTGCAGCGCCGCCCTTAATATACCTTTATAGTCTACACCTGGATGCTCAAAGAAACGGTCATCTTCAGCCGCAATCAGTGCTTTTATTAGTGCATCCGGAAATTCTTCATACCGAAGCGGGGTACGCTTCATTTCACCAAATTCAGCCAACAAAAGACCGTCTTTTGTGTAAACACGCAAAGGCACTTTCAGTTGCACATCACGCAAAGTTTCAATATCCGGTAATTTGGGTGTGATATAGGCATAAACTGCTAAAAATCCAAGCCCACCCAGTAAACTCAGGCTCAAAATGCTCGCTAAGCCGTAAATTAGTATTTTTTTTATGACTGGATTCACACTAATGGGAAATTATTTTCACAATTTAAACAAATGAGCATAGAAGTATGCACTAATCCTAAAGTATATCGCTTTGAAGCAGATAACACTACGAAGGATTTGTAATTAACTATTATTTGACCTATAGTTGACTCAGAGACTTAAAGTAGTTATACATATAGTTTACGTAACTACCGAATTAACAAGAAATTATACTGAAAAAAATAGCAAAATATGGGCTTTAGCGACTTATTTAAACCAAAAGCACCGCCAGTTGTGGGGCTGGATATCAGTTCAACGGCTGTTAAACTGCTCGAATTGGGGCGTAGTGGTGACAAGATACGTGTAGAGAGTTATGCGGTTGAACCCCTGCCTGCTAATTCAGTAATCGAAAAAAATATTTCGGACGTTGAGGCCGTTGGTGAAGCCATTAAACGTGCTCTTAAACGTTCAGGTTCCCGCTGTAAGCATGCCGCTGCAGCTGTTGCCGGTTCTGCTGTTATTACTAAAACTATTTCTATGCCTTCTAATTTATCAGACGATGAAATGGAACAGGAAATCCAAAACGAAGCAGATCAATACATCCCCTACCCTCTTGAAGAGGTTAATCTTGATTTTGAAGTACTCGGTCAATCTGAAAATGATCCTGATCGTGTAGAAGTACTTCTTGCCGCATCACGAAGTGAAAATGTTGATATTCGTGTTGCTGCAATAGAAGAAGCTGGCTTAAAGGCTCGTATAATGGATGTTGAAGCCTACGCAATGGAAAATGTTTTCCAAATGCTCGCTCCTACTATGCCTGATCAAGGCATCGATCAGACCATTGCAATTATCGATGTTGGCGCAACAATGACAACATTAAACGTGTTACACGATCTAAAGACCATTTATACCCGTGAACAGGTTTTTGGTGGTAAGCAGCTAACCGAAGAAATCCAACGACGTTACGGCCTGTCTTATGAAGAGGCTGGTATGGCAAAACGCCAGGGTGGGCTGCCTGATAACTACGTACCTGAAGTATTAGAACCATTTAAAGAAGCAATGACCCAACAAGTCAGCCGCTCTTTGCAGTTTTTCTTTTCTTCCAGTCAGTACAGTAGTGTTGACCACATCATTTTAGCTGGCGGTAGTGCTATGTTACCTGGTATTGATGAGATGATAGCCAATAAACTGGGGGTTCATACTTCAGTTGCTAATCCGTTTACCAATATGACGCTGGCATCGAAAGTAAAAGCACAGAGTTTGAGCAATGACGCATCATCTCTTGTGATCGCATGTGGTTTAGCAATGAGGACGTTTGACTAAATGGCACATATTAACCTACTACCATGGCGCGAAGAACAGCGTAAAGAACAGCAACGTCAGTTCCTGACGATGTTAGGTCTTTCTGTGATCCTGATGGTACTTATTATTGCTGCTATACACTTACAATATGCACGTTCGATAAATGTTCAGCAGTCACGAAACAATTTTCTACAAACAAATATCTCCGAAGTAGAAGCACAAATAGCTGAAATAAACCGACTGGAAAAAGATAAACAACGCCTGCTAGACCGTATTGAAAAAATTCAGTTATTACAGCGAAACCGTCCAGAGATCGTTCACCTGTTTGATGACGTTGTGCGCATTTTACCAGAAGGCGTTTATCTAACAAAACTCTCTCAGAAAGGAAAAGCACTGACACTTGAAGGCAAAGCACAGTCCAATGCCCGAGTCTCAGCCTTAATGCGTGGCGTTGATAAATCCAAATGGATGACAAACCCAGTGCTGGATGTTATCCAGTCAGACAACAAAGAAGAATCCAAAGATCGTAAATTTATATTACGTGCCAGCCAATTCTCTCAAATCACTGAAGATAAGAAGGCCGACAAGCGATGAAAGATATCAATATAGATTTTAACGACCTTGATATAAACAACATTGGTTCCTGGCCAACGCCGGTCAAAACTATTCTGATTATTATTATCTGTACTGCGGTGCTGGCAATAGGTTATTTTCTTGATGTCAAAAAACAGCAGACTACCTTAGAGCGTGCAGAAAGACAGGAAATCACACTAAAGCAGGATTTTGAAACCAAACAGGCCAAAGCAACTAATCTAGAAGCTTATCAACAACAGATGAAGGAAATGGAAGAGTCTTTTGGCGCTATGCTACGTCAACTCCCTAGTAAAACAGAAGTTGAACATCTGCTCGTCGATATCTCACAAACAGGGCTGGCCAGTGGTATCGAATTTAAATTATTTAAACCTGAAAAAGAGGTTTTTACAGAATTTTATGCCGAATTACCGATAAATATTTCAATGGCTGGCACGTACCATCAATTTGGTAGCTTTGTTAGTGGCGTCGCGGCACTACCTCGAATCGTAACTCTGCACAACATCATTATTACTGGCGGGAAAGAAAACAATGGTGTTTTAAAAATGGACTTAACGGCTAAAACATATCGCTATTTAGATGATGATGAAGTCTCTCAACAACGCCAAAAAGACAAGAAAAAGAAAAAGAAAGGTCGACGTTAATTCGGATTAGTAGCTATGATTTTGAAAAATACATTCACAAAAAAATCATCCGGTACGACTTTAACCAGTCAGAAGAGCGGCATGCGACTAATACCTCTTTTTGCTGCAGCAATGTTAACTGCATGCAGTGGTTCGCAACATGGCGACCTGGAAACTTATGTTGAAGAGGTAAAATCCCGGCAGAAAAGCAAGATACCTGATCTTCCTCAGGTTAAAACTTATGCACCTTTTAGTTATTCGGCATTTGATGTCAGGGATCCTTTCTTACCATTACTTGATGAAGAAGCCATTGCTGACACAGATACAAAAGATAACGGCTTACGCCCCGTAACTGATCGAAAGCCTGATCCACTGGAAAGCTTCCCACTAGATACTTTAGCTTTCGTTGGACACCTGGAAAAACAGGGCACTCGTTGGGGACTGGTATCCGCTCCGGATAAGTCAATTTACAAGGTCCAGGTAGGCAACTACATGGGCAAAAACTTTGGTGAAATCATCAAAATTACTGAAACAAAAATTTTATTACGTGAAATCATTCCCGACGGTGCGGATGGTTGGTTAGACCGTGAGGCTTCATTGGCTTTATCAGAATAGGCCTCAAACAGGAGATTAATGATGTGCAATAAAACTCAGACACTTTTCACATCGGTGCAAAAAAACATTTTAAGAATATTTGCAGCCACGCTTATTTCACTTGGTGCATCCTCTGCATTTGCCAATACTTTAACGAGTGTTTCATTTAATCCTTTGCCTGGGGAGCGTGTTGAAATTCAGCTCGGTATGTCTGATGCAGCAGCTCTTCCCAACGCATTTACAATAGATCAACCTGCTCGCATTGCGTTGGATTTTCCAAATACCAATGTCGGTCTAAGCAAAAAGAAACATGAGATTAACGTTGGTATCGCACGCTCGCTCAGTGCCATTGAGGCCGGTGGGCGAACTCGTGTTGTTATAAACCTAGCCAAGCTAACTGAATATGACACTACTGTTGAAGGCAACAATGTGTTTATTACCATTGGTGGTTCTGGAGACAAAAAACAGGGAACCTATAATAAACCAGTACTGAGCAAACGTGGCATAATTGAAAATGTTTCCAATATTGACTTCCGACGTGGAGAAAAAGGCGAAGGTCGCGTATTAATTAATCTGAAAGATCCAAATACACCCGTTGATATTGTTAAGCGTGGCACAAAAGTACTGGTTACTGTTAAAAACAGCAAACTACCAGCAAATCTTGAACGCCGTTTAGATGTACTTGACTTTGCCACACCGGTTCAGACAGTCGACGCCTTTAATCAGGGTAGCGACACTCGTATTATCATTACCTCAGTAGGCAAATATGAGCATCTTGCCTACCAGACAAATGACATGCTGACGATTGACGTTAAGAAAGAAGTCAAACTCTCTGAAGATGAAGCAAAGAAAAATCGTAAAAACTATATTTATAGTGGTGAACGTCTTTCTTTAAATTTCCAGAATATTGAAGTCCGTGCTGTGCTACAACTAATAGCTGATTTTACGGGTATCAATATGGTTACCAGTGACACTGTTGATGGTGAGTTAACATTACGCCTCAAAAATGTTCCCTGGGATCAGGCACTCGATTTAATTCTTAAAACAAAAGGTCTTGATAAGCGTCAAAATGGCAATGTAATGCTAATAGCTCCTGCAGAAGAAATCGCTTCACGCGAAAAAGTTGAGCTCGAAGCACGCAAAAGTATTGAGGAACTCGCTCCTATCATTTCTCAAACCATTCAGGTCAATTACGCCAACGCGCTACATTTTGTAAACCTGTTTAAAGGGGAAGGTGCAGATAGTGGAACTGGCTACCTTTCTTCTCGTGGTCACGTCACACTGGATCCTCGAACAAATAAGCTGCTTGTATTCGATATTCAGGAAAAAGTCGACAAGATACTGGCAATGGTGAAAGAGCTTGATCAACCTATTCGTCAGGTGTTGATTGAGTCAAGAATCGTTATTGCCGGTACAACATTTGGTAAAGAACTCGGTGTTCGATTCGGTTTTAATCGTAATACCACTGCTAATACAGGTCAGCCAAACGAATCAGGTATAGGTATATCTAATACTGTCACCAACGCAGATGATGTTCGACAAGGTAACCAGCCAACTGCTGCAAACCGATTAAACGTTAATCTTCCATCAGCAGCATCATTTGGTCGGGTAGCTTTAGCTCTGGCGCGTTTACCATTTGGTACACTACTTGATTTAGAACTATCAGCTGCGCAGGCTGAAGGGCGTTCTGAAACAGTTTCCTCGCCTCGCTTGATTACAGAGAATCAGCATAAAGCCTATATCGAACAGGGTTTTGAAATTCCATATGCTTCTCAGACATCATCGGGCGCAACCGATATAGAATTTAAGGAAGCTGTATTGAAGCTCGAGGTGACACCACAAATTACACCAGATGATAATATCATCATGGATTTACTGGTGAAAAAAGACCGTCCTGACTTCTCTCAGGCTGGACCACCTATCCAGAAGCGAGAAGTTAAAACCAAGGTACGGGTAAGAAATGGTGAGACAGTTGTATTAGGCGGCGTTTATGAAACAACTGCCACAGACAACATTTCAAAAGTACCTTTCTTCGGTGATTTACCTATTATAGGTGGCTTATTCAGAAGCCATACAGAAAGTAACGATAAAACAGAACTACTTATCTTTGTTACGCCTAAAATTATAAGCGACAATTTAACGCTTTAAATAACTGCTTTTAATTTAAGCAAAAAAAGGGACGATTAACGTCCCTTTTTTTATTCTAATTTTTTACCCTATACAACCAAGAACAAATCATTATCACCTCAAAAGCTGATATGCTTATATGTAAAAATAACTATCATTAATAATTATGTCTCAGACTAAAAACATATTCCTGATTGGACCCATGGGTTCAGGTAAAACCACCATTGGACGTCAGCTTGCCAAGCAACTCCATATGGAATTTTTTGATAGTGACCAGGAGATAGAAAACAAAACCGGTGCCAACATTCCGTTAATTTTTGAATTAGAAGGCGAAAAAGGTTTTCGCAAACGTGAATCAGCGATGATAGATGAACTCACTCAAAAAGATGATGTCGTTCTGGCAACGGGAGGTGGTGCAGTATTAGCTGAAGAGAATCGAAAAATATTGCGGCAACGTGGCCTTGTTGTTTACCTGTCGGCTACAATTGAACAGCTTTGGGAACGCACTCGCCTTGATAAAAATCGCCCGCTGCTTCAAACTGAAAATCCACAGGAAAAAATAAAATCCTTACTGGAAGAACGAGATCCACTCTATCGGGAAGTTGCTGATATTATAGTTGATACCGGAACCGGCAATATTAAAACAACTATAAAAAATATCCTCGCAAAATTACCTGACAACAAGTCTGTTTAAATTTTATTAACCAGCAACTTGACGTATACTTGGCTTTATTGAAATAACCTGAAAATTTAAAGCGAATCCTCAAATGAAAACGCTTAATGTTGATCTTGGCGACAGAAGTTACCCAATACATATTGGTACTAATTTACTTTCACAAAAAGAATTAGTTTGTCCTCACGTTACCGGTTCACAAGTAATGATTGTATCCAATGATGTAGTCGCGCCACTCTACCTCGAGAAGGCTAAATCATTATTTACCGACTTCACATGCCAGCATATTATTTTGCCTGACGGTGAAAAATACAAAACTTTAACGGACCTGAATCTTATCTATGATGCGTTACTGTCAAACCACTTTGATCGTGGTTGTACGCTAGTTGCACTGGGCGGTGGTGTTGTTGGTGATATGACTGGTTATGCAGCAGCAAGTTATCAACGCGGTGTTAATTTTATTCAAATCCCAACTACCCTGTTATCACAGGTTGATTCATCTGTCGGTGGTAAAACGGGGGTTAATCACCCACTGGGTAAAAATATGATAGGCGCATTCCATCAACCTTCCTGCGTCATTGCTGATATAAAAACACTTAATACACTTGATGACAAACAACTGAGCGCCGGTCTGGCTGAAGTCATTAAATACGGTCTCATTCGTCTTCCTGATTTTATTTCCTGGCTGGAAAAAAATATGGATAAATTACTGGTACGCGATCCAGAAGCATTAAGTTACGCCATTGAAGTTTCCTGTCAATGTAAAGCCGATGTGGTTGCAGCCGACGAAAAAGAAGGCGGTATCCGTGCTTTGTTAAACCTTGGGCATACCTTTGGTCATGCAATAGAATCAGGTGCTGGTTATGGCAATTGGTTACATGGAGAAGCTGTCGGTATTGGTATGTTAATGGCCGCCGATCTATCTATGCGAGAGGGCTGGATTAATAAACAAGACGTGCAACGTGTAAAAGCACTTATTCAATCTGCCAACCTACCCGTACAACTTCCATCTATGATGACATACGATGTCTTTATGGACTTAATGCGTGTCGATAAAAAAGTACGTGACGGCAAAATAAATTTTGTTCTTTACAACACTCTTGGTGACGCTAAGGTTACCCATGATTTTAAAGACGAAAATTTACGCCTTACAATCGAGCAATTCCAAGCAACTAAATAAGTTATTACGGACATCTCTATGCAACTTGCGCCCTATGCTGCACAACAATCGACTTCCAGAGGGCGCCGTTTCGCAGAAGATACTCCGATGTATCGCACTGATTACCAACGTGACCGCGATCGCATCGTTCATTCGTCTGCCTTTCGTCGCCTTGAATATAAAACACAGGTATTCGTAAACCACGAAGGTGATATGTTCCGCACCCGGCTCACACATTCAATCGAAGTCGCTCAACTAAGCCGCAGTATTGCCCGTATTTTAGAGTTAAATGAAGACTTAAGCGAAACCATCGCACTTGCACACGATTTAGGACACACACCCTTTGGTCACGCTGGTCAGGATGCACTTAATGCGAGCATGAAAGACTATGGCGGTTTTGAACACAACTTACAGTCACTGCGTACGGTCGATAAACTCGAACACCGTTACGCAGATTTCCCGGGTTTAAACCTGACTTTTGAATCACGTGAAGGGATTTTAAAGCACTGTTCAATTAAGAACGCCAAACAACTTGGTGATGTTGGTGAGCGTTTTATCAATAAACAGCAACCTGGACTGGAAGCACAGACCGTTAACCTGGCAGATGAAATTGCCTACAATAATCACGACGTGGATGATGGCTTACGTTCCGGTTTAATCACTATCGATCAACTTTTAGAAGTCAGCTTATTTAAAGAGCAATATAATATTGTACAACAGCAATATCCTGAGCTTGATCAGCGTCGTCAAGTACATGAGATTATTCGTCGCATGATTAATCGACAGGTTGTCGATCTTATTGACACTACCAAAGCAAATCTCGAGCAAGCAAAACCACAATCTATTGATGATGTGCGCGAACAAAACAAACCACTTGCTCATTTCAGTCATGAGATGCAGGAGATGAACCTGGAATTGAAGCGATTCTTACGCACGCAAATGTATTCACACTATCGCGTTCATCGCATGTCGGCCAAAGCAACCCATATCATCCAGCAATTGTTTACCGCCTTTCTCAATGATCCTAAATTGTTAAACCCAAAATACCAGCAAATTATTGCAGACAAAGAAGATAACGGTGCCGAACTTGGCAAAGCAAGAGCAGTAGCGGACTACATAGCCGGCATGACAGACCGCTATGCAATAGCTGAGTACGGTAAAATATTTAACCCTAGCGAGCTGACATAAAATATTAAGATATAACAATGATTTAGTCGTACACTATGCTATATTATTGTTTATAATTAACGAATGTTACTTACGACGTTCGGTTTAAAATAACATGCGTATTTATATGCAGGTAAAACAACAGAACCAACAAACTCGTTACTACCAATTACTGCTGCAACAGGATTTAATCGACGGTTGGACATTGGTACGTGAATGGGGAAAACAAGGCTCAAGTGGACGAGTCAAACGGGATCACTACCCCTGCAGAAATGATGCGCTAAAAGCAATGGAACGCGTTCGCGATGCGCAACTCAGTCGCGGCTTCCAGATTGTTTTTATACAAGGCGCCGATATCAACACAACTAATAGCCCTCAAGACTTACTGGACTCTAATGGCTAATTACGATTCCGACCAGCTCAAACGATTAGAACCAGCCTATCTTGCACAATACGGCTTAAATGAAGCGCCCTTTTCCATTCAACATGATGACAACTTTTTATACCTGGACGCTGAACGTCACCAACGTTTAGAAACGCTCAAACACCTGACCCAGTACAGTAACCTGTTATTAATCGTAACCGGTGAACGCGGCATTGGTAAAACCAGCATATTAAGACGCTTCTGTAGCAACGCTGATGAATCCTGGTACCTGTGTGAAGTAAACGCCCATACCATGATGGATGCAGATACCATGCTCACCGAAATTGCCGGTGGCTTTGGTTTAAACGGTTTACCTCGCGATCCTTCTACTGTTCAGGAAATCGTATTTGAACACTTAAAAGCACTGCAACAGGATGATCTGGTTCCTATCCTGCTGATTGATGATGCACATGAACTACCAAAAGATGCATTGGAAACACTTTTTTATTTTGCTGATATTGAAGCCGCACAGGGGCATTTACTGCGTATTATTTTATTCTGTGAACCCCAGATAGATATCATGCTCGAATCACCTTCGATCCGCCCATTACGAGAACGTATTACACATACGCTGGAAATTAATCCACTCGACGAAGATCAAACTGCAGAGTTTATAAAGCACCGTATGGCTGTTGCCGGTTTCGAGGGAACATCACCTTTTACGCCAAAAGTTATTAAAAAAATTCATAAAATTGCACGCGGCATCCCATCACATATTTGTGAGTTAGCTCATTTACATTTAGATGATGCCGCCAGTTTAAGTAATAAAATATCAAATGTTGATTTAAACGACTCATCTAACATTGATAATATTAATAATGAAAAATTCAGCGCCGAAGATCTGGGTTATGCTGCTCCCGATAGTGAGACTGCAGAAGCAAATCCATCATTGCTAAACCAGGCTGCATTTAGTACCCGTCACTATGTGTTTATTGCTATCGTGGCCATCGTTGCGGTGATTGTATTAAGCATGCAGGATTCGATTAATGAAGCAGTTGCTCCGACCGAAACAGCAATGGATACAATAAACCGTAATTTACCATCTGCAGTAAAAAATAAACCTCAACAAACAACAACGCAATTAAGCAAACCGAAAGAAATTACTTTAAAAGGCCCTGCAGAGCCACCCACACCTGAACTGGAAGACGAACCAGTAGAACAAAGCCAATTTGCTAAACAGAAAGATACTCAAACTGAAACGTCAAACCTGACAACAGATGACACTAAGCCTGAAGAAGATGTTGTTACAGAAACAGTTAGCTATGTATTAAATGAAGTAAAACCCAACCCCGTTAGTGGCAGTAAAAAAGCACAAACCATCACCATTAAAGGTAGCGGGTTTAAAAGCAGCAAACAACCTCCCGCTGTATGGGTCAGCTGGACAGGTAAATCAAAAGCTTTAAAAAAACATCAATATAAAATTATTGATGATGAAACTATTGCATTAACAATTACCGTGGGAATAAATCCGGATGAATGGTCTACTCAACTTAAACTTAATGATATTGAATCAAACTCCATTGCCTTCAGTGTTATAAAACCCAAAGCAAAACCTGCAAAAATAACAACTCTCGCGGGCTTAAAAGACGAACGCTGGATTCTTGATCAGGAACCCAATCACTTTACACTACAACTTTTTGGTACACACAATAAATCAAGCATACAAAAGTTCGCAAAAGATAATAAGCTGTCAGACAATATTGCAGTATATCAAACGCTTCGCAATGCTAAGCCCTGGTATTCACTTATTTATGGCAGTTACAGTTCAAAAGATGATGCAAATAAAATTAAAAAAGAAATTGCCAATAAAAAAGTAAAACCCTGGTTAAGACGATTCGACAGTGTGCAGGCTAAAATTAATACGGAAAAAACAGACTCAAAACCGGTTAAACCCAAAACGGTTACAGCTAAAAAAGATACTGCACAAAAATCCCCAATTATCACTAACCCACCCATAGCTAAAACAGGCGACTCTGAAGCATGGCTATGGAGCCAGGATCCACGTCGTTATACTTTACAATTACTCGGTGGCCGTAATGACAAAAGCATTCAGCAGTTTATAAAAAAACATAAGCTGAGAGATAAGGCAATTTATTTTCATACCCGACATAATCAACGTAACTGGTATGCGCTGGTTTATGGTACTTACAGTAATCGTCAGGAAGCACTACAGGCTATAAAAAAACTTCCACCCGAATTACAGAAAACATCTCCGTGGGCAAGAAGCTTTGCCAGCATTCATAAAGATCTGGATCAATCCCAGTAATCAGTCGCAGTAGTCATTTTATTGCTTGCTTAGCTGTTCATAAACAAAGGCGTGCAGTGCTAATCTATCTTTTTCTTCCACAAACCTGAATTCCAGGCCATAGGCATTCGATTTAGTACCGTTAATGTCTTCAGTTTCAACACGGCGTATGGTTGCTAAAATTTGCATATACTGTTCGACGCCTCCCACTCTTAACTTTGCTGACATACTAATATCTTCACCAGTATTACCTATGTCAACAAATGATATAAGCTTCGCTCCGCCGGTACTGATATCCGTCAACTTTGCTGACACTGAACCCGTATCATCATCTGGATCGGCCGATTGTACTGATACGATAAGCCCAACATTGACCCGTTGAGCATTACGCACAACAACAGACTCTACCTTATCAGGATAAGTTAAATGTAAATGTGGATACGGACTGGCCTTGCTTTCGATTACCGTTACGTTAAATGCATGAACGGTTTTTACTGAAAACATACGGACAATAAAAATCTGTCCTTTTACAACCCTGACTAAATCACCATTCGTTCGTGGCATGGTGACAATAAGGCTCTTCTCTTCTAAATACCCAATCAGTTTTACAAAGATTCTATCGTCATTCTTATTTGATGGATCCTGAAGCTGAATGCTGTCGCCAATATCAACCTTTATCTCACTGAAATTCAATGACATTTTTAATGACTTCCCTATGCTATTAAACTCTATAACTTCTGTGGTTTATCGGCATCTTTTGCTTTTATTTTACTTTTTAGCTTTGTATTTCTTCATTACTGAATGAAATTTAACCATTTTTAATAAATTCATATATCAACACTGTAAAATGTTAGACAGCAAACATTATGCCCTTCTGCATTATCCTTTACTATGATAAGCCACTGAAATACAAGGTTATTTCACGCCTAAAAACCGCACTATCAGGCATTGAAGCTAACTCGCTAGGGCTGTATACTGCGGAGCCATTTTGTCTCCTGCTATGGTGTAGTACGCCTACCCGCTTAAAAGCTATACAAATTGGCATACGCAAGCCTGTAATGGCTCTAATTTATTGATTTTAAAAGTTTTGATGTAGAAATTATGAAGCTAAACGGTCTTTATAACCCTAAATTTGAACGCGACAATTGTGGCTTTGGCCTGATTGCGCATATGGACGGCGAGGCCAGCCATTGGCTACTCGATACCGCAATTACCGCATTGGCACGCTTAACTCACCGAGGCGCGATTGCTGCTGATGGTAAAACTGGTGATGGCTGTGGCCTGCTCCTTAAAAAGCCTGACAGCTTCTTGCGTGCCAAAGCAACAGAGCTAGGTTTTACCCTTAAAGACAATTATGCAGCCGGGATGGTATTTCTTAATACCGACTTTGATAAAGCACAGTTAGCTCGAGATACCTTATTCAAAGAATGTCGTGCCGAAGGCCTGGATGTACAGGGCTGGCGTACTGTACCAACGGATTACTCTGCCTGTGGCGAGGAAGCATTAAAATCGGTTCCCACTATCGAGCAAATATTTATCAATCCAGCTGATGATATGGATGATGTTGCTTTTGAGCGTCACCTCTATATAGCACGCCGCCGAACAGAAAAGGCAATTGAACCAAACGACAACATGTTTTACATCCCAAGTCTTTCTTCACATGTTATCTCCTATAAAGGTCTGGTCATGCCTGAAAACCTACCGGTTTTCTATCAGGATTTAAGCAACAAGGAAATGGAATCAGCTACAGCTGTATTCCACCAGCGTTTTTCGACCAATACCTGGCCACAGTGGCGACTTGCCCAGCCTTTCCGCTACCTGGCACACAATGGTGAAATTAACACTATTCAGGGTAACCGTAACTGGTCGGTTGCACGTGGTCATAAACTCGAAACACCTGAGTTACCAATGGAAGATATTCGTCCACTGGTTTCACTGACCGGCTCTGACTCAAACAGTCTGGATAATATGCTCGAGGCACTGATAGCCGGTGGCATGAGCATGTTCCACGCGATGCGTTTGTTAATACCGCCTGCGTGGCAAAACGTTAAAGTAATGGACCCTGACCTTCGTGCTTTTTATGAATACAGCTCAATGCATATGGAGTCATGGGATGGACCTGCCGGTATCGTTATGACAGACGGCCGTTATGCTGCCTGTAGTGTCGACAGAAACGGTTTACGTCCAACACGCTGGGTTATCACCAAAGACCGCCATATTACACTCGCATCCGAAATCGGCGTTTACGATTACGAACCCGATCAGGTTGTGCGTAAAGGTCGTTTAAAACCCGGCGAAATGATCGCCGTCGATACTGACAATGGCGAATTGCTATTACCAGAAATGATTGATGAGCAATTAAAAACACGCAACCCTTATAAAGAATGGATGCGAGAACATTCTGTACGGCTCGACTACAAACTTGACGAAGAATGCACAACCGCCGCATTTGATAACGACACCTTACAAACATTCCAGAAGATGTTTCAGGTAAGCTTTGAAGAACGTGACCAGGTAATTCGCGTACTTGCAGAAGCGGGTCAGGAAGCGATCGGTTCAATGGGTGATGACACACCATTCCCGGTGCTGTCACGTCATGTTCGTTCTGTTTACGATAATTTTCGGCAACAGTTTGCACAGGTCACCAATCCACCTATCGATCCAATTCGTGAACAAGTTGTTATGTCACTCGAAACATGTTTTGGTCCCGAACGTAATATGTTCGATGAAGGTCCATCTCAGGCACAGCGCTTACTCGTAAGTACACCAATCTTATCAGCAAGTAAGTTTAAACAGTTACTGGGCATGGCTGACAAGAGTGCTGAATATGCACACACGCATATTTCACTGAATAGACCTCATGACCTCGAATTAAAGCAGGCGATAACTCAAATATGTGACGAAGCGGTAAGTGCTGTTCAAGCTGGTAAAGTCATACTAGTAATAACTGACAGCGATATATCGCCAGAAACACGTCCGGTACACGCACTGCTTGCTACAGGTGCTATACATCACCGTTTAATCGCAGAAGGTTTACGTTGCGATGCCAATATCGTTGTTGAAACAGGTACTGCACGTGATCCACACCACTTTGCGGTGTTACTCGGTTACGGTGCGACAGCAATTTATCCATACCTCGCTTATGAAGTAATTCGTGACCTCATCGCGACTGGCGAAATTAAAAGTAAAGATGCCTGCAAGCTGGATGTTAATTACCGTAAAGGAATCAACAAAGGCCTATTCAAAGTGACTTCCAAGATGGGTATCTCTACCATTGCCAGTTATCGAGGCGCACAGTTATTTGAATGTGTTGGGCTGCAGTCTGATGTTGTTGATCTTTGTTTTAAAGACACAACCAACCGTATGGAAGGTGCAAGCTTTGCCGACCTCGACAATGATCAGAAGAAGTTATCTAAACTTGCCTGGAATCAGCGTAAGCCTATTACACAAGGCGGCCTATTAAAATTTGTTCACGGTGGCGAAGACCATGCATACAATCCTGATGTGATTCAATCACTACAAATGGCGGTTAAATCCGGTGACTATGAAGACTATCTTGTTTATGCCAATCAAATTAATGAACGTGCTCCATTAGCACTGCGTGACCTTTTGGCGATTAACGCCAAAGATGCCAAACCTGTTTCCATTGATGAAGTAGAGCCAATGGAAGACATTGTTAAACGTTTTGACAGTGCTGCGATGTCACTGGGTGCACTTTCACCCGAAGCACACGAAACATTAGCCGAAGCCATGAATACCCTTGGCGGCCGTTCTAACTCAGGTGAAGGTGGTGAAGATAAAAAACGTTACGGCACCGTTAAGCGTTCTAAAATCAAACAAGTTGCCTCTGGCCGCTTTGGTGTGACACCTGCATACTTACGTAGTGCCGAAGTAATGCAAATTAAAGTTGCACAAGGTGCAAAACCTGGCGAAGGTGGGCAGTTACCCGGACATAAAGTTAATGAGCTAATCGCTGAACTGCGTTTTTGTAAACCTGGTGTATCGCTGATATCACCACCACCTCATCACGATATTTATTCTATTGAAGATTTAGCTCAGCTTATCTTTGATTTAAAAGAAGTGAACCCGGATGGATTAGTTTCCGTTAAGCTCGTTGCCGAAGCAGGCGTTGGCACTATCGCAGCCGGTGTCGCCAAGGCCTATGCTGATCTTATTACTATCTCTGGCTATGATGGTGGTACCGCAGCATCTCCTTTAGCATCGGTTAAGTATGCTGGTAGTCCGTGGGAGCTTGGTTTGTCTGAAACTCACCAGATTCTTCGTGCTAATGACTTACGCGATAAAATTCGCTTACAAACAGACGGTGGTTTAAAAACCGGGTTAGATGTTGTGAAGGCAGCTATTCTCGGTGCAGAAAGCTTTGGTTTTGGTACCGGCCCAATGGTTGCCATGGGTTGTAAGTACTTACGTATATGTCACTTAAATAATTGCGCCACCGGTGTTGCAACACAGGATAATGTACTGCGTTTAAAACACTACCGTGGTGAAGTTGAGTGGGTAATGAACTACTTCCGTTTTATTACGCGGGAAGTACGTGAAATTCTTGCCAGTCTCGGATTAAAAAAATTAACAGACTTAATTGGCCGCACGGATTTATTACAGGCCATTGATGGTGACACGGCACGCCAACAGCAGCTCGACTTCTCAGCTATTTTAACCGATGCTGGCGTTGATGCAGCAAAAGCACAGTATTGTGTTGAACCTAAAAATGCACCGTTTGATAAAGGTCAGTTAGCTCAACAAATGGTTAAGGACACTGCTGCTGCAATTAAAAATAAAACTGGCGGCGAGTTTGCCTATAAAGTTTCTAATATCGACCGCTCTATTGGCGCACGTGTATCTGGTGAAATTGCAGCACTGCATGGCGATGCTGGCATGCAGAACAATCCAATTACACTGCGTTTAAGTGGCACAGTTGGTCAAAGCCTTGGTGTCTGGAATGCCGGTGGTTTAAACATTTACCTTGAGGGCGATGCAAACGACTACGTTGGTAAGGGTATGGCCGGCGGCAAACTTGTTTTAACTGCCCCTAAAGTAAGTCAGTTTGATCCAGCTGAAACACCTATTATGGGTAACACCTGTTTATACGGTGCAACCGGCGGTAAATTATTTGCATCTGGTTTAGCTGGTGAACGTTTTGGTGTACGCAACTCAGGTTGTCATGCAGTCGTTGAAGGTATTGGCGATCACGGTTGTGAATACATGACCGGTGGTCTGGTTACTGTACTTGGCCCAACAGGTATGAACTTTGGTGCAGGTATGACCGGTGGTTTTGCATACGTTTACGATCCTGAAAACCAGTTTGCAAATCGTTTCAATAATGACATTGATATTCAACGTATTGCTGCAGAAAATATGGAAGACTACCGTTGTCATTTGCGTGATGTTGTCGCGGAATTTGTTGAAGAAACTAACAGCAAACGTGGCAAATACATTTTAGAAAACTTCAGCGATGCGGTTGGTGATTTCTGGCTAATCAAACCAAAGGCATTAAGCCTGGAATCACTGCTTGAAGATTTACAACACGCTGCAGCATAGAAATAAAATTAAGCTCAGAATTATTTGAGCGAGTTAATTAGGTATAGATGTTATGGGAAATACTTTTCAATTTATACAGGTAGAACGCACTGACCCAAATAAGAAAGAGGCAGTGGACCGTATAAAAGAATATCGTGAAATTTACACACAGTTCGATGAGCAGCGTGCAACTCAACAGGCTGACCGTTGCCTTGAGTGTGGTAATCCCTATTGTGAGTGGAAATGTCCGGTACACAACTATATTCCTAACTGGTTAAAACTGGTTGCCGAAGGCAACGTACTGGAAGCAGCAGAACTGTCACATCAAACTAACTCACTACCAGAAATCTGCGGTCGAGTTTGCCCACAGGATCGGCTTTGTGAAGGTGCCTGCACATTAAATGACGAATTTGGCGCTGTCACCATTGGCTCAATTGAAAAATACATTTCTGATACGGCCTTTAAGCAAGGTTGGCAACCTGATTTATCTAAAGTTAAAAGTACAGGTAAAAAAGTTGCTGTTATTGGTGCTGGTCCGGCGGGACTGGGTTGTGCCGACATACTCACACGTAATGGTGTTGAGGTTACCGTTTATGAGAGACAACCTGAAATTGGCGGTCTGCTTACCTTTGGTATTCCAGAATTTAAACTTGAAAAAGAAGTAGTTAAAAACCGTCGGGCTATCTTTGAAAAAATGGGTATTACTTTTAAAACAAATACCAGTATTGGCGATGATATTCCTTTCCAGAAACTATTAGACGATTACGATGCCGTCTTTATGGGCATGGGCACATACTCTTATATGACAGCCGGAATTGATGGTGAAGACTTGCCCGGTGTTTACCCTGCACTAGATTACTTAATCTCGAACGTTAACCACTGTCACGATTACGAAAAAGATCCTGCCGATTACATTAGCATGCAGGGCAAACGAGTCGTTGTATTAGGTGGTGGCGATACCGCAATGGATTGTAACCGAACAGCCATTCGACAGGGCGCCGAGTCCGTTACCTGTGCCTACCGACGAGATGAAGCCAACATGCCTGGCTCTAAGCGTGAAGTTGCCAATGCGAAAGAAGAAGGCGTTCAATTTAGCTGGAACAGCCAACCTGTTGAAATCATTGGCGATGGAAAAGTTGAGGGCATCAAGATTGTTAAAACACAACTTGGTGAGCCAGATGAGCGTGGCCGCCGTCGTCCAGAAGTTGTTGCAGGCTCAGAAGAAATTATCCCTACAGACCATGTGATTGTTGCGTTTGGTTTTAGACCAAATCCTCAACCCTGGTTTAAAGACTTTGATATTGAAATTGATGATCGAGGCAGAATTAAAGCGGCATACGAACAGGAATTTAAACACCAAACCACTAACCCAAAAGTTTTTGCTGGTGGTGATATGGTACGTGGTTCTGACCTGGTGGTAACTGCTGTATATGAAGGCCGCCAGGCAGCTGAAGGTATTCTTGATTACCTCGACGTGTAATCATCTTAAATGCTGTCATTGCCTCTCAATGGCATGCATTTCAATTAATGCGAATAAAAGAAATATAAATATATGACAACTCTTAAAAATGATCGTTTTCTAAAAGCTTTACTCGGTGAATCCGTTGATATGACACCTGTGTGGATGATGCGACAGGCTGGGCGCTACCTCCCTGAATATCGCGCAACACGTGCTGAGGCCGGTAATTTTTTAAATCTATGCAAAACACCAGAATTAGCAACAGAAGTCACAATTCAACCGCTTGAACGCTTTGAGCTCGATGCAGCGATATTATTTTCTGACATCTTAACAATTCCAGATGCTATGGGGCTGGGACTTTATTTTGCTGAAGGCGAAGGTCCGAAGTTTGAACGCCCTATTCAAAATGAAACTGATATTAAAAATCTAATAGTTCCAACAATGGATGAAGATCTTGGCTATGTCATGGCAGCTGTTAGCATGATTCACCGTGAACTCGATGGCCGCGTTCCTTTAATTGGCTTTTCTGGTAGCCCATGGACTCTTGCCACATATATGGTAGAAGGTGGTAGCAGTAAAGACTTCTCTAAAGTTAAAGGCATGCTTTATGAAAATCCAAAAGCCATGCATATGTTACTGGATAAAATAGCAGACTCTGTTATTGATTATCTTAATGCGCAGATTGATCATGGTGCACAGGCCGTTATGATTTTTGACACCTGGGGCGGCGCGTTAACAACACGCGACTATAATGAATTCTCCCTTCAATACATGACTAAAATTATTAGTGGATTAAAACGTGAAAACGATGGCCGCAAAGTACCCGTCACTATATTTAGTAAAGGTGGTTGCCAGTGGTTAGAAGCGCAGGCACAATCCGGTGCAGACTGTTTAGGTCTGGACTGGACTATTGATATCGGACTGGCTCGTAAACGTGTTGGCGATCAAGTTGCATTACAAGGCAATATGGATCCAACTGTTTTATATGCCTCACCTGAACGCATTCGAGAAGAAGTAGCTTTTATTCTGGAAAGCTTTGGTAAGGGCAATGGTCATGTCTTTAATCTTGGTCATGGCATTCACCAGCATGTTAACCCTGATAATGCAAAAGTTTTTGTTGATGCTGTACATGAACTTAGCAAACCCTATCACGCCTAATCATTATTATGAAACTAAAAGGTCATTTACGTAAAATGACGACGCAGCATGCGTCTCCAATAAAATATCAGATTCCCATTGACGATCAATTCATACCTGTATCAGATCTTATTGGCAAACATATCACGTTTAAATACCAGGGCGAAATTCACTGCATAGCTTGTGGAAGAAAAACCAACAAGAGTTTCAGTCAGGGCTATTGCTTCCCCTGCATGCGCTCACTGGCCGAATGTGACTCATGCATGATAAGCCCTGAAAAGTGCCATTTCGATGAAGGCACTTGTCGGGATGAATCATGGGGCAAAGAACATTGTTTTATTGATCATTATGTTTATCTAGCTAACTCTTCTGGTTTAAAGGTTGGTATCACTCGTGAAACAAATGTACCACATCGTTGGATGGATCAGGGAGCAGCAACAGCGCTACCCATTTATAAAACTTCAAACCGCTTAATTTCAGGACTGGTTGAAACTAGTTTTAAAAATCAGGTAAATGATAAAACCTCCTGGCAGCGCATGTTAAAAGGTCAGCCTGAAGAGATTGATCTTGCCGCCAAACGCGATGAATTGTTTAGTCATTTTAAAGACGCAATTGAGAAAATAAAACAGCAGCACGGCGATAATTCTGTGACAGAATTAACCAACGAAGACATACTCAATTTTAAATATCCGGTAACAACTTATCCGGAAAAGGTAAAATCACTCAATTTTGATAAAACCCCTGAAATTGAAGGGGTGTTAGTTGGCATTAAAGGACAGTACCTAATTCTTGATACCGGCGTCTTGAATATACGTAAATTTTCAGGATATCAGGTTTCTTTCGAAGCAAATTAGGGCGAAAATCCTCTAACCTACACTTTTGCCTGTCTACACACTGAACTTACTATAAGTAATTGATTCTAAATGCTATTAGTTATTAAGCATATTTTCTATTCAGCCGCTAATATATATAGTATAAATTTATATTCTATTACTGATGCAAAAGTTCAATTTTAAAAGTTTTCGCGCCCGTTACCTTCTCGTCGCAATCAGCACCGCGTTATCAACGTTTGTGTTTATTGCATTTATCGAGCATTACATAACTACGTCTAATAAAACGAGTTTACAAAATATAGAGCAACGCTTACACGTATCAAAACACAACACGCGATTGCATACACATGTTCAGAATGCAGCACGTTTGCTGGATCTATATTTATTTACACCCACAGTTACATACCGGCAGGATTTTTTAGAGCAAATAAAACTTTCACAAAAGGTTATAAATTCTTTACAAAATAACCCATGGATACATAGCAGGCAGTTAGATCAAAACATTAAAACGCTTTTAGAATTACAAAGTCAACTTCAAAAGAAATCATTAAAACTGTTAAAGATACGACTGGATGGCGAGCAGATGTATCCTGCTATGCTTTTAGCAAATGGGTCAATGCGTAGTGATAACGAAACAGTTATTACTTTGCTTAATGCAGCAATTCTAGAACAAAAGTCAGAGAAGCAGCATGACCATGTTGTGTATGAAGGCATGTTTAGCTTGCGTGATAAATGGCGACGTACTATTAATGCCTACCGCTTGTATTTAATAAACAGACTCAGCTCATTGTCTGAAATCAGTTTGACCGGACAATCCGTTGATGTCAAAGAATTTTATAACGCATTTAAAGGTGAGGTTCTCTCTCTCAGAAAAAAAATAGATATCAACAAGGTAGGTATAGAAACCAGCTCAGTACTTGAAGACGTACTAGACTACTCAGAAAACTGGATAAGTGATTTTTATAAAGTTGACAAAATAAATTTAACCGGCGCCTGGCGTGGCGATGTACCAATCATACTAAATGACATCTACCCACTCTTTGACAAGCTCTTTTCAATTATCAATTTAGTAGATGTAAAAATAAGTATAGCCTCAACCGAGGACGTCAAACTTCAACATAAAATAAATAATGACATATCTTTTACATTATGGGCCATTGAAGGACTTTTGGTATTTTCAATCATTATTGGCTACTTTATTTTAGATCGTTCTTTATTAAGCCCTCTTTTTAAACTATCCCGTACATTGCGTGAAAGCTCTGACAAAAACATAGAAATTCTGTTACCTGACTCACAAACAACTGAAATTGAAGATTTCGTTACTGCTTATCAGGATATGCAAAAGCAAATTCATACACGCCAGGAAGAACTGGAACATATTGCTATGCACGATGACCTTACTAACCTTCCTAACCGTGCATTACTTATTGACCGTATTTCTCTTGCCATTTCAAACGCACAAAGATCACATAATAGTTTTGCAATAATTATTTTAGATCTGGACCGTTTTAAAGAAGTTAATGATACATTGGGCCATTTTGTTGGTGACGAAGTTTTAAAACAAGTTGCAAGAAGACTTGAATTACTATTACGCGATACTGACACGGTAGCACGTCTGGGTGGTGATGAGTTCTCGGTTTTATTACCTAACATTAATGAGAAAACAATCAGTGACATTGCCAGTAAAATATCACATGAACTTGAAACGGTTTATCCAGTACAGGAACATAACCTTTACCTGGGTGCCAGCCTGGGGATTTCAATCTACCCTCAGCATGGTTTAACAACAGACATGCTACTGAAGCATGCTGATATTGCCATGTATATGGCCAAACAATCTGATATTAACTATGTTATATATACACCAAAAAATGATGAACATAACGTTAAACAACTATCATTATTATCTGATCTAAGGCAGGCAATTGACTTAAACCAGTTAAGACTTGTTTATCAGCCAATCTATCATACAACTTCAGACAGTATAATAGGCTTTGAAGCACTGCTACGCTGGCAACATCCCAGCTATGGATTATTAATGCCAGCCAATTTTATTCACTTAGCAGAGCAAACAGGATTAATAAAAAAAATAACCCTGTGGGTCATTGAAGAGTCTATCAAAGCTTTTTCAAGCTGGCCTATAGAAAAACAGAATACTTATATCTCTGTCAATGTCACTGCCTGGGATTTGCAGGATCAATTATTTTTTGACTCCATAACTAATATATTTAGCCAAACAAACTTACCAACCAACTGTCTGATGCTGGAATTATCTGAACGTTCCATGATGGTCGATACGCCAAGAATTGAGATAGCACTGAATAAACTGCAACAACTCGGTGTACGTATATCTATTGATGACTTTGGCACAGGCTTCTCATCGCTTGCTATACTGCAACAATTACCGGTTTCTATTTTAAAAATTGATAAATCCTTTGTTTTAAAAATGTCATCACAGAAAAATGATGCTCTTATTGTGCATTCTATAATCGATTTAGCACACAATCTTGAATTAAAGGTTATTGCAGAAGGCGTAGAAGATATTGAAAGTCGTGAGTTATTAAAAGATTTTGATTGCGACTTTTGTCAGGGATATTTATTTAGCATGCCATTAACTGAAGAACAGCTACTCTCACTAATCGAGGTTTTAAACAAAACCAGCCACTCACAAATGAATTAAGCTCAAAAATAATAACTTAATTCAAATTGGACAAAGTCATCACTTGAATAAGAGTACAAAGCTGCATTAATCGGAATATTACTGTATTGTCTGGACTCAATAGTAAGTTTCAAATGTTCAGATAACCGTCTACTCGCTTCAACAGAATATATAACTGAGTCATT
>Ga0316207_10001015_pt1 | contig 38100 bp, 32 predicted proteins | sample 6weekpyrite_MG_FD_204943 | JGI IMG/M metagenome (GOLD analysis project Ga0316207, IMG submission 204943) | Microbial mat bacterial communities from mineral coupon in-situ incubated in ocean water Damariscotta River, Maine, United States -... | ecosystem: Environmental > Aquatic > Marine >... | reverse complement strand
GCCTATAATTGCAACTCGAATTTAGATGCTGGCATAGCTCAGTTGGCTAGAGCAGCTGATTTGTAATCAGCAGGCCCGGGGTTCAAATCCTCGTGCCAGCACCATTCTAAATGAGAAAAATTGACAATTACGTCAGTGTTCGACCAGAGTATATAAACAAATTAATTGGTGAGATAGTCAAGTGGCCAACGACGGCAGACTGTAAATCTGCTCCCTATGGGTTCAGAGGTTCGACTCCTCTTCTCACCACCATTGTAATGAGACGCGGGCGTAGCTCAGTTGGCTAGAGCGTCAGCCTTCCAAGCTGAGGGTCGAGGGTTCGAGTCCCTTCACCCGCTCCATTCAAGATTTGTTAGATATGTTTTATCTGGGAGCTGGATAATCGTTTGCTTCTAACATAACACACGATATCTTTATAGAGATAGCTTTCATAATATAACAATCATGTATTATTATCAGGACGACAATACTTTAATTTAAGTTTTATATATACTGTAAAATTTTAATTAGAGTACAACTAACACAATTTTCTGAAGCAAAGTTCATAGTGCGGTTAACTGCACGTGAACTCTTCTGTTGAGGAGAATTTGGCGTTAGCATAATCGGAGGGGCTTATACCCTTCCAGCGTACCTAAAATGAATAAAAAAGAAAAATAAATGCTAATGCATTTTTTTTGCTCGCATGGCTCAGAGGTAGAGCACTTCCTTGGTAAGGAAGAGGTCCCGGGTTCAATTCCCGGTGCGAGCTCCATTGAATTTGACACTTCTTTAAGGCTTTATGCCATCAAGGTCTTGAACCTTTATAGAAGTGTCTAAGTCTGTGAAAGCAGAAAGATTGATTATATCTTATTTGATAAAGCTTGTTTTGAGTAAAAATCAGATATAATTCCATTTCATTAAAATAAAAAGCTGGAGAAAACTTATGGCAAAAGAAAAGTTTGAACGAACTAAACCGCATGTTAACATCGGAACTATTGGTCACGTTGATCATGGTAAAACTACACTAACAGCAGCTATTACAGCAGTATTGGCAGTTAAAGGTGATGCAGAGCTTATGGATTACGATCAGATCGATAATGCTCCTGAAGAGCGTGAGCGTGGTATTACGATTGCAACTTCACACGTAGAGTATGAAACTGACATCCGTCACTATGCACACGTTGACTGTCCAGGTCACGCCGATTATGTTAAGAACATGATTACTGGTGCTGCTCAAATGGATGGTGCTATTCTTGTTGTTTCTGCAGCGGATGGTCCAATGCCACAAACTCGTGAGCACATCCTTCTTTCTAAGCAAGTAGGTGTACCATACATCGTTGTTTTCATGAACAAAGAAGACCTTGTTGATGATGAAGAACTTATGGAACTAGTAGAGATGGAAATTCGTGAACTACTAGACCAGTACGATTTCCCGGGTGACGATACTCCAATCGTAGCTGGTTCTGCATATCAAGCTCTTGAAGAAGCTAAAACTGGTACACTTGGTGACTGGTCAGAAAAAATCCTTAAGCTTATGGCTGAAGTAGATGCTTACATTCCTGAGCCGGAACGTGAAACTGACAAAGACTTCCTAATGCCAGTTGAGGATGTATTCTCAATCTCTGGTCGTGGTACAGTTGTTACCGGTCGTATCGAGCGTGGTGTTGTTAAAGTTGGTGATACAGTTGAGATCGTTGGTATCAAAGACACTCAGACTACTACTTGTACTGGTGTTGAGATGTTCCGTAAAGAGATGGATCAAGGTGAAGCAGGTGATAACTGTGGTCTTCTTGTTCGTGGTATCGATAAAGATGCGGTTGAGCGTGGTCAAGTACTATGTAAGCCGGGTTCAATCACTCCACACACAACTTTCGAAGCTGAGATCTATGTACTAAGCAAAGATGAGGGTGGTCGTCATACTCCATTCTTCTCTAACTACCGTCCACAGTTCTACGTTCGTACAACAGACGTTACGGGTGCAATCACTCTACCAGAAGGTACAGAGATGGTTATGCCAGGTGACAATGTTAAAATCACTGCTGAACTAATCGCACCGATCGCAATGGAAGAGGGAACTCGTTTCGCTATCCGTGAAGGTGGACGTACAGTTGGCGCTGGTGTTGTTGCTAAAATCCTTAAGTAATTAAGGTTTTAACTATACATCGCGGAGCTAGAGCTTGCCTCTGGCGAAAAATCTAAATATATAGGTAATACGCATGAGAGAAAATATTCACTTGGGTTGTGAGAAGTGTACTAGACGTAACTATCACACAACCAAAAACAAAAAGACTCATACAGAAAAATTTTCAGTAAAAAAATACTGCAAATGGTGTCGTGAGCACACAGAACATAAAGAGATGAAGTTATAATTCTGATACTTCTTGGCTCAGGCCTAATACAATAATCAACTGAATTGATTGATGTAAATGTTCACACCTACGTCGCTTGATTGCGATTTGGGCGTGTCTCTTTTTAGACTTTCTTGATTACTCAGGAAACATAGGCGATTAGCTCCAATGGTAGAGCACCGGATTCCAAATCCGGGTGTTGTGGGTTCGAGTCCCTCATCGCCTGCCACCCATATTCGATAAATATATCTATTGAGATCTATCTATCGGACATGGATCTCGCGTTTATGATTAACGCAAAAGGATAAGTTGATGAATAAGGTTAGCTCTTATATTAAGAATTCGCGGGCAGAGTTGTCGAAAGTAATTTTTCCAACTTCACCACAAGTCAAGCAGGCATTTATCGCGGTATTTGTTGTAGTCACTGCAGTGTCACTGTTTTTAGCCTTGGTTGACTTTATAATGTCATCAAGCTTATCAGCTATATTATAAAAGGACTCTTATGGCACACAAATGGTATTCATTACAAACATATGCAGGTTCTGAGAGAAGTGTTAAGACAGCGATTGAGAATCTTATAGAAGAGCATAAGCTTCAAGATGTTATCAAAGAGGTCGTTGTTCCAACCGAAGATGTTATGGAGATGAAGAACGGTAAGAAAAAAATTACGGAACGTTCTTTGTATTCAGGTTACTGTTTTATTAATATCGACTTAAATACGGAAGTGCAGCATATGATCCAATCTCTTTCAAGGGTTTCTGGATTTATCGGTGAAGCAAATCACCCTACGCCACTAAGCGATCATGATATTAAAAATATTCTTGATCGTGTTGAGAATCGTGCTGCACCAAAACCAAAGGTCGGTTTTGAATCAGGGGAGGTTGTCCGCATTATTGACGGTCCTTTCTCGAACTTTACGGGTGTCGTTGATGAGTTTGATCTAGAGCACGGAACGCTCAAATTGAATGTATCTATTTTTGGGCGTGCAACACCTGTAGATATCTCATATGCACAAGTAGAAAAAATAATATAAAGAAACTCTCTGAAGAGTTATCTCAAACAAAGGAAAAAAAATGGCAAAACAAGTCGCGGGTTACATTAAATTACAAATCCAGGCCGGTGCAGCTAACCCAGCACCACCAGTAGGTCCAGCTTTAGGTCAACGTGGTGTTAACATCATGGAATTCTGTAAAGCTTTTAATGAAAAAACAAAAGACAAGATGGGCTTTAAAGTTCCAACTGTTATCACTGTTTATACAGACAAAAGTTTCACTTTTGAAACGAAACAGCCGCCAGCATCTGCACTTTTGATGAAGGCTGCAAACCTTAAAAAAGGTACTGATAACCCACTTAAAAACAAAGTAGGTAAGATCACAAAAGCTCAGTTGATGGAAGTTGTTAAAACTAAAATTTCTGACCTTAACACAGACGACGAAGAGATGGCAGCAAATATACTTGCTGGTTCAGCTCGTTCAATGGGTATTGAAATCGTAGACTAGTCTGCGGAACCTGTAAATACTTTTAAAATCATCGACCGCAGTGATTCAAAAATAGATGCGGCAGATTAAACTGGAGAATCAAAATGGCAAGTAAAAGATATAAACAACTTACCGAAAAAATTGATGCGAGTAAAGCGTACAGCTTAGCTGAAGCTTCTGCTTTCATGTCGGAATTAAAATCTGCAAAGTTCGACGAGACTGTTGAAATTGCAATGAACCTTAACGTAGACCCTCGTCACGCTGATCAAATGATCCGTGGTGCGATTGTACTTCCAAACGGTACTGGAAAAACTGTTCGTGTTGCTGTATTTGCTAAGGGCGCTAAGGCTGATGAAGCTAAAGCAGCCGGCGCTGATATCGTTGGTACAGACGATCTAGTGGAGCAGATCCAAGCAGGTAACTTCAACTTTGATGTAGTTGTTGCTGCACCTGACTGTATGGGTCTTGTCGGTAAAATCGGTCGTATTTTAGGGCCAAAAGGTATGATGCCTAACCCAAAAACTGGAACGGTGACACCTGATGTTGCAAGTGCAGTTAAAAACCTTCAAGGCGGTCAAGTAAACTACCGTGTTGACAAAAAAGGTAATATTCATGCTGGTATAGGGAAAGCTTCTTTTTCAGCTGAAGCTATTGCGGAAAACCTGCGTGTTTTCATTGCTTCAATCAATAAGCAAAAACCTGCATCTGCAAAAGGACGCTATATTAAGAATGCTGCGCTTTCATTAACGATGAGTCCGGCAGTCAAGTTTGACCTTTCTGAGATTGCAGACATTAAGTAATAAAACCCAAAAGGGCAGAAGAGAGAATAATTAGTTTATTTCTATCTTTGCCTCTTGACTAGCAGATCGAGCTTGTCGGCCTGCTCTTTCTTTTTTCTCCCATAATGATCAACTTTAAAATATGCACATAACAGTTTCAAACTTTATGAAGAAACTTTTTCTACAATCTCATCTCTTCTAGTATATAAGATCTACTAAACTGTTCTCTAAAGCAAACTCTAAATATTACTTCGATACAATCGCATTCCTAAAACTAAAATTTCTTATAGGCAATCTATCCAGATTTCCGATTTGAGACTTTAATTAGACTCGTTTATTTTATGGACTAAAGACAGTTAGAGGCTTTGTAAAGCTTAATTGGTGTAAACCGCTCAACTTGAAGTTTGATGTCTGGAAAGGAGAATACATATGACTAAAACTAAAAAAGCTGAAGTTATTGAACAACTACGTGTTTCTTTTGAAAACACAACAGCCGTAGTAATCTGTGATTACAAAGGTCTTAGCGTTTCCGATTTGGAAGAGCTTCGTGTTGCTGCTAAAGCAAAAGACACTTCTGTTCAAGTTGTTAAAAACACATTAGCTACTATCGCATTGACAAATGCAGGTATGAGCGGTGTTGAGATCAAAGATACGAATATCTTTATCTGGTCTGATGACGTTATTTCTGCATCTAAAATTGCTTCTGATTTTGCTAAAAAATCTGAGAAATTTGTGATTAAAGCGGGTTACCTTGATGGAGAAGCTGCTGATACTGCAAAGATCGAAGCATTTGCAAAACTTCCAGGACGCGAAGAGCTACTTGGTATGCTTGCAGCTACATGGATGGCTCCAGTCGCGAACTTCACGATTGGCCTAGATGCGCTTAAAAGACAAAAAGAAGAGAGTGCATAAGCACTAAATTCTTTTAAATTTCAAAATGTGGTGCAATGAGGCACTTAACCTGCGTAGCTAGTGGCTTTCCATTGAGGAAAATATGGTGTTAGCGTAGATATCGGGGCTTTTGTTCCGATGCCGTTCATTTAGATGAAGGTTCCCTTCATTTTTATGGAATAAAAATTAAGGAAAATAATTATGGCTGTTACTAAAGAAGACGTATTAGAATTTATTTCTGGTTTATCTGTACTTGAGCTTTCTGAGCTTGTAAAAGAATTCGAAGAAAAATTTGGTGTATCTGCACAACCTGTTGCGGTTGCTGGCGGTGGTGCTGCTGGTGGCGAAGCTGCTGAAGAAAAAACTGAGTTTGACGTTATCGTTACTGATGCCGGCGCTAAGAAAATCGGTGTAATCAAAGCTATCCGTGGTCTTACTGGTCTTGGTCTTAAAGAGGCAAAAGAAGCTGCAGAAGCTCTACCTTCAACTATTAAAGAAGGTATCTCTAAAGAAGATGCTGAAGCTGCAAAAGCTGAACTTGAAGCTGCTGGTGCTACAGTAGAAGTTAAATAAGGCCTAAACCTTAACTTCTTAGGTATTTCCAGGCTTATCTGGAAAACCGGATTTTAAACTTTTCAACTGAGGGCTTGCGGCTCTCACCCTTTAGGGTCATTTAGAAGATGCTTTGTCTGTCTTTTAAATGGCCCTTTTGCGGTACAAGCCACTAACATTTTTTACCTGTGGTCCATTCAGGGACGCCTGAACTTTTCATACCATGTCGTTGGACATAATTAATTTTACTTTTCAAAACTTATTTTTATTATCTTAATTGATTGTTCACTACAGCTACGCTTTTGCGAGCTTGTATCGGTCTTTAGTGCCAGAACCGTTGTAAATTTAATTATGTCCAAGTAATTGGATGATTACACTGAAATGTTTCCAAGACGTTTGGAAATGTTTCTCAAATGCCCCAGTACACTGCTACTGACATTTACATAACAAAATAAACTAATGAGGTTATATATGCTAAACAGCTTACATTCCGGTAATCGTTTACGTGTTGATTTTGCTAAGACAGCGCAGCAAATTGAAATACCTAACTTGCTTCAACTTCAACAAAACTCTTATGACAGTTTTTTGATGATTGATGCTAAAGATCGCTCTACCAGCGGTATAGAACAAGTATTTGAATCAGTATTCCCTGTTCATGATATACAAAACCGTGTTACTCTTGAGTACCTTGGCGCTGAAGTAGGACACCCAAAATACACGGTTCGTGAGTGTATGGAGCGTGGACTTACGTACTCTGTTTCTCTTCGTATGAAAACACGTCTTGTTCTTTGGGACCGCGACGAAAACACACGTGAGAAGACGGGTGTTAAAGATATTAAAGAGCAGATGATCTTCATCCGTGATATTCCATTAATGACAGAGAGAACCTCGTTTATCATTAATGGTGTTGAGCGTGTTGTTGTAAATCAACTTCACCGTTCTCCCGGTGTTATCTTTAAAGAAGAAGAGTCTAACACGGCAGCGGCTAAACTAATCTATACTGCTCAGATCATTCCTGACCGCGGTTCATGGCTGTATTTTGAGTATGACCCAAAAGATATCCTTTATATGCGTATCAATAAGCGCCGTAAAGTGCCTGTTACAATTATGTTCCGTGCTCTTGGATACTCCAAGCCGGATATCTTGAAACTTTTCTATCCACTGATGAAGATCACGGTTGAGGATAATAAGTACCTTCTACCGTTTGACCCATCTGATTTTGCAGGTCGTTTAGAACATGACTTATGTGATTTGGATGGCAAGGTTATTGTAGCTGCAGGCAAACGTCTTTCTGCTAAGAAAGGTCAAAAGCTTGTCGAAGACGGACTTACCCACGTTCAGTATCCACTTGAAACATTGATGGCACGTCATTTAGCGGAGCCTATCGTTGATCCTGAAACGGGTGAGATTCTTTTTGATACGATGACGCTGCTGGATGAGACGAAGCTGAAAAAGATGGCTGAATCCGGTATTACAGAGTTTGTTATTGCCAATGATCTTGCAGACGGTGTTGACAGCTCTGTTATCAACGCCTTTAATGCGGACACAGACTCTCTTAAACTGCTTAAGCAGACTGAAGATATTGAAGACGAAAATGACCTGGCAGCCATTCGTATCTACAAGGTGATGCGTCCAGGTGAACCGGTTACCAAAGATGCAGCAAAAGCATTTGTTAATCAGCTTTTCTTTGATCCTGAGCGTTATGATCTGACACAGGTCGGTCGTATGAAGATGAACCATAAACTTGGCCTTGATGTGCCTGAGTACGTAACGGTTCTGACTCACGAAGATATCATCAACACGGTTAAATATGTGATAAAGGTCAAAAATGGCCAGGGTCATATTGATGATAGAGATCACTTGGGTAATAGACGTATCCGTGCTATCGGTGAGCTTTTGGGTAATGAGTTACACAATGGTCTTATCAAGATGCAAAAAGCGATTCGTGACAAACTCTCAACAATGAGCGGTCCGCTTGATGAGATCATGCCGCATGATCTTATCAACTCGAAGATGATCACATCGACCATCATGGAGTTTTTCTCAGGTGGTCAGTTGTCTCAGTTTATGGATCAGACAAATCCGCTCTCAGAAGTAACGCATAAGCGTCGTCTTTCTGCCCTAGGTGAGGGGGGTCTCGTTAAAGAACGTGCGGGCTTTGAGGTGCGTGATGTTCACCCGACTCATTACGGCCGTATCTGTCCGATTGAGACGCCTGAGGGGCAAAACATTGGTCTTATCAATACCCTTGCGACATACTCCAAAGTAAATGAGCACGGATTTATTGAAGCACCATATAACCCTGTTGTAGACGGAAAAGTATCGGATGAAGTTGTTTACCTTACTGCTACTCAAGAAGAGGGCAAGGTCATCGCCTCTGCAGTATCTCCTGTTAATGATGACGGTACCTTCCCGGATGACCTTGTTGAGTCACGTAAAGACGGTGAGATCATGCTTAGAAAAGCTTCTGCTTGTGAATTACGTGATCTTTCAGCTCACATGGTTATCGGTGTTGCGGCTTCATTGATTCCATTCTTGGAACATGATGATGCCAACCGTGCACTTATGGGTTCAAACATGCAGCGTCAGGCTGTGCCACTGTTAAAGTCACAGGCTCCGATGGTCGGAACAGGTATGGAAGCAATGATTGCCAGAGATGCTTGGGAAGCTATTAAGGCTAAGCGATCGGGTAAGATTGAGAAGATCGATGCCAAACATATTTATGTGATGGGTGAAGATGCAGACGGTACATTTATCGACTACTATTCGCTTCAAAAAAATATGCGTACCAATCAAAACACGACATTCTCTCAAAAACCGATTGTAAAAGTCGGTGAGATAGTTGAAGCCGGTCAGGTGATTGCAGATGGTCCAAACATGGATCAGGGTGAGCTTGCTCTAGGTGTCAATGCGCAAGTTGCATTTATGCCTTGGAACGGTTACAACTATGAGGATGCGATCGTTATCTCTGAGCGAATGATCCGTGAAGATGCCTTTACTTCTGTACACGTTTATGAAAAAGAGTGTGAAGCCCGTGAACTAAAACACGGTGTCGAAGAGGTAACAAGAGATATTCCAAATGTTCGTGATGAAGAACTTGCACACCTGGATGATTCCGGTATTGTTAAGATCGGTACTCATGTTGAAGGCGGTATGATTCTTGTTGGAAAGGTTTCACCAAAAGGTGAGGTTAAACCAACTCCGGAAGAGCGTCTTTTACGCGCAATCTTTGGTGAAAAAGCGGGCCACGTTGTTAACAAATCTTTGTACTGTGCTCCATCTATGGAAGGTGTGGTCGTTGATGTTAAGGTCTTTACGAAAAAAGGTTATGACAAAGATGCACGTACACTTGAGTTTGAAAAAGCTGAAAGAGATGAGCTAGAGCGTGAGCATTATGACCGTCTATTGATGATCGATAAAGAAGAGATGCTTCGTATCTCTGCGCTTCTTACGACAGCAGCCTTGGCTTCTGATGTATCTGTTAATGGAAATGATTATAAAGCTGGTGCAAATATTACGGCAGAAGACCTGGCTTCTGCAAACCGTTTTGCAATGAACTCAATCGTTAAAGCTTTTGAAGATTCTATACAAACGCAATATGATGTGATCAAGAACCACTTCCAAAAGCAGAAAAAGCTTTTCCGTAAAGAGCATGAAGAGAAGCTTGATATTCTTGAAAAAGATGACATCCTGCCAAACGGTGTTGTCAAGTTCGTTAAAGTCTATATCGCTACAAAACGTAAGTTAAAAGTCGGTGATAAGATGGCGGGTCGTCACGGTAACAAGGGTATTGTGTCTATCATTGTTCCTCAGGTTGATATGCCGTATCGTGAAAACGGACGCTCGGTAGACGTCGTGCTTAACCCACTTGGGGTACCTTCACGTATGAATATCGGACAGATTCTTGAGATGCACCTTGGTATGGCGGGACGTGAATTAGGTCATCAGCTAGAAGATATCTTTGCTTCAAAGCAGAAAGACTTTATTGATCAGCTTCGTCAGAAGATGACGGATATCGCAGGCGTTGCAAAACTGATGGATGCTAAGAACTTTATTGCATCACTTGATGATGCAACGCTTATCAAGCATGCACGTGACTGGTCAAACGGTGTTAAGTTTGCTACACCGATGTTTGAAGGTGTGAACCCTGAAGAGTTCGCCAAGCTGTTTGAGTTGGCAAAAATGGATATGGATGGCAAGGTTGTACTGTTTGACGGTAAAACCGGAGAAAAAGTTAAAGAGCGTGTTAACGTTGGTTACATGTATATTCTTAAACTACACCACCTGGTTGATGAGAAGGTTCACGCACGTTCAACCGGACCTTATTCACTTGTAACGCAGCAGCCTGTTGGTGGTAAAGCACTATTTGGTGGTCAGCGTTTTGGTGAGATGGAAGTATGGGCTCTTGAAGCTTACGGTGCTTCTGCTGTTCTAAAAGAGATGTTAACGATCAAATCAGATGATGTTGAAGGTCGTGTACGTGCTTATAAAGCATTAACAAGAGGAGAGAGTGTACCAGCTTCTGGTATCCCTGAGACCCTATTTGTATTAACGAAAGAGCTACAGGCTCTTTCACTTGATGTAGAAATTTTTGACGAGGAAGAGACTGATGAAATTAGTGCCGATTGAGATAAAAGAAGATAACCGTCCTCGTGACATCAAACAGCTTCAATTCCGCCTTGCTAGCCCCGAGAAAGTACTTTCTTGGAGTCATGGTGAAGTAAAGAAGCCTGAGACAATTAACTACCGTACACTTAAGCCTGAACGTGACGGTCTTTTTTGTGCAAAGATCTTTGGTCCGGTACGTGACTACGAATGTCTTTGTGGTAAATATAAAAAGATGCGTTATAAAGGCGTAATATGTGAAAAATGTGGTGTTGAAGTGACGACGACTAAGGTTCGTCGTACACGTATGGGTCATATTGACCTTGTTACACCTGTTGCACACATCTGGTATGTGTCTTCACTGCCTTCACGTATTGGGACACTGCTTGGTGTTAAGATGAAAGACCTTGAACGTGTATTATATTATGAGGCTTATATCGTAGAGAGCGCCGGTGAAGCATGTTATGACGGTGAGCAGAAGATACCGGTAGCAAAATATGATGTTTTAAACGAAGATCAGTATCAGACACTTATGTCTCGCTACTCCGAGTCTGGTTTTGCTGCACGTATGGGTGGAGAGGTTGCAAAAGACCTGTTGAATGATATCGACCTTGTTGAGTTGTTTTCTCAACTGAAAGAAGATATCGAGAAGACGAACTCAGAAGCAAAACGTAAGACGATCATTAAGCGCCTAAAGGTGATTGAGTCATTCCTTAACTCGGGTAACAACCCGGCGTGGATGATGCTTGAGCAGCTTCCGGTTCTTCCGCCGGATCTACGTCCGCTTGTAAGCCTTGACGGCGGTAAGTTTGCAGTTTCTGATGTTAATGACCTTTATCGTCGTGTTATCAACCGTAACCAGCGTCTTAAGCGCTTGATCGAATTGGATGCACCGGAGATTATTGTACGTAATGAAAAACGTATGCTTCAAGAGTCTGTTGATGCACTCTTTGATAATGGCCGTCGTGCTAATGCGGTAAAGGGTGCTAACAAGCGTCCGCTGAAGTCTCTTTCTGAGATTATCAAGGGTAAACAGGGTCGTTTCCGTCAAAACCTTCTTGGTAAACGTGTTGACTTTTCCGGACGTTCTGTCATTGTTGTTGGACCAAGCCTTAAGATGGATCAGTGTGGTCTTCCAAAGAAGATGGCTCTTGAGCTATTCAAACCGCACTTGATTGCTAAACTTGAAGAAAAAGGTTATGCAACCACGGTTAAGCAGGCAAAAAAACTTATTGAAGACAAGACGAATGAAGTGTGGGAGTGTCTGTCGGAGATAGTTGACGGATATCCAATCCTTCTAAACCGTGCACCGACGCTTCACAAGCTTTCAATTCAGGCATTTCACCCGAAATTGATCGATGGTAAAGCTATACAGCTTCACCCACTTGTCTGTGCGGCCTTCAATGCCGACTTCGATGGGGATCAGATGGCGGTTCACATCCCGTTGTCTTCTGAAGCAATTGCCGAAGCAAAAGTGTTGATGCTTTCATCAATGAACATCCTTCTTCCTGCATCTGGTAAAGCGATTGCGACGCCGTCACAGGATATGGTCCTTGGAATCTATTATGTCTCTTTAGAGAAAAATGGTGTGAAGGGCTCAAACAAGCTTTTTGCTAATGTTGATGAAGTCCGTATCGCGCTTGAGCACGGTTCGCTTGATCTGCATGCAAAGATCCGTACTCGCGTTGACGGCCGTATGATCTATACAACGGCTGGACGTATGTTGCTTAAAGCAATTCTTCCGGATTTTGTTCCTGTTGAGATGTGGAACCAAAATATGAAGAAAAAAGTGATCAATGCAATCGTTGACTATGTTAATAAACATGGTGGTATTGCAATCACTGCTTCTTTCCTTGATCGTCTTAAAGACCTTGGTTTTAAACATGCAACGGAAGCAGGTGTTTCTATTTCTGCTGCGGATATTATTATTCCTGAAGAGAAACAGGAAAAAGTAGCTGACTCTAAGCACAAAGTAAAAGAGATCCAGAAGCAGTTTGATGCGGGTCTATTGACTGAGCAGGAGCGCTATAACAAGATCATTGATGTCTGGACGGATACTAACAACACGCTTGCGGGCGGTATGATGAAGCTTGTTGAAGAAGATAAAGACGGTTTCAACTCTATCTATATGATGGCTGACTCTGGTGCGCGTGGTTCTGCGGCTCAGATCCGCCAGCTTGCCGGTATGCGTGGTCTGATGGCAAAACCGGACGGTTCGATTATCGAAACACCGATTACATCAAACTTTAAAGAGGGTCTGAACGTACTTGAGTACTTTATTTCAACCCACGGTGCACGTAAAGGTCTTGCGGATACGGCACTTAAAACGGCAAATGCGGGTTACCTTACGCGTAAGCTTGTTGATGTTGCCCAGAATGTTAAAGTGGTTATGGATGATTGTGGTACTCACGAAGGTATCGAGATCACTGATATCTCAATCGGTAATGAGCTTATTGAGCCACTTGCCGACCGTGTTGAGGGTCGTGTACTTGCAGAAGATGCAATCGATCCGATCACCAATGAGATTCTTTTTGCCGAGGGCGAGTTGATCGATGAAGAGAAGGCTGCGGTTATCTCTGAAGCGGGTATCAAGTCACTCCATATCAGAACGCCGACAACATGTAAGGCAGATGACGGTATATGTGCACTCTGTTATGGTCTTGACCTTGGTCATGGCGGTCTTGTCAAGAAGGGTGAAGCTGTCGGTATTATTGCGGCTCAGTCTATTGGTGAGCCGGGTACTCAGCTGACACTTCGTACGTTCCACGTTGGTGGAACGGCGTCAAGCACAAGAGAAGAGCGTCAGGTCATTGCGAAAAAAGAAGGTTTTATCCGTTATTACAACCTTAAGACCTATGAGTCAAAAGAGAAGAAAACAATTGTAGCAAACCGCCGTAATGCAGCGATACTTCTGGTCGAGCCAAAGATTAAAGCTCCATTTGACGGTAAATTGGAAGTTCAGACGATTCATGATGAGATCCTCGTTTCCGTTGTCGGTGAAAAAGAGACGACGCGTTATACACTTCGTAAGAAAGAGGTGGCAAAACCTAATGAACTAGCCGGCGTTTCCGGTAAGATCGAAGGTAAATTTTACCTTCCGTATGAGAACGGTGCCGACATCAAAGCCGATGAGTCTATCGTAGAGACGATCAGAGATGGCTGGAATGTTCCAAACCGTATTCCATATGCATCAGAGCTATTGGTTAAAGACGGTGATCCGATCACACAAAAGATCACGGCTCAAGAAGCCGGTAAGGTTAAATACTTCTTGCTAAAAGGTGACTATTTAGAGCGTCACAAAGAGATTAAAAAAGGTCACAAGGTAGAAGAGAAAGGTCTTTTTGCTGTTGTGATCGACTCTGAAGAGCGTGAAGCAATTCGTCACTATATCGCACGTGGTTCGGTTATCGAAGTAGATGATGATGCTACGATTGAAGCGACAACACTTCTTGCATCTCCGGCATCAGCAGAACAGACAGCAGTAGCCGAATGGGATCCATACTCGAATCCGATTATCTCTGAGGCTTCCGGTGTTGTAAGTTTTGAAGATATTGTTGCGGGTGTGACAGCATCCGAGCAGTTTGACGAACTGACAGGTCAAACACGTCTGATGATTAATGAGCATATCTCTTCTGAGTATAAGCCGACAATCGTTCTGGCAACAGAAAGCGGAGAAATCCTTCGCTACCAGATTGAACCAAAAACAGCGGTATATGCTCAAGACGGTGGAGAGGTTAAGGTAGCTGATATCTTGGCTAAAACACCAAAAGCACTTCAAAAGTCATCAGATATTACCGGGGGTCTTCCACGTGTATCTGAGCTTTTTGAAGCCCGTCGTCCAAAATCAATCGCAATGATTGCCGAAGTTGACGGTATTGTAAGCTTTGGTAAACCACTACGTGGGAAACAGAGACTTATCATTACTTCTGATAACGGTATTATTAAGGAGTATTTCGTAGACAAGCAACTGACAGCACAAGTGACGTCAGGGGAATTTGTTCATGCAGGGGAGAGACTTACAGACGGTCATATCTCTTCACATGAACTGCTACGTATCATGGGTGTTAAGGCCTTATATAACTATCTGGTATCTGAAGTTCAGCAGGTATATCGTCGTCAAGGGGTTAATATCGCTGATAAGCACATTGAGGTTATCTTTACTCAGATGCTGCGCCAGATCAAAATTGTCAGTTCGGGTGACACGAAGTTTATTCAAGGTGATCTTATTTCACAGAAAAAATTCCGTGAAGAGAATATGAAAATTATGCGTCTTGGCGGGGAACCGGCAATCGCAGAGCCATTCTTGGTGGGTATCACACGTGCGGCTGTATCGGCTGACTCGATTATATCAGCGGCATCATTCCAAGATACGACTAAGGTACTTACCGAAGCGGCAGTTTCAGCTAAGATTGATGATCTTACCGACCTTAAAGAAAATGTTATTATCGGTAGAACTATTCCTGTTGGAACGGGTGTTTACAAAGATCAAGAGATGCAATTGGAATCAGAAGAGGCTTAGGCCTCTATGGCTTCATAGAGTTTAGCTTTAGAAGGCTCTACTCTTGTGCTTGGCATAGCGGAGCTAGAATCTAGCTTATACGTTAAATATGAGTACTACATGCAGAGACTCTCTCTGTTTCGATTCACGATTTCCCACCACAAAGATATAATATAAACTTCTTATAAAAATAAAGCGTATCTTAAACAATATTCAGCTAATATTTCGCACCATTTGGTAATCCCTAAATATACACAGGTAGATTTTCATCACAGATGAAGTGTCAAACCATGTATATTTTCTCAGCTGTGCTGAGGAAATTTGGGAAAATTCTACTGGAACATTTTGAAAAGGAGATTATAGTGCCTACTATTAATCAACTGGTCCGTTCAGGACGCAAAAGAGTAGTTAAGAAATCAAAATCTGCTGCTCTAGTATCATGCCCGCAACGTCGTGGTGTATGTACTCGTGTTTATACTACAACGCCTAAGAAACCAAACTCGGCTCTACGTAAAGTAGCCAAGGTTCGTTTGACTTCTGGTTTTGAAGTAATTTCATATATTGGTGGTGAGGGTCATAACCTTCAAGAGCACTCTATCGTACTTGTACGTGGTGGTCGTGTAAAAGATTTACCGGGTGTTAAATACCATATCGTACGTGGTGCACTTGATACTGCCGGTGTTGCTAACCGTACTGTCGCTCGTTCTAAATACGGAACTAAAAAACCTAAAAAATAGGTTTTAGCTAAGCAATAACATTGAGTATCGGTCGTATGACTGAGAAGATATGACAGAGTGAAACACTCTATTTTTAAAGTGTAAGCACTTTGAGTAAATTTATAAAATCGAAGGAAAAACAATGAGAAGAAGAAAAGCTCCCGTTCGTCCGGTTATGCCAGATCCAGTTTATGGAAGTAAAATCTTGACAAAATTCATCAACAAAGTAATGTTAGATGGAAAAAAATCAACTGCAGAGAAGATTCTTTACAGTGCAATCGACCTTATCAGCTCTCGCAGCGAAGAAAAAGGTATCGAAGTTTTTGATAAAGCTATCGAAAACATCAAACCAGTAATTGAAGTAAAGTCTCGCCGTGTTGGTGGTGCTACTTACCAAGTTCCAGTAGAAGTACGCCCAGTACGTCAACTTTCACTAGCAATCCGCTGGTTGGTTGATGCTGCTCGTAGTCGTAATGAACGTACTATGGCAGAAAGATTAGCAAACGAATTAATGGACGCTGCAACTGATAAAGGTACAGCATTCAAGAAGAAAGAAGATGTTTACCGTATGGCTGAAGCTAATAAAGCATTTGCTCATTACCGTTGGTAAACTACACTTTTTAGTACGGCGAATGAGCAAAAGCCCATTCACCTACGCTAACGCTGTGTTTTACTCAGCGTAAGGCTCATGCGCAGTTCGCCGCGCTTGAGATATCCCTGTAACTTTATTTTAGTAAGTTACATTTCGAAATTGACGCGGGAAGCGGTAAACGGATGTTCGTCCATTTATCGATTTCCGGCTCACTTTCACAAAACAATTAACAGGACATATAACTATGGCAAGATCACATAAACTTTCAGATGTAAGAAATATCGGTATTGCTGCTCACATTGATGCAGGTAAGACAACCACAACAGAACGTATTCTTTTCTATACGGGTGTTGAACATAAGATTGGTGAAGTTCACGACGGTGCTGCGACTATGGACTGGATGGAACAAGAACAAGAGCGTGGTATTACGATTACTTCTGCTGCAACAACATGTGAGTGGTCTGGCAAGCAGATCAATATCATCGATACTCCGGGACACGTTGACTTCACTATTGAAGTTGAGCGTTCTATGCGTGTACTTGACGGTGCAGTATCTGTTTTCTGTGCGGTTGGTGGTGTACAGCCTCAATCTGAGACGGTTTGGCGTCAGCGTAACCGCTATAAAGTTCCTTCAATTGTTTTTGTTAACAAAATGGATAGAACTGGTGCAGACTTCTACGAAGTAGAGAAGCAAATCATTGAACGTCTTAAGGGTAATCCGGTTCCAATTCAGCTTCCAATCGGTGCTGAAGCTGAGTTCGCAGGTGTTGTTGACCTTGTCAAAATGATCGCTATCGTATGGGACGCGGATGCTGCTATGGGTTCTAACTACCATGAGGAAGCAATTCCTGCCGATATGGAAGAGATCGCTGCTGAATACCGTGAAAAGATGCTTGAATCTTTAGCTGAAGTTGAAGGTAATGACGCTTTTGCCGAGAAATTCTTAGAAGGTGAAGAGATCACTGAAGAGGAGATCGTTGCGGCTATTAAAGAAGCAACAATCGGAATGGCAATCGTTCCAATGCTTCCAGGTACTGCATTTAAGAACAAGGGTGTTCAGACTCTACTTGACGCTGTTGTCGCTTACCTTCCTTCGCCGGTTGAAGCACCTGCGATTACAGGTACTTTAATGGATGACGAAGAGGAAGAAGTTGTAGTTCCTTCAACAGATGATGGTGATTTTGCATCACTGGCATTTAAGATCATGACGGATCCATTCGTTGGAACACTGACATTTATCCGTGTCTACCGTGGTAAACTGGAAGCAGGTTCATTTGTTCACAACTCTACCAAAGACAAGAAAGAGCGTGTTGGCCGTATCATGAAGATGCACGCTATCAAACGTGAAGAAGTTAAAGAGATCTACGCAGGTGAAATCGGCGCGGTTGTTGGTCTTAAGACAACAACTACGGGTGATACTCTATGTAATGGGGATGTTAAAGTCGTTCTTGAAAGAATGGACTTCCCGGATCCGGTTATCTCTGTTGCGGTTGAGCCTAAGACGAAAGCGGATCAGGAAAAAATGGGTATCGCACTGGGTAAACTGGCAGCGGAAGATCCATCTTTCCGTGTGAATACTGATGAAGAAACAGGTCAGACGATTATCTCAGGTATGGGTGAACTTCACCTTGAAATCCTTGTTGACCGTATGAAGCGTGAATTCAACGTTGAAGCAGAAGTTGGTGCTCCACAGGTTTCTTACCGTGAAACGATTAAAGAGGCGGTTGACCAAGAGTACAAATATGCCAAGCAGTCTGGTGGACGTGGTCAGTTCGGTCACGTATACATCAAGATCAAGCCGGGTGACACAGGTACAGGTTACGTGTTTAACAATGAGATCAAAGGTGGGGCGATTCCACGTGAATACATCCCGGCTGTTGAAAAAGGTTGTCAGGAAGCTATGCAAGGCGGTATTCTTGCAGGTTACCCACTTGAAGACGTTGAAGTTACACTTTACGACGGTTCTTACCATGATGTCGATTCGAATGAGATGGCATTTAAATTGGCTGCATCAATGGGATTCAAAGAGGGTTGTAAAAAAGCATCTCCGGCTATCCTTGAGCCAATGATGAAGGTAGAAGTTGAAGTACCTGAAGACTATATGGGTGACGTTATCGGTGACCTTAACCGTCGTCGTGGCCAGGTTAACAACATGGGTGACCGTTCAGGTAACAAGATCGTTGACGCCTTCGTTCCTCTTGCTGAGATGTTCGGTTATTCGACTGACCTTCGTTCTACAACACAAGGTCGCGCTACATACTCTATGGAATTCGATCACTATGAAGAAGTTCCACGCAACGTTGCTGAAGAGATTATCAAAAAACGTAACGGTTAATCTTTCTTCTCTTTCAGGCTACGGCCTGGAAATCACCTCTTAAATCTCTACACCATTTACATATTATAAATTCTCTTTTTTTTGCAAAGCATATTTAACATATCTTTAACGCATTTATAGCTAACATATCGAAAATAATAGTAAAAATAAATTTACAAAAACAGCGAGCAAGTTTAAAGGAGAGAGATGAAAGGGATAATCTTGGCAGGAGGCAGTGGTACGCGTTTATATCCTATAACCAAGGGTATATCAAAGCAGTTGGCTCCTATCTATGATAAACCGATGATCTATTATCCACTCTCTGTTTTAATGCTTTCGGGTATCAAAGAGATTCTGATCATTTCAACGCCAACGGATCTGCCCCGTTTTCAAGAGCTTCTTGGAGATGGGAGTGATCTGGGCATGCAGTTTGAATATATTGTTCAGCACTCACCTGATGGATTGGCTCAGGCTTTTATTCTAGGTGAGGACTTTATCGGTGAAGACGATGTCTGTCTGGTCCTGGGGGATAATATCTTTTATGGACACGGATTGAGTGAAATGCTTACCAGGGCTGTTAAACAGGCTGAGGATGACAAAAAAGCAACGGTCTTTGGCTATTATGTCAAAGATCCTGAGCGCTATGGTGTGGCAGAATTTGATGAAAATGGAAATGTCCTCAGTATAGAAGAAAAACCTGATAACCCCAAAAGCAGTTATGCAGTTATCGGGCTGTACTACTATCCCAACTCTGTTATTGAAATTGCCAAAAGTGTAAAACCGTCTGAGCGTGGTGAACTGGAGATCACAACTGTAAATCAAGAGTATCTGGCTAGTGAAGATCTGAAGGTTGAGTTAATGGGACGCGGTTTTGCCTGGTTGGATACAGGTACGCATGAGAGTCTCCTGGAAGCGTCAAACTTTATTCAGACCATTGAAAAGCGTCAAGGACTGAAGGTGGCATGCATCGAAGAGATCGCTTACGAGATGGGTTATATCTCCAAAGAACAGATCATAAAGCTTGCCCAGCCACTGAAGAAAAACCAATATGGACAATACCTGCTAAAACGTGCAGGTGAAGGCAGTTTATTAAGATGAAGTTTATACGAACAGAAATTCCAGAGGTTGTTATTGTCGAACCTGAAGTACATGGAGACGAGAGAGGTTATTTTGTCGAGACCTTTCGCCAAGATAGGTTGGAAGAGTTTTTGGGACATAGAGTAGATTTTTGTCAAGATAATGAGTCAAAATCAGGTCGTGGTGTTCTTCGTGGTCTGCACTATCAATTGGGCGAAGCCTCACAGTCCAAGCTTGTTCGCGTTATCACTGGCCGTGTTTTGGACATTGCAGTTGACATACGCAAGGGAAGCCCTACTTTTGGTCAACATGTCTCTTTGGAGCTGAATGCAGAGGATAAAAAACAGCTTTTTGTGCCGCGCGGCTTTGCACACGGCTTTCTTGTCTTGGAAGATGATACTATCTTTGCCTATAAGGTCGATAATTACTACTCACCGGAAAATGACAGAGGGATAGCCTTTAATGACCCCTCTTTGCACATTGATTGGAAGATGGAGAGTGGTGAGTTGAGTTTGTCCGCAAAGGACGGCAAGCAGCCCTTGCTAAAAGATGCAGAGCTTTTCGACTATAAGGTGAACCTGTATGCCTAAAAAAGTCTTGGTAACGGGCTCAAATGGTCAGTTGGGTTCTGAATTGCAAGCGTTGGCCCAGAGTTACAGAGAATATGACTTTTTATTTGTAATTCGAGAAGAACTTGACTTCAGTAAGCCGGAACTGATGGTAGAGTTCTTTAAGGATAAGTGCTTTGATGTGATCATCAACTGCGCCGCGTATACGGCTGTTGACCAGGCAGAGTCTGATGAAAAGATGGCTGACTTGATCAACCATCAGGCTGTAAAACACTTGGCTATAATCGCAAAAGAGAAAGCGATCTCCCTTATCCATATCTCGACGGACTATGTTTTTGATGGGACAAACTGTAAACCTTATCTGGAGGAAGACAATGTTTCGCCGAAAGGCATTTACGGGCAGACAAAACGAGAGGGTGAAAACACCCTTTTAGAAATTAACCCCAAAAACAGTATCATAATCAGAACCTCATGGGTCTATTCAAGCTATGGAAACAATTTTGTAAAAACGATGCTCAGGTTAGGCCAAGAGCGAGAGGAACTCAGCGTTGTTTTTGATCAGATTGGAAGTCCAACCTATGCCAGAGATCTTGCCAGAACTATCCTGAATATTATCCCAAACCTTAGAAATAAGGATGTGGAAATCTATCATTATTCCAATGAGGGCGTATGTTCATGGTATGACTTTGCTAAAAGCATCTTCGAGCTTTCAAAGATATCATGCAAGGTCAATCCTATCGAGACAAGCGAGTACCCCACTCCAGCGACAAGACCTCACTACTCTTTGCTAAACAAATCAAAAATTAAAAGAGAGTATAATATCGCTATACCTTACTGGAAGGACTCTCTATCAGAGTGTTTAAAGAGAGTGGAAAATGCATAAAAAAGAGTTGAAAGAAAAACTTGGAGTTATAAAAATTGGTCTTTTTGGAAGCTATGCAAGAAATGAAGCAACTTCTGATAGTGACATCGATATCGAAGTTGAAAGCGATAATAGCTTCAGAAGCTTTTTTTCACTTTTGTACTTTCTCGAACAGGGATTAGATAATAAAATAGACTTAGGAATAGAACACTCTTTAAAGCCTATTGCAAAGAGAAATATATTAAAAGAAATTATATATGTCTAAAAGAGACTTTTTACTTTATGTAGAAGATATATTAGAAGCAATTGATGCTATTAATGAATATAAAGAAATAATGAAAGAAGGTGAAAATGAGCAATAGAAATTCAATCTTAGTTACCGGTTGTGCCGGTTTTATCGGTTCAAACTTCGTTCCTTATTTTTTAGAAAAATATCCGAATTATTTTATTGTTAACCTGGACCTGCTAACCTATGCAGGCGATTTGAAAAATTTAACAGAGTGTGAAGATAAGGATAATTACAAGTTTATCCAAGGTGATATCTGTAACCGTGAATTAGTAGAGCTTATCTTTAACGAGTATGATATCAAAGGTGTCATTCATTTTGCAGCAGAATCTCATGTTGATAACTCTATCAAGAATCCAGGTGTATTTATAGAAACCAATGTAAACGGAACATTCACTCTCCTTGATGTGGCACAAAAGTACTGGATGGATAAACCGTTTACCTATAAAAAAGAGTACGAAGGATGCAGGTTTCACCATATCTCAACAGATGAAGTCTATGGGACACTTAATGAAACTGACCTATTTACTGAAGAGACTCCCTATGCACCAAACAGCCCATATTCGGCTTCAAAAGCTTCAAGCGACATGATAGTACGCTCGTACCAAGAGACATATGGGATGAACACAGTGATAACAAACTGTTCAAACAACTATGGCCCAAAACAGCATGATGAGAAACTCATCCCGACCATCATAAGAAAAGCCTTAGCTGGTGAACCTATCCCAATCTATGGAGATGGCAAAAATATCAGAGACTGGCTGTATGTGCTTGACCACTGTAAGGGTATAGACTTAGTCTATCACACAGGAAAAGAAGCTAACGTCTATAATGTTGGTGGAAGAAATGAGAGAACTAATCTTCAGATTGTTGATAGCATCTGTAGCATTTTAGATGAAAAAGTTCCGCAAGAGAGCTCATATAAAGAACTAATTACTTTTGTAGAAGATAGAGCAGGGCATGACAGACGTTATGCCATTGATGCTACTAAGTTAGAAAATGAACTTGACTGGAAAGCTGATGAGAACTTTGAGACAGGGATAGTAAAAACTATTGATTGGTATTTGCAAAAATATATTTAGATTATATATGTTTGGTTTCATGCTAAATGAGTATATTTAACATTATATTAACCAGATTTTAACTAGGATGCTACTATAAATAATTAATATAGAAGATTTTAAATGACAAATATGATTTTATGCGGGGGTTCAGGTACCCGGCTTTGGCCAATTAGCCGAACACTGATGCCCAAGCAATTTGTTAAACTGTTTAAGGAGGAGTCTCTTTTTCAACTCACGGTTAAGCGTAACCAAGGGGTATGCGACCAGCAGTTCATTGTCTCAAATGCTGAGCAGTACTTTTTAGCAGTAGATCAACTAGAAGAGCTCTCAGCAGTAGAAAACAAGTTCTTATTGGAGCCAGTAGGACGTAATACTGCACCTGCAATCGCACTTGCCTGTATGGCTTTAGATAAAGAGGAAATTGTTCTCGTGTCTCCATCTGATCACCTTATAAAAGATGAAACAGCTTATGCCAAGGTTTTAACTCAGGCGAAGAAGCTAGCAGAAGAAGATAATCTTGTAACCTTTGGTATCACTCCGGAGTATGCTGAAACAGGGTATGGATATATAGAGTCAAAGGGACAGGATGTCAAGGCATTCCATGAAAAACCGAATACAAAAACTGCACAAAAGTATCTGGATGCAGGAAACTTCTACTGGAACTCAGGTATGTTCTGTTTTAAAGCAGGTGTCTTTTTGGATGAGTTGCAAAAATTTTCCCCAGAGATATATAAGTTTTCAAAGTTAGCTTATAAAAATGCTAAGAGTGATGGAATGATACGTATATCGCATGAAGACATGATGGCCATTCCTGAAGACAGTATAGATTACGCCGTAATGGAAAAATCTTCAAAAGTAAAAGTTATAGCCTCAGATATAGCCTGGTCTGACTTAGGTAGTTTTGATGCGCTCGATGTTGAACTCCCAAAAGATGAAAATGGAAATACTCAGTGCAAATATTTATACACGGTCGATGCTAAAAACAACTTTGTCTACTCGAAAGAACGCGCCATAGCCCTAACAGATGTGGAGGACCTGATCGTTGTTGATACTGGTGATGCTTTATTGATAGCTAAAAAGGGAAACTCCCAAAAAGTAAAAGAAGTTGTTAAACAACTCAAGATTGGTGAATCTAACTTGCACCATATCCATTTGACTGCTCATCGTCCATGGGGAACGTATACAATTTTAGAAGAAAACCATAAGTATAAGATTAAAAGAATAGTTGTTAAGCCAGGTAAGCGTTTAAGCTTACAAAAGCATTTTCATAGAAGTGAACACTGGATCGTAGTTTGCGGTACAGCTTTGGTGACAGTTGGGGAAAAAGAGACATTGATCAAACCAAATGAGTCGACCTATATCCCAATGGGGGAGACTCATCGTCTTGAAAACCCTGGAAAGATAGATGTTGTACTTATTGAGGCTCAAGTTGGTAGTTATCTAGGAGAAGATGATATCGTTAGACTTGATGATGATTTTAAAAGAAATTAATAAAGGAAAAGATTGAAGAAAGTCGCATTAATAACGGGGATTACAGGACAAGACGGTTCATATTTAGCAGAATTTTTACTAAAAAAAGGCTATGAAGTTCATGGTGTAAAGCGTCGCGCTTCATTGTTTAATACAGACCGTATTGATCATCTATATCAAGATCCACATGAAGAAAATGTAAATTTGACCTTACATTATGGTGAGATGACAGACTCGATGAACCTTACTCGTATTATCCAAGAGGTCCAACCGGATGAGATCTATAATCTTGCGGCAATGTCCCACGTTGCTGTTTCTTTTGAAACACCGGAATATGTTTCAAATGCAGACGGTACAGGAACCCTTAGAATCCTAGAAGCTGTAAAACTGCTCGGACTGGCTAAAAAGACACGTATTTATCAAGCGTCTACATCTGAGCTCTATGGTAAGGTTCAAGAAGTTCCACAGAGCGAAGCAACTCCTTTTTATCCGCGTTCGCCTTATGCAGTAGCAAAGATGTACGCTTACTGGATTACTGTAAACTATAGAGAAGCTTATGATATGTTCGCATGCAATGGAATCCTTTTCAACCATGAGTCTCCAGTTCGTGGTGAGACTTTTGTAACGCGTAAGATCACTCGTGCTGCATCAAAAATAGCCTTAGGTCTTCAAGATAAACTTTACTTAGGTAATTTGGATGCAAAACGTGACTGGGGTCATGCTAAAGATTATGTCAAGATGATGTGGTTGATCTTGCAAGCAGACGAACCCGAAGACTGGGTCATTGCAACTGGTGTGACTACTACAGTACGTGACTTTGTACGTATGTCATTTGCTTATGCAGGGATTGAGCTTGAGTTTAAAGGCGAGGGTGTTGATGAAAAAGCATATGTAGTAAACTGTTCGAATCCTGAGTATCAAGTTGAAACTGGTAAGCAAGTTGTTGGAGTAGATCCTCGTTACTTCCGACCGACAGAGGTTGATCTACTTATCGGTGATCCAACAAAAGCGGAACAAAAACTGGGATGGAAAAGGGAATATAAGTTGGAAGAACTTGTAAATGACATGATGAAATCAGATCTAAAGCTTATGACAAAAGATCAATACCTTAAAGATGGTGGCTATACTACCATGAACTATTTTGAGTAGAGGATAGGGTGGAGAAGAACGCAAAAATATATATAGCTGGGCACAGAGGTTTAGTTGGTTCAGCTATACTGAACAACCTAAAAGATAAAGGCTATACAAATATCATAGGAAAAACACATTCTGAACTAGATCTTTTAGATCAACAGGCTGTTTCACAGTTTTTTGTAGATGAAAAACCTGAGTACGTTTTCCTGGCAGCTGCAAAAGTAGGCGGGATAGTGGCAAATAACACATACCGTGCAGACTTTATCTATGAAAACTTACAGATACAAAATAATATCATCCATCAAAGTTATAAAAATGGTGTTAAAAAGCTTATGTTTCTTGGCAGTACTTGTATTTATCCGAAAAATGCACCACAACCAATGCTGGAAGATTGTTTACTAACAGATATTTTAGAGTATACAAATGAACCCTATGCCATATCAAAAATAGCGGGTATAAAGATGTGTGAGTCTTATAACTTGCAGTACGGAACAAACTATATCTCAGTAATGCCGACAAATCTTTATGGCCCGAATGATAACTTTGATTTAGAAAAATCGCATGTATTACCAGCACTGATAAGAAAAATACACTGTGCGAAACTTTTAAATGAAGGCAAGTATGATGAAGTTATTAAAGACCTAAATGTAAAGAATATTGACAAAGCAAAAGCTTATTTAGAAAGCTTTGGTGTGGACGAAAATAGAGTCGAAATTTGGGGTTCAGGTAAACCAATGAGAGAATTTCTTTGGTCAGAAGATATGGCTGATGCCTGTGTATTTATTATGGAAAATAGAGAGTTTACTGACACATATTCTCAGGCTAAAGAAATTCGTAACACGCATATAAATATTGGCACTGGCACGGACATTTCTATTAGAGAGCTAGCCGAAATGATTAAAAGTATCGTTGGCTTTAAAGGTGAACTTTATTTTAACACAGATAAGCCGGATGGGACGATGAAAAAACTTACGGATGTATCTAAGCTTCATGCTCTTGGTTGGAAGCATAAGGTTGAATTGAAAAATGGTATAGAAAAAATTTATGACTGGTATATTGGAAAGATAAAATGAAAATTGCAATTGCTGGAACGGGTTACGTCGGGTTGTCTAATGGGGTTCTTTTGGCACAGCACAACGAAGTAATTGCACTAGACATCATCCCTGAAAAGATAGAAATGCTGAATGCTAAAAAGTCACCAATTGAAGATAAAGAGATTGAAGAATATCTTTTAAGAGATGATCTTGACTTCAAAGCAACTCTAGATAAATCAGAAGCCTACAAAGGTGCTGACTTTGTCATAATAGCAACGCCAACAGACTATGATGAAGAAACAAACTACTTTAATACAAAGACTATAGAATATGTCATTGCAGATGTACTTGAATACAATCAAGACGCATTAATGGTTATTAAGTCTACTATACCAGTTGGTTACGTAGATCGAGTTAAGAAAAACTTTCAAACAAAAAATATTATTTTTTCTCCAGAATTTTTAAGAGAAGGCTCTGCACTTTATGATAACTTATATCCGTCTCGTATTATTGTGGGTGAAAACAGCGAACGAGCCAAAATTTTTGCAGACCTACTTAAGCAAGGAGCTGTTAAAGAAAATATTCCAACAATTTTTACTGACTCAACGGAGGCAGAAGCTATTAAGCTTTTTGCAAATACCTATTTAGCAATGCGTGTTTCTTATTTTAATGAGTTAGATACTTATGCACAAATACATGGATTGAGTACAAAAGATATTATTGATGGAGTAGGTTTAGACCCACGTATCGGTATGCACTACAACAACCCTTCATTTGGTTATGGAGGATATTGTCTACCTAAAGACACAAAACAACTTCTTGCCAATTACCAAGATGTTCCAAGTAACATGATACAAGCAATTGTTGAGGCTAACAATACAAGAAAAGACTTTATTTCGGATAGTATTCTTAAAATGAACCCTGAAGTTGTGGGTATCTACAGGCTAGTGATGAAAAGTGGAAGTGACAACTTTAGGAGCTCTGCGATACAAGGTATAGTAGAGAGAATAAAAGCAAAAGGTATCGAGATTGTTATTTATGAACCTGTTTTTGATGAAGATGAGTTTTTTCATTCAAAAGTTATTAAAGACTTAGATACGTTTAAAATGATGTCTGATGTTATCATCGCAAATCGCATTTCTGAAAACCTGTCTGATGTTAAAGACAAAGTATACACACGTGATATATTTAATAGTGATAGTTAAGGAATTAACGTGAATAAAGTATTATATTTAATCGGGAGAGATAAAGAACTTTTCCATGCAGATATTGCAGAGTATAATAAAGAGCTGGAAGATATAATCTCTAATTCAAGCTTCTTAGTTATAGGGGGGGCTGGCTCCATCGGGCAGGCTGTGACAAAAGAGATCTTTAAAAGAAATCCTAAAAAACTGCATGTGGTAGACATCAGTGAAAATAATATGGTTGAATTGGTACGAGATATTCGAAGTTCTTTCGGTTATATTGACGGAGACTTTCAAACCTTTGCCTTAGATATTGGGTCCATTGAATATGACGCTTTTATCAAAAATGACGGTAAATATGATTATGTGTTAAACCTCTCTGCTCTGAAGCATGTTCGCAGTGAAAAAGACCCTTTTACGCTTATGCGCATGATTGATGTGAATGTTTTTAATACGGATAAAACCTTGCAGCAGTCCATAGACAATGGGGTAAAAAAATATTTCTGTGTATCAACAGACAAGGCAGCCAATCCAGTTAATATGATGGGTGCAAGCAAGCGAATAATGGAAATGTTCTTAATGCGAAAGTCTCTTGATATTAAAATATCTACTGCGCGTTTTGCCAATGTTGCTTTTTCTGACGGTTCTCTTTTACACGGGTTTAATCAGCGCATAGAAAAACAGCAGCCTATTGTTGCGCCAAATGATATCAAACGCTATTTTGTGACACCCCAAGAGAGTGGTGAACTTTGTCTGATGTCTTGTGTCTTTGGTGAAAACAGAGATATATTCTTTCCAAAACTGAGTGAAAATCTTCATCTTATTTCTTTTGCAGATATTGCTGTGAAGTATTTAGAAGATAAAGGTTATAAACCGTATCTGTGTAAAGATGAAGACGAAGCAAGAGCTTTAGCGAAGACGCTTCCTCAAGAGGGGAAATGGCCTTGCCTGTTTACTTCTAGTGATACAACGGGTGAAAAAGACTTTGAAGAGTTCTTTACGGACAAGGAAACGCTTGATATGGAACGTTTTGAAAACCTGGGTGTTATTAAAAATGAAGCACAGTTTAATGAAGCGCTTTTAAATGCGTTTGAAACAACTATAAAATCTTATAAAGAAAACAGAGCATGGTCAAAAGAGCAGATTGTTGAACTCTTTTTTAAGATGATCCCTGATTTTGGACATAAAGAGACAGGTAAGTACTTAGATGGGAAGATGTGATGTTTGAAAGCACTATAGACTTTATTAAGTCAACTTTTAAGACAAATGAATTTTTACCTCTGCAAGAACCCCGCTTTATTGGAAATGAAAAGAAGTACTTAAATGAATGCATAGATTCGACATTCGTCTCCTCCGTAGGAAAGTTTGTTGATAAGTTTGAAAAAGAGATCGCTGCATATACAGGTTTGAAGTACGCGATTGCCACTGTCAACGGTACCTCTGCTCTGCATATCTCCCTTCTTTTAGCGGATGTTCAACAAGATGATGAGGTTATCACCCAAGCCCTTACTTTCATCGCAACATGTAATGCGATATCCTATTGTAATGCAAAGCCAATATTTATTGATGTAGACAAAGATACTATGGGACTATCTCCAAAGATCTTAAAAGAGTTTTTACAAGAGAACACAAGACTTGAAGACGGGAAATGTATCAATAAGACAACAGGCAAGACTATCAAAGCCTGTGTTCCTATGCATACCTTTGGCCATGCTTGCCGTATTGATGAGATCAAAGATATTTGTGATGAATACAAGATTGTCTTGGTCGAAGATGCTGCTGAATCATTAGGTACGACCTATAAGGGTAAACACACCGGTGCCTTTGGAAAGCTTGGCGCCATTAGTTTTAATGGAAACAAGATAGTCACCTCCGGCGGTGGCGGGTGTATCATTACAGACGACGAAGCTTTGGCTAAAAAAGCAAAGCATATGACAACGACAGCGAAGATTCCTCATAAATGGGAGTTTGAGCATGATATGATCGCATATAATTACCGCATGCCAAATTTAAATGCGGCCTTGCTTGTTGCCCAATTGGAAAACCTAGATAAGTATTTAGCCAACAAAAGAGAACTCGCGACAATTTATAAAAAGTTTTTTGATGAGCAGAAGATCACCTTTATGATAGAGCCAAAAGAGTCAAAATCAAATTATTGGTTACATGCAGTGATTTTAAAAGACAGAGAACAAAGAAATGCTTTTTTAGAAGCAACAAATGAAAAAGGCATGATGACGCGTCCTATTTGGGTACTTATGAACAAACTTGAGATGTTTAAAGGTGCTCAGTGTTCCAATCTTGATAATTCACTATGGCTTGAAGACAGAGTCGTGAATATTCCTAGTACGGTGAGACTGTAATGTTAAGTACTAAAGTACAATGCAGAGAGGTACTAAATGCCGAATCGTAAAGAGATCCTTTTACTGGGCGGCGGGGGACACTGCAAGTCGGTTATTGATGTCATCGAGCAGGAAAACAGATTTAGTATTGTGGGTATTATTGACAAAAAAGATTTGGTGGGTTCAAAAGTCTTAGGTTATAGTGTAATTGCTACTGATGATGAGCTTGAAGTTTTGTCCAAAAAATACAAATATGTCTGTATAACGGTTGGACAGATCAGTTCTCCAAATATTAGAATTAAACTATTTGATACATCCAAAAGGCTTGGATTTTCATTGCCAAGTATCATCTCACCCAGAGCCTATGTCTCTAAATATGCAAAGATCGAAGAAGGCACAGTTATTATGCATGATGTCGTGATTAATTCTGATGTAAAGATCTCTCAAAACTGCATTATAAATACCAAGGCATTGATAGAACACGATAGTATAATTGAAGAACATTGCCATGTATCTACGGGTGCGATAATCAATGGCGGGGTGAAGATTGAAAAAAACTGTTTTATAGGCAGCAATGCAGTTACCAAAGAATCGATAACGATAAAGGAAAACAGTTTTATAAAAGCAGGGAGTCTAGTCATATGAGTGTATTTATTATTGCAGAAGCAGGTGTAAATCATAACGGTTCTATTAAACTGGCCAAAAAGCTTATCGATATTGCCAGTGAAGCCGGAGTTGACGCAGTAAAGTTTCAGACTTTTAAAGCAGAACACCTCGTCTCTAAAAATACACAAAAAGCAGATTATCAAAAAGAGACAACAGATGCGAACGAATCCCAGTTTGATATGATAAAAAAGCTAGAACTCGACGTTGATACACATATCGAACTAATCGACTATTGTAAAAGTAAAAATATCATGTTTCTTTCTACGCCTTTTGATCATGAAAGTATTGATATGCTCAATGATTTGGGTCTTGAGATCTTTAAGATCCCTAGCGGAGAGATAACAAACCTACCATACTTAAGACATATAGGAAGACTGGAAAAAAAAGTCATCTTATCAACGGGCATGGCAGATATTGGTGAAATCGAAGACGCCTTGGATATATTGGTTGAAGCAGGTACATCAAAGGATGACATAAACGTGTTGCATGCCAACACAATGTATCCCACGCCAATGAAGGATGTCAATCTCAAAGCAATGGTGACTATAGGCAATACCTTTGATATAGCCTACGGATACAGTGATCACACACTTGGAATAGAAGTGGATATAGCCGCGGTGGCTCTAGGAGCATCGGTTATAGAGAAGCACTTCACATTAGACAATACCATGGATGGACCAGATCATAAGGCATCTTTAGAACCTGAAGAGCTTATAGCTATGACAAAAGCGATACGCAATATTGAATTGGCCCTGGGCTCAAGCATAAAAAAACCAAGCCCAAGTGAAAAGCCAAATATGGCTGTTGCCAGAAAATCAATAGTTGCCAAAAAAGTTATTAAAGTAGGTGAAGTGTTCTCCGAAGATAATTTAGCTGTCAAGAGGCCGGGAACAGGAGTTAATCCTATGCAATGGGAAACGGTAGTTGGCACATCTGCACACAAAGATTATAATGAAGATGACTTGATATGAGAAAAAGAAAAGTTTGTGTTGTAACGGGAACACGCGCTGAATATGGTCTTTTTTACCCCATTATGAAAAAAATGCAAAAGTCGGATAAATTAGAACTTCAACTTATCGCTACGACGATGCATTTGAGTGAAGAGTTTGGAAGCACGTATCAGCAGATCGAAAAAGACGGTTTTGTCATTGATGAAAAAATAGAAAACCTCTTGGGCACAGACAGTAAATCATCCATAGCAAAGTCAGCGGGTCTAGCGACTATCCTACTTTCAGATGCTTTTAACAGACTTAAGCCAGATGTATTGCTTTTACTTGGTGATCGTTATGAGACACATGCGGCTGCAACAACAGCAATGCTGATGAACATACCTATTGCACATATTCACGGAGGTGAGATCACAGAAGGTGCGGTTGATGAGCAGATACGTCACTCAATCACCAAGATGAGTTATCTTCATTTCACATCGACTGAAAAGTATAAGCAACGTATTATCCAAATGGGGGAGGATGCATCAAGAGTTTTCGTTAGCGGAGCTCCAGGCATTGACAACATTGTCAATCTTAAACTGCTTTCAAAACCTGAACTGGAGGAGAACTTAAATTGGACTTTTGGCAAAAGTTCTGCATTGTTTACCTACCACCCTGTCACTTTAGACGATGGTGATATAAATAAGGATATTCAAGATATGTTTTTAGTTCTAGGAAAAACTGATTTGAATATCTTATTTACCTATGCCAATGCTGATGATAATGGAAGAGTTATTAATCAAAAGATAGAAGAGTTTTGTCAAACTGATCCGGCTAAATATAAAGTTGTAAAAAGTTTGGGACAATTACGTTATTTAAGTGCTATGAACTATGTAGATACTCTTATTGGAAATACTTCAAGTGGTATTATCGAAGCTGCTAGTTTTCATAAGCCGGTTATCAATATTGGTGACAGACAAAAGGGAAGACTTCAAAGCGGAAATATAATAGAGTCTGAGATAAATACACTTTATGATGCTATTAAAACAGCACTTTCAAACGAGTTTCAAAAGAGATGTGAAAAATTTGTTAATGTGTATGGGGATGGAAATGCAAGTGAGACAATACTTTCTGTACTTGAAAGTGAAGAGCTTTCAGTTGTCAAAAAATTTGTAGATAGGATCCAATAATATGAAAGACATACAAAAAATAAAGTTAGACGTAAATTCTACCATTCGAGAAGCTCTTGAAATCATTGATGCAGGTGCCGTAAAGTTTGCCATTGTTGTCGATGATGAGGATAAACTTGTTGGAGCTTTATCTGATGGTGATATTAGAAGAGCTTTTTTAAACGGTAAAAACTTGGAAGATACAATAGAAAGTGTCTATTTTAAAGAACCGACAGTTGTAAGTATTAATAATACTAAAGAAGAGATCATCAATCTGTGTACATCAAAAAAGATATACCAGATACCGGTTGTTGATAATGATGGAAGAGTTGTAAGTATTGATCTTCTGGATGAACTTTTAAAACCTGAGATACACAATAATAAAGTTGTCCTGATGGTAGGCGGATTGGGTACAAGGCTAAGACCGCTTACAGACACAACACCAAAACCTATGCTTCATGTGGGGGGTAAGCCTATTCTTCAAACTATAGTAGAAAAATTTGTGAGCTATGGATTTGTTAATATAGTGATGTGCGTGGGCTATAAATCTAATATTATCCAAGACTTCTTTGAAGATGGAAGCAAGTTTGGAGCACATATAGAGTATGTTCTTGAGGAGAAACGTATGGGTACGGCGGGTGCCTTGACTTTATTGGAAACTAAACCAAGTGAACCATTTTTTGTGATGAATGGAGACCTTCTGACAAATGTTAATTTTGAGCACCTGCTTGAATTCCATCTATCTAATAATGCTATGGCATCTATGTGTGTACGAGAGTATGATGTACAAGTTCCTTATGGTGTTGTAAATATTGGAGATGGTAGAATTACGTCAATAGAAGAAAAACCTGTGCATAAATTTTTTGTGAGTGCCGGGATATATATGCTAAATACAGAATGTATTAAGATGATTCCAGAAAATGAGTTTTATGATATGCCAACACTTTTTGAAAACTTAATAGAAATGGATCAAGTTACGACCTCTTTCCCACTAAGAGAATATTGGCTAGACATTGGCCGCATGGAAGAGTATGAAAAGGCTAATCGTGAATATCATGAAGTGTTTTAATTGAAAATCCTGTTAATAGGCTTTGGCTCAATTGGTAAAAGACACTATGAGGTATTAAACTCTTTTGAGAAGGTTGAGTCCATTGATCTTGTCACGAAACAAGATATTGACAATATTATTACCTATAAAGACCTTGCAAGTATAAAAGATCTCAATATATATGATTGTTTTGTCATTGCCAGTGAGACCGTTAAACATTATGATCAATTAAAATATTTATGCTCAAAAGTGGATAACAAAAAGATCTTAGTTGAAAAGCCATTGTATGACAAAAGATATGAAGAGCTAAGTTACAGCAATAAAGTCTTTACAGCTTATAATCTACGTTTTCATCCCGTATTCCAAGAGTTAAATAAGCTTTTGAAAGATGAGACTGTTTATTCTGCAAATATCATCTGTGGACAATACCTTCCTACTTGGAGACCTGATCAAGACTATAGACAGTCCTACAGCGCCGATCTCTCGCAAGGTGGTGGAGTGCTTAGAGATCTGAGTCATGAGTTTGATTATGCATCCTGGCTTTTTGGAAACATCATAAAGATGGATGCTATTAATACGAAGATAAGTGACTTGGAAATCAATTCAGATGACATATGTACAGTGATTGCTGTTACAGATAGGAAAGTGATCATCAACGTAAGTATTGATTATATAAGTAAACACCCAATGCGCCGATTGATCATACATACACAAGATCTTACTATAGAGGCAGACGTGATAAAAAATAGTATCCTAGTTTATGACAAAGAGTCTAATGTGCAAAATATAGAGTTAGAAGCAGTGGATAGAAACTATACCTACTCTAAAATGCATGCATCAATTATAAATGATACCAGCAAAGGACTATGCGGTTTTGATGAAGGTATTAAGATCGTTGATATTATTGAGAATATAGAGTTCAGGGAGTTATAAATGAAAGATTGTAAAGTTTTATGTACGATTTGTGCCAGAGGCGGTTCAAAAGGTGTTAAAAATAAGAATATTAAAGAGATAAACGGAAAGCCTTTGATCGCGTATACGATAGAGCAAGCCAAGGCAAGCGGACTCTTTGAGCATATCGTTATAAGCACTGACTCGGATGATATTGCAAATATCGCAAAAGAATATGGAGCAGAAATATTTTTTAAAAGATCAGCTGAGATGGCAAGTGACACAGCCGGAAAACTTGATGTTATCAAAGATGCCTTCAGAAGAAGTGAAGAATATTATAATGAGAGGTTTGATTATTTGATGGATCTAGATGCAACGGCACCGCTTAGAAGCGTGGAGGATGTTGTTCAATCGTTTGAGCAATTTATACAAGATGATAACGATAACTTGATCACGGCAATGCCAGGGAGAAGAAGCCCTTATTTTAACCTTGTTGAAGTCAATAAAGAGGGAAAGGTCTATCTTTCCAAAACGCTCGATGAAGCCATTGTAAGGCGGCAAGATGCTCCAAAGTCTTATGATATGAACGCTTCTATTTACATTTGGAAAAGAGGCGTGATCCTTAATGAGACGTCGATTTTTTTAGAGAAGACAGGTTTGTATGTGATGCCGGAAGAGAGGTCTATAGATATAGATACAGAGTTGGATTACAAGTTTGTAGAGTTTATGATGAAGGAACAAGATGCTAAGTAATCAAGTTGTTGTTATTACTGGTGGTGCAGGACTTATCGGTCAGGAATTTGTCAAAGCAGTTGTAGAACAAAATGGTATTGCCATCATTGCTGATATTAATAAAGAACTTGGAAATCAAGTAAAAAATGATCTGTCTAAAAAATTAAAAACAAGTAATATAGACTTTATACAACTTGATATCACTTCAAAAGACTCCTTGCAGAACTGTATAAATGATCTCACAGGAAGATACAGTAGAATAGATGCTCTTGTAAATAATGCCTATCCTAGAAATAAGAACTATGCGAGGCATTTTTTCGATGTAGAATATGAAGATTTTGTGGAAAATATTGGCTTGAATTTGGGCGGATATTTTACTACCTCTCAGCAGTTTGCTAAATACTTCAAGAGACAAGGTTATGGTAATATTATAAATATCTCATCTATATATGGTGTTGTCGCTCCAAAGTTTAAGATATATGAAAACACCCCAATGACTATGCCTGTTGAGTATGCCGCGATTAAGTCTGGTCTTATTCATCTTACAAAGTACATGGCAAAGTATTTTAAAGGTATGAATATCAAGGTTAATAGCTTAAGCCCTGGTGGGATATTTGATTCTCAACCAGAACCTTTTTTAGAAAAATATAAAGCTGAATGTTTAAACAAAGGGATGCTTGACAAGAGTGATTTAAAAGGAACCCTAATTTATTTACTTAGTAATATGAGTAAGTATGTTAATGGCCAAAATATAGTGGTTGATGATGGGTTTTGTCTATAAAAATCAGTACTACTGTATAGATGTTAAGTAGAAGAATAAAGGAACAAGATGAAAAAAATAGTGATTATAGGTGCAGGGCAACTTGGAAGTAGACACTTGCAGGGTCTGGCAAAAAGTGGACAAGAGATATCTATTGAAGTAGTAGAACCATTTGAGACTTCAAGAGATACAGCGAAGCAAAGATATGAAGAGATAGAAAAAAATCCTAAGATTACTGATATTAATTTTTATGAGTCAATTGACCAGCTCTCTTCAACTTTGGATGTTGTTATCATCGCAACCAACTCAGATGTACGTTCAAAGATCGTAAAAGAGTTGCTTTCAAAGAAAAAAGTAAACAATCTGATTTTAGAAAAAGTCCTCTTTCAAACGGTAGATGAATATAGTGAGATCAAAAAGCTTCTTGATGAGACATTAACAAAATGTTGGGTGAATCATCCTCGAAGGATGTTTCCTTTTTATCAAAAATTAAGAGAAGAGATAAAAGGTTGTAAACAGATCAATTATAGTGTTGAAGGCGGAGCATGGGGACTTGCATGCAATAGTCTACATTTCCTAGATCATCTGAGTTATCTCTCGGATAAAAGTGATTGTGTTATATACAATGACTTGTTAGATCCTAAAATATATGAAACGAAACGTGCGAATTATGTCGAGTTTAATGGTTTGCTTACGGGTAAGTTTGATAATCACTCTTTTAGCATCTACTCTCATAAAGACCAGTTACCTCTTAGTATGACAATTACTACAGATGTATTAAAGGTACATATTGATGAAGGACCAGGTGAGATAAAAATTGCACGGAAGAATAATGATTGGAAATGGGAAACATCGAAGGAAAAAATTGTTTATTACCAAAGCGAATTGAGTAATATCCTTATTGATGAGATCTTAACGACTGGTGGATGTAACCTGCCATGCTATGATGAAGCGATGAAGTTGCACCTGGTATTTATTAAGTCTATTCTTTTACATACGGAAAAAGTCGATGGCAAAGTCCATGACGTGTGCCCTATTACATAAATAAAGGAAAAAAATGAACAATGTATGGTTAATTGGTGCCGGCGGAATGGCTCAAGATTATATAAAAGTATTAGAAGGCTTAAAAGCAGACTTTACTGTTATTGGTAGAGGAGAAAAAGCTGCAAAAAAATGTGAAGAAGCTACAGGCTGTAGCATCGTCACCGGAGGGTTGGAAGGATTCCTAAAACAAGCAACTGATATTTGTACCCATGCTATTGTTTCCGTAGGTATTGAGAAGCTTTATGAGACAACAAAAGAACTTTTAGATTATGGGGTTAAAAACATATTAGTAGAAAAACCTGCAGGCCTGCATCAAAAAGAATTTACTGATTTGGTTCAGGCGACTAAGGAAAAACAAGCTAACGTCTTTGTGGCTTATAATAGACGTTTTTATGCTTCTGCATTGAAAGCAAAGGAAATCATCAAAGAAGATGGTGGTGTCACCTCTTTTAATTTCGAGTTTACGGAGTGGGAGCATGTGATTGCTCCATTGAAAAAAGCAGAAGGTGTCAAAGAAAAGTGGTTTTTAGGAAATTCAACACATGTTGTAGACCTTGCATTCTTTTTGGGTGGAAAACCTAAAGAGATTTGTAGCTTTACTAATGGAAACCTCCTTTGGCATCCATCGGCGTCAAATTTTAGTGGAGCTGGAATAAGTGAAAGTGGTGCGCTATTTAATTATCAAGCTAATTGGAAAAGCGCAGGTAGGTGGAGTGTAGAAGTCTTGACGAATGAACATAGACTTATATTACGTCCAATGGAAAAACTTCAAATACAAAAAAGAGGCTCTATAGCCCAGGAATTTGTAGATATAGATTACAAGGCAGATGAAGAGTTTAAGCCAGGACTATTTCTACAAACTAAAAACTTTTTAGAAGATAATAGTAACGGTATGTGTACGATAGCAGAACAAAGTCAGATGTATGGTTTTTATAAAAAAATTGCGAATTATAAGGTGTAAGCAATGAAGGTATTATTACTAGCCGGCGGGTTTGGGACAAGACTAAGTGAAGAGACAGATGTTCGTCCAAAACCTATGGTAGAGATAGGTGGAAAGCCCATATTGTGGCACATTATGAAAACATATTCC
>Ga0316207_10001014_pt1 | contig 38186 bp, 32 predicted proteins | sample 6weekpyrite_MG_FD_204943 | JGI IMG/M metagenome (GOLD analysis project Ga0316207, IMG submission 204943) | Microbial mat bacterial communities from mineral coupon in-situ incubated in ocean water Damariscotta River, Maine, United States -... | ecosystem: Environmental > Aquatic > Marine >... | reverse complement strand
GGATTAAATTTTAGTTAATAGTATGCTTAATGTTATCGGCCAATGTGCCTTTTGCTTGAGGAGTATCAATATATCTAGAAGAAAATATTTATTTTGCAGCCAGAATTCTATATTTGGGATGCTTTTGATGTGAAGTGGATTATCCAGATATTATGTTTTGGTAAATGATAGCAATATGTACAAATTTTAGATAAGAAAGTGTTAGCGTGATTTACTGCTGAACCTGGTATGCATTGATAATTAGATTTTTTTACGTTGCGCAGTGTATGACTCATACATTGCGGTACTAATAACAATAATACCCCCTACTATTGTTGTAAGTTCAGGTTCTTCACCTAATAGCAGTGCTGCGAATATGGTTGCGTAAACGACTTGCACACAGGCGACCAGGCTGGCAGTTTTTGCTCTGAGGTTTAACAGGCTAAAGGAAAATAGTATATGGGGTAACGCTGTAAAAAATATACCAAGTATAATAAGCTGACCCCATTGGAAAATTGTTACTTCCGGAATAATTTCAGCAGAAAAAGGAAGTAACACAATGAAGATAATTAATGTTTGGTAAAACATAGAATGTTGAGCTGAATAATGTGTAAAGTAATGTCCCTGTATAATATTTCTCAGTGCAAATATAAATGCAGAAAACACGCCCCATAAAATCCTCTGGCTTATTTGATTATCTAATGAGAATTCAGGTACAAGTAAATAAACACCGAAAAAAACCATCACTGCACTGATGATGTCTTTAATTTGTGGTTTTTCTCCATGGAACAAAGGTTCCAGGAAAACGGTGATTATTGGAAAGGTATATAGGGATATAACACCAACAGCGATTGTTGAAACTTGCATAGCATGGAAATAGGTAACCCAATGAATAGCTAGTAGCAGGCTGATAAGCAAAATAACCCCGTAATCTTTAAAACTGTTTAAGCACAATGATTTATTTTTCGTAAGAATAAAAACAGCTATAACAATTGCGGCAAATAGACTTCTTAACATAGAAATATCTAAAGCGGATAGCTGGATAAACTTTGAGAATAAGGCCGTTAGTCCAAAAATAACAACGGAAGTATGAACAGCCACAAGGCCTTTATAAGTTGTCGACATGATTTTTATTTCAGGTTTATGGTACAACCTGAATGAGAGCCTTATGTTAAGATTGAAGTATACTAAAGCAGAGTATCTATTATATCGTAGTTACAACGGCAACACTGGAGAATTCTGAATGAAGTTTTCACAAGTTCCTATCGGAGAAATGTTTAACTATCAGGGTAATGACTACACCAAGTCTGGGCCGCTTACAGCCACAACGGAATCAGATGGAAAGAGTAAATTGATACCGCGTTCTGCAAATGTGAAATTGTTAAAAAGTGAATCGGTGACAGAGGCGGATAAGGATGACAAGCTAATACCCACTAGTGAGCTTGTTAAAGCTGTAAGCGAATATCATGAGCAAAGCCTTGATTTTATAGCGACGTTTAAAAACGAGATAAGCAATGAAACGATAGCTGATATACAGATCCAGCTTAATAATTATTATCAGTCACTGCTAGCTAAACTGTCACGTACGTAATCTATTGAATTTGTTGAGATAACTTTGGGCTTCTAATCTGATAAGTTGTATACAAATACCGAAAATCACCTTTTTTCTATCAAGTATTCTATTCCCGGGTCGATAATATTGGGACAGAAACTTTTTATTTACAAAAAGATTAAGGTTGATAAAGGTATGAAAAACTTATTTTTGCCCGCCGTGTTCTTTATGAACAAAATGCGATTTCCAGTTAAGTTTTCAGTGATATTTGGGGTCGTTTTAATTCCTATCATTATTCTTGCTTACAATATGATTCACAATATAAGTGAAGAGATTGATTTTCTGGAAAGAGAGGTGGTAGGTGTTGAATTTTTACAAGCAGCTCGCTTACCTATTCAGCATATTCAGCAACACCGAGGGATGACCGCGGCGTACTTAAATGGTGCCAGCGATTTTAAATCACGCATTATGAGTAAGCGTCAGGATGTGGATAAGTATTTTGCTCAGTTGCAGCAAACCGAAGACAAGCTAGGTGAACAACTGGATGTAAAAGGGACGACTGCTCAATTAGTTCAACAATGGGAAGCAATAAAGAATAATTCACTTAACCAGAAAACAGGGGTGGCGATAAAAAGCCACTCAAAACTGGTGGCTGATTTATTGACCTTGATGTCTACTGTTTCAGATAATTCCGGCATCAGTCTTGATCCTAAAATAGATACTTCCTACATGGGCGCATCGCTGGTCTCTGTACTACCAAACCTAATGGAAAATATGGGCCAGGCACGTGCAGTGGGTTCCGGTGTCGCGGCTAAAGGAGAATTTACTCAGGCAAGCTTCGTACGTTTATCCGTACTGGTGAATAACATTGAACTATATGCAAAGCAGCTGGAATCAAATTTAGCGGCAACAGTAGATGCGAATCAGGAAATTAAAAGTAAGTTAGGTGACATGATTAATGTGAATAATCAGGCAGTCGCTGAGATGAAAAATTTATTACAAAATGATTTACTAAAACCTGAAAAGATTACGATTTCGGGTGATAAAGTTTTTAGCACAGCGACACATGCAATTAATGGGTCTTACAGGTTATTTGATGCGATGGCGCCGGAGTTGATCAGTATATTTGAACAGCGTATTGCAGATGACATTAAACTTGAAGTAATTGAAATCCTGGTAGTTACTGTTGTTTTATTACTGGTTTTCTATCTTTTCACGGGGCTTTATTTTTCCATTATTCAAAATATAGAATCGGTTGGTGTTTCAATGCATCATGTTGCTGATGGTGACTTAAATACGCGTTTAAGTATTAGCAGTAATGATGAAATGCAAATAATTTCAAAAGACTTTAATGATATGGTTGAGAAGTTTGAAGCATTGGTACAGCAGATTATCAGCGTAACCTCGCGTTTAGCATCTGCATCGGAAGAAGTTTCTGTTATTTCACAACAAAGTGCAGCTAACCTTAATAACCAGCGTTCAGAAACTGAGCAGGTAGCTACTGCAATGAATGAAATGGCCGCAACAGTCCATGAAGTTTCTAAAAGTGCTGGAGATGCATCAGGTGCTGCGACAAACGCGGACAATGAAGCACAAGCTGGTAATGCAATCGTACAACAGGCATCTAACTCAATTGATGAATTAGCAAAAGAAGTTGATAGTGCAGCTGCTGTAATACAACAGCTTGCGAGTGATAGTGATGAGATAGGGACGATACTGGATGTAATAAAAGGTGTTGCAGAGCAAACAAATCTGTTGGCCTTAAACGCTGCTATTGAGGCAGCACGTGCAGGTGAACAGGGACGTGGTTTTGCAGTGGTTGCCGATGAAGTGCGAACTTTAGCGGGACGCACACAGGAGTCAACACAGGAAATTGAAGCGATGATCGATAAATTGCAAACAGGTGCGCAAAGTGCGGTTGCGGCAATGGAACAGGGACGGGAGAAAGCTGCAGTAGGTGTTGAACAAACTAGCCAGGCTGGTGAAGCCCTGGCTGCAATAACACGTGCAGTGAGTACGATTAATGATATGAATACACATATTGCGAGTGCAGCTGATGAGCAAACAGCAACGACTGAAGAGATGAATAAAAACATTGCAAACATAAGCCAGTTGGCAGATGAAACGGCAGGTAGTGCTGAACAAAGTACTAATGCCAGCTCAGAATTGGCTGCACTGGCAGCTGAGTTACAAAATCTTGTTGGTCAGTTTAAAATTGCATAGTTGTAAAACAGCCTGACTTTTCAGGTTTATGAGAAGAACACTATGTGCAAACGCGCATAGTGTTTTGTTATCAAGAAAAATATAACATACCCGAAATCAAGTTAGTGTTAGACTTACAATAAATATAAGTAAGTTTTATATACTATAGGTGTTCAATGGATTTCAGTGGGCTTTCGATAGAGTTATTTCTTTTTATTATTGCGGTAGCTGCTGGTTTTATCGACACCCTGGCTGGTGGTGGTGGTCTGATTACTATGCCGGCATTAATGCTGTCCGGTATGCCTCCATTAGCAGTGCTTGGCACTAATAAGCTGCAGGGTAGTGTTGGTACTGCTACTGCCACATACATGATGCTTAAAAATAAAAAAGTATCCTGGAGCAAGATTAAACTACTAATACTATTTTCATTTATCGGTTCCCTGTCGGGAGCCATTATTGTGCAGTTTGTAAATGTAAAAATACTAAGTTTTTTGATCCCGGTTGTATTGGTATTGATATCAATTTACTTTTTGGTTGCGCCTAAAAACCATGAACAACAGCATGCCCCTGTTATAACGAAAAAAACTTTCCGAAACCTTGTTGTGCCTTCTATCGCCTGTTATGACGGTATGTTTGGGCCGGGAACAGGTTCATTTTTTTCTTCCGCTGCTGCATGGCTGCGTGGACAGGGTTTTATCAAAGCAACAGCCTATGCAAAAGGATTAAACTTTGCGTCTAATATTGCTGCTTTGTTTGTTTTTGCGGTGGTTGGTCAGGTTATATGGATGACGGGTGTCATAATGATGTTGGGACAGGTTATTGGAGCATGGTTAGGATCGCATTGCCTGCTTCGTATAAATCCAGCTTACTTGCGAATTATTATCGTTGTAATATGCTTAGGAATGTTGGTTAAATATTTTTTGAACATTTAATTGTGTGAGTTTAGCGTTATGAAGCAGTTTCTATTTGTAAATCTATGTGCCTTTTTATTAATCGCCTGTGCGCAGACTAAATTCGAGTCAGAGACAGACTTGCCACCCTTTGCTGACATCCACTTGCATTTTAACTGGGATCACGAAGAATTGCTTAGCGCCAGTGAAGCTGTCGCTATTTTAAAAAAGCATAATGTCGTGTTGGCTTCAGTATCCAGTGTACCATCACATTATGCGTTAAAGTTGAAAGAGGCTGGCGGAGACTGGATTGTGCCTTTGGCTACACCTTATTATAAAGCAGGTAATCGTTTAAATTGGTACTTTGATAAAACACTGGTTTCAAAGATCCGTTCGCTGCTTGAAACGGGAAAATATGCAGGAATAGGGGAAGTTCATTTAACCGCAGGTATTGGGCCACGTCGTGATAATCCTGTATTTGTTGGACTTCTGGATCTGGCAAAAGAATTTAAGCTGCCTTTTTTAATTCATACCGATGCCAGCGATCATCGTTATTTTTTACCCATTTGTAAAAAATATTCTACGGTACGTTTTTTATGGGCACATGCTGGTAGTGTATTAGGACCTGAGCAATTAGAACCTCTTATGCAGGCCTGCCCTAATGTATGGCTTGATATTGCTGCACGCGATCCCTGGCACTATGATCATTTTGCTCACGATGACTATACGCTTATTAAAGGTTGGCGAGAGTTAATTATTAAATACCAGGATCGAATCGTTACCGGTACCGATCCCGTATGGAATGCACAGAACATTTATAAATGGTATGAAGCGGATCAAGGCTGGTTTCATTATTCAAAATTTCATCATTTCCATCGGAACTGGATGAAGAAATTTCCGGAAGATATAGAGGAAAAATTACGCCTTACAAATGCACAAAAGTTTTTTGGTATTAAGGGACGTTAATGAATATCACTATTTAAGTTATAAAAAGCTTTTCTGGCTTGGTTTTTCTTCCAGAAGGTCACTGATCGGAGCGGGTTTTTTAATACCGTAGCCCTGTGCATAATCTACTTTTAATGTTCTTAGCATTATCTCAATTTCTTCATCTTCAACATATTCAGCAATGGTTTTTATATTCATTGTATGCCCAACCTGGTTAATCGCGTTAACCATTGCAAGGTCAATTTTATCGCTGGTAATATTTTTTACAAAGGTACCATCAATTTTTAAATAATCTACAGGCAGGTTTTTGAGATAACCAAAAGAACTTAAGCCGCTGCCGAAATCATCAAGAGAAAATTTACAACCTATTTCTTTTAAAATACGAATTAATTCTTTTGCCATAGTGAGGTTGGATATAGCGGCAGTTTCTGTTATTTCGAAACATACCCATGATGGGTTTATATTATAGTAGTCCAGTGATTTTATTATAAAGTTTACAAAGTCGTTATCACATAATGATTGCGCTGAAAGGTTAATAGATATTATCTGAGATTCATAACCGACTTCCTGAATAAATTTAAATGTACTGGTAACAACCCAGCGGTCTATTTCTGTCATTAAGTTATAACGTTCAGCTGCAGGTATGAATGAATTAGGTGGAATAAGATTGTTATCGTCATCGAATAAGCGGACTAATATTTCAGCATGAAATGGTTCATTTTCATTCTGTATGGGTTTGATTGTTTGATAGTAAAGTACAAAGCGATTGTTATCCAGTGCATGACGGATACGATGTACCCAGTCCATTTCCCCTCGTTGTTTAGTTACAGCTTCGTCGTTATAACTAACAAAATGTATTCTATTGCGGCCTTCGTCTTTGGCGAGGTAACAGGCGGCATCGACTTTGCTCATTAAGTCATACATATTACCTGCATCACTAGTGACTTTGATAACACCAATACTTGCAGAAATTGAAAAACATTTGTCCTCCCAGCAGAATCTTAGATCCTGAATCTCTTTTCGGAAACGCTCTACAATTTTTTTTGTAATTTCAATGTCACAGTCTTTAATAATAATAGCAAATTCATCGCCACCCAGTCTTGATACATGATCAGTTTCTCTGGTGGTACATTTGATCGTACTGGATACCTGTTTTAAAAGTTCATCGCCAGCAAGATGACCACAGGTATCATTAACAACTTTAAATTGATCCAGGTCTATATATACCAGCCAGTGTTGTTTGTTGTTGTGTCGACGAACTTCGGCGAGAGTTTCTTCAATTCTTGTTTCAAGCTCACGTCGGTTTAATAAGCCAGTAAGCACGTCGTGTTGCGCCTGAAAAGCAAGCTGCATTGATAGGGAGCGTATTTCAGAAACATCACGGAATATAAGTATTGTCCCGGTTATGACTTTATCAGCATCATATATTGGGGATAAACTGTATTCGATTGCGACTTTGTCACCATACTTATTTTCTAACCAGCTATCAGTATTGGACGTGACAGTTTGCCCATCTTTAAGAATACTGCTCCAGATAGATTCTATTGAAGCATTACCGGCATTATCTGATAAATGGAAAATTTTAAATAATGGCAAACCGATACTTGTTGCTGCAGAAACACCCAGGATGGAAGCTGCCATATCGTTAATATGTTCTATGTTTCCTTTTGCATCCGTTGCTAAGGCACCATCCCCAATTGAGTAAAGTGTTATTTCAGCGCGCTCTTTTTCATTAAATAACTGTCGCTCTGTTCGGGTAATTCTGCTAATTAAAAATTTTGCAATAATAATACTGATTAAAATCGCAATACTGGTAATGATTAATACACCAACGACAGTATTCCGGAATTCATCATAAGATTTTTTTACAGCCTGTTTGCTGTTTTTTTCTATGGATTTTAATATCGATGATATATGGTTAAATACACCGTCCTGAATAGGGATTGCTTTTGTGGTGAGTAATAACCTCGCGCTGTCATCCTGATTGCTAAGTGTTAAAGACGCGATTTTATCCTGAACAATGCTTGCTTGATGAGATAACTTAGACAAATCATTGATGTATCGTTTCTCATCAGCAGATAGATCCATATCCAGGTATTTAAGCCTGTTACGAATAAACTCACCCGCATAGGTCTTGAATCGTACCCATTCGTCATCCCGATCAAAATCGTCTTTGTAAAGCAGCATTTTCTGCATGCTTATTGTACGTTCACGCGCATAGGTGCGCATTTCAGTTATATATTGAACCTTTAAATTTGCATGGTTTACAATGGTATTGATTCGATCAATATTGCTTCGGTAGGCCAGCAGACTGCTTGTAGCAAGTACTATCATCAATGCCAGTATGACACTTAAACCGACAGTGAGAATGAGCTTGGTATTTTTCATTAACAATCAATCCTGGGATACTGCAGATATGCTTTCCTTTATATCGGCAGCAAAGCTGGATTGATTAGAAATTCCCCAGCAAATAAACATATATAAAACAATACGTTAGTGTGTATTTTTGTAGGGGGGTACAGATATTTAAGGATATTAGCTAAAGGTTGATTGTAACCGACATATTGCGTTATAAATTCAGTAAATAACGTAGGTAAAAGGAATTGAGAATGAGTAACGATATATCAGAACCGCCTGGCCAATCGGCTTCTGTCGATGATGAAAAAGAACAAGCAAACAAGACATTAACGACGTTGATTTATGCGCTGCAAACTGCCGGTTTTTTTGTCGGTATTACTTTTATTGTCGCGGTCATTATTAATTACATTAAAATTGATGACGTAAGAGGCACATGGTTTGAGTCACATTTTCGCTGGCAAATTAAAACGTTCTGGTTTGGTTTGTTGTGGATGATAGTTGGTCTTGTAACGTTTTTTATTATTATCGGCTATTTTGTTTTACTCGCCAATACCATTTGGGTTATTTATAGAATTATAAAAGGCTGGTTACGCCTTTCCGAAAATAAACCGATGTATGCTGTTGCTCAAAATTAAGCTTTTTTAAGTTAAGAATAATTACTTTAATAAAGGGTGATCTTTCGGTAATTGTTTGGCATACCATATTGCCAGCTTATGTCGCATGGCTTTTTGCGAAACCTGATCTTCCGGTAATGGCTGGATGAGTTTATCGTGTACCAGCAGACGGTAAATATACAGGACTTTTTCGCTTTGTGAATCGGTTGGCTCAAAAATAGCTGCACCGCGAATTTCAGCAAATTTAACCCCAGTACTGATAGCGCCTTTGACCAGTTCGGCTTCGTTTTTAATTTTTTTCATGATATGACCTTTGCTGGCAGGCATAAATATGTGAAAAAAGTATATCTCCAGTAAACATAATACTTATAAAATGTTGAAAATAATATAAATAATAGAGCAAAATATTTGATTACATCTGAGTGAAGGTATTTGACAATATGCAAATAATGCTTGTTAAAATTTACAAAACAATAGCTTTAGTTTTTGGTTTATATATATTGCTTTATATGTATCCCAAAGGACGTTTTTGTATTCTGGGTATTCACAGTTACTTTACGATTGGTTTGTTGTTAGTCATTGCAAGTTGGGTTATTGCATTTAGGATACTAAATGGGGCAGGGGTATGGTGGCGAACAGCTGGAGTTATGACTACCGTTGTTTTATCGTTTTTATCCTGGATTTGGATTATGAATTTAAGAGGCTTTCATGCTCTTTGCTGGTAGCAGTTAGTGCTTAAATTATACTTGAGTAATTTACTCAAAAATTAATTTATCTGCCCATCAGATATCTCGAATATCCAGTACCTTAGTTAAATAGTAAACTATCTCGAAAATTCAAAGGGGCTGTAAAGCCTGTAAATTCAATAGCTTATTCGAGGTGTTTTATGAGTTCAGATGCAAATATCCAAGATTCACAGGTTTTACGTACATTAACCATTTTAATGTCGACTTTATTCGGCTTTTTTGTGGCGATGATCTTTTTAGCGCGTACTATCGTTTATTAAGTTAACGCTTAACCTGTAAGAGAGCCGACATGTTGTTGCAATGTGCCGGCTTTTTTAGTGCCCGTTTAAAATTACCAACGGTGATTTTAATTACAGGCACTTATGCAGCGTTGTTTGCTGCGTGCTGCAGAATGGGGGGCAGATATTTTTGGAGATGATATAAAAACTACTCAGGTGGTTAACCAGCTGAAGGATTACTAATTTCTTTAATAATTAGCCAGTCGACCAGTTCGGTAGCGGGAATTGGATTACTATAGTAAAAGCCCTGGGCTATATCACAGTTCATTGATTTTAAATAATCCAGGGTTTTCTGATTTTCTACCCCTTCGGCAACGACTTTTAATCCCAGGTTATGGGCCATATCGATTGTTGCTTTCACGATAACAGCATCGTCTTCATCTTCTACCATTTCAGCTATGAATGAGCGATCAATTTTTAACTCATGAACAGGGAGCTGTTTTAAATAGCTTAATGATGAGTAGCCTGTACCAAAATCATCAATCGAAACTTTAATACCCATCTCATTTAATTTTTCGAGTGTTTCAAGTGCTCTAATGGGGTCTACCATAATATCGCTTTCAGTAATTTCTAATGTCAAACAATCCAGCGACAACTGATAAAATTCACTTTGAGACTCAACATATTTGATAAATGCAGTATCGTGTAAACTGTGCACAGAAATATTAAGTGATATATTCAGATCCTGAACATATCTTTTAAGTTCCAGACATTGTTGAATGGACTGCTTAAGTACAAAGTTAGCTAAGGGTTTAATCAAGCCTGTTTGTTCAGCCAAAGGAATAAATTCTTCTGGCATAATTAAGCCACGTTCGGGGTGATTCCATCGGAGTAATGCTTCGACTCCAAGAACAGTATTATCTCGTATGTTTATTTTTGGCTGGTAATAAAGTTCAAGCAGATCTTTATCGATTGCTTCACGAAAATCTGTCATTAAAGCAAGACGGCCAATGCTATGCGTATCTTTATTGGGGTCGTAAACGGCATAACCAAGGTTTTCTCGTTTTGCCAGGTACATTGCAACATCGGCACGTTGCACCAGTATATTGACATCATTACCGTGTATTGGACATTCAGCCAGACCGATACTAATGCCAACGCTTAGTGTATTATCTTCAACAATAAATGGCTTTTCAAATTCTTCGAGTACTTTGCGAGCTAATTGAATTGCCTGTTCGATATTTGTTTCGGGTAATAATACACTGAACTCATCACCACCGAGTCGGGCAACGCTGTCTGTTTTACGAAACACCCGAAATAACCGACGTGCTGCTTGTTGCAATACCAGGTCACCAATATGGTGCCCCAGTGTATCGTTAATTTCCTTAAAACGATTTAAGTCACTCATAATAAGTACTAATGGAATGTTTCGTCTTTCTGAGCGCAGTATCTCTTGTTGCAAGCGATTATTTAATAATTTTCTGTTTGGTAATTCAGTTAATGGATCATGCAACGCCTGATGTTCCAGTGCGGTTGTTTCTCTTTCGACTGCATTGGCCAGATTTTGAAAATTTTCTTCCAGAATATGTAATTCATCGCCATTGTCCGGGTTATCAATCTCTTCTATCTGTAACGTTTTAGAAAACTCAACAACTTTTTTAGTTAACAATTGTAAACGACGTGTCACAAAGTAAATAATAACGAGGAATGCAGCAATAAAAGCAATTGCTGCTAACAAGCGCATTAACCGTGCTTCGTTAGCAACTTCGTTGGTTAATTGATTGACTTCTTTAGTGGATATAAATGAAATTAATTCAATGATTATATCCGTTGCACCATAATCAAAAAAACCTTGCCCTGTTATAAGGTAACGATCTTTAAGTGAATTTATATCGGTACCGCCAGGTATAAGAGTGGTATTACTGCTTACTAAAATTTTACTACGATTTTCTGCAGTTAATGCAATAATATTTGAACCATCAAGTTCGGCACCTTGTGAAGCAATTAGAAACTCTTCATCTAATGGTGCTGCTAGCATTAATGTTCCGGCGATTCTATTTTTATTGTTAAGGATTTTTTTATTTGATACCAGGTAAATTTGATTACTTAACTGTGTTAAAAATCCCTGATCGTGACTTAAGCTCAGTAACAGTTTGCTTGGTTTAAGCAGATTTTCCGGTGGTGCTTTATCGCGAGCCTGATAGATTTCTTTTACAGAGTCATTTTTATCCAGTAAAAAAAGATAACGAGGCTGTATAAAATTTCTTATGATAGAGAGATCAGGTAACCAGGGTGGAGGACTGGTATGTACCACAGGTTTTTGTGTTTTTAACCAGTCAGTATTAGAAACATATTCAGTAATGCTGTGGGTTTTGCTAAACAAGTTAACTGTATGGTTAAGGCCCTTGCCATAGCGATCAAATAGAATACGTTGTTTTTCAGCCTGCAGGCTAAAGCGTTTTTCCAGCTTGGCATAAAACATATCTGTTAACGCAATAGTTTGTATTTTGTCAGATATAATCCATATGCCAATGCTAACCAGAATGGTATAGACAAAAACTTTTATTGTTAATGGTTGTTTCTTAAACATGTAATCTATTACAGCTTAATCAGTATGAGGAGGTTCGCCAATTAATTCATTACCTTTAAATTTCCAGCCTGCTAGTTTGAGTTTTGAGGGCGGAATAAAAGCAATGTCAGATGAAATATTTTCAATATGCTGTCGTAAATATTTTACTAAATCATTGGCGAGTTTCTTTTTCTCTGGATTAGCGTTATCCCAGGTGGTTAAGCTATAACTTCGATAAAGAGGGTACTTACCGGTTAACAGCTTATTCAGATCAGTTGGCGCATGCCCGTCAATCTTTAACATGCGTACCGCACCTTTGTCTTTGTAGACATCAACCATAAGAGGAACTTCCCAACCAATGGCATTGGTGCTTCTGGCAACCTGGGAAATCATATCCGAAATAACACCCACTTCAAACAGGCGGGGACTAAACTGGTTCTCGTTACTGAGTAGCGTGCGCCAGTGTCCGGGACGTATTTTACAGTGTAACCGGCCAACAGGTTTAATCAGTTCCTTAAAATGAGGGCCTGCACCTTCTACTTCTGACCAGCGAGAAACTTTTCCCTGAAAAATTTTTCGGGCTTTAGCGGTACTGATATCTAAGACGGGGTTCTTTGTATGCACAATGAGCGCAATGGGTGAAATACCGAGAGAGTGAAATGTCATTCCAGGTAAGCGGTCGTTTTTACCCGGTGGGCAGCAAAAAGCACCAATATCAACTTTTTTACTCAGTAGCCGACCCGAGTTGATACCGCAAGTACCGTGTAATAGTACAATTTTTAAATTACGCTCTGATGCATACTCAGCCAGCAGTTTTTCAAGCAAGGGGTGCGTTTGTTGGCCTAATGACAGAACCAGGTCGGCATCTTTAAAGCGTTTATCATATTTTACTTTTTTGCTATGCCAGTTTTTTTCAACCGGCGCAACAGATTCAGGGTTGCTGAATGTTTCGGTATGTGAGTGTTGGTGTCCAGCGTGTGATGGTGATAACCCACAAAGAAGTGATATGTAGATTGTAACAAGAAAATATGTCAGTCTGCTTGAAGCAAAATTATCTTTTAATATCATTATGTTAGCCATTTTTAGTGAAAATTTGTTTTCCAGTCCTTTTTATCGGCAGTCAGCTCTAAAAATGAAGATGACTGGACAAAGATCTTGCCTTGGAATCCCAGATTAGTAGAGTTGGAATCGGTATATTGGTAAACAATTAAAAACTAATATAGTAGCTAATTAAACTAAAGTCATCCTGCATTATTAACGATATATATAAGGTAACTTTTTAATAGGCTTTTATATGAATAGACGTGAGTTTATAACTTATACGTTAGCGGGTGCTGTTTCTTTAACATCTCAAAGACTAGTTCTGGCAAGTACCAGGCCATTGGTTCTTGGAATTTTTCCACGCCGAAATGTGAAACTTACCTATAAATTGTTTACGCCAATGGCTAAATATCTTAGACAGCAACTAGGACGAGATGTGGTTATTGAATCATCCAAATCCTTTAAACAATTCTGGCAAAACGTAAAAAATAAACGTTACGATATCGTACATTTCAACCAATATCATTACATCGTATCGCATGAGCACCATGGCTACGATGTATTTGCAGTTAATAAAGAGCTCGGTCAGTCGGTTATATCTGGCTCGCTAATTGTACGTAAAGACAGTGGTATTAATAGCATTACTGATCTTAAAGGCAAAACAGTTTTATTTGGTGGTGGCAAAAGAGCCATGCAAAGTTATATTTCAGCGACCTGGTTGCTAAGACAGGGTGGGTTGCAGGCGGAAGATTACGTCGAAAAATTTGCAGTTAATCCACCCAACACAATTATCTCAACTTACTTTAAACGTGCTGATGCATCTGGTTCTGGTGATGTAGTTATGCAGCTTGATAATGTTCGTAAAAGAATTGATATTTCTCAATTACGATTTCTTGCTAAAACAAAGCCGATGATTCACTTACCCTGGGCTATACAAGGTAACCTTCCTTCCGAGTTGAAAGTGAAGATCACACATTTATTAACGAATATGCATAATAATGATGAGGGTGCGGAGATATTGAGATTGGCAAGTCTAGATGCACTTGTTCCCGCAACAGATACGGATTTTGATGAACATCGAAAAATAGTACGGGATGTTTATGGTAAAGATTATGGTATTTCTTTATTAAAATAGTGGTTGTATGTTTTGAATAAATTTAAAAGTCTTGCCTCTCAGTTTTTTATACTTATCAGTACCATTATATCAATTGGTATGGGGTTTAACGCATTTGTTCAATATAACAATGAAATTGAAGTTATTGATAAGGCGCTTAATGATAGAGGAAAATCAATTAGTGAATTATTGGCATCGGTAAGTATAGAACCATTACTTATATTTGATGACGTGTCACTTAATGGTTATGCCGAGTTTACCAGCAAGCAAAAAGATATAGTTTTTGCTGCTGTAGTAAACAAAGAGACAGTACCACTGACACATTATCTTGATTATAAAAATAAATATATAGAAAAAATTGCTGTTCCTGAAGATAATGTTGGGATAAAGCCTTATATTGATAAGTTACGAAATAATAAGGATATAATATTTTTTGAATCACCGATAACGTTTGAAGGTAGAGTGTTAGCTTATTCATGGGTTGGACTTGACAGAGTTCCTTATGATCAGGCTTCACAAAAAAACCTGACGAAAATAATATTTGTGACGCTATTAGTAGGTATGTTTGTTGGTGGTGCTATTTATTTTTTGTTTAAGCGAAAAATATTTAAACCAATCGAAGTATTAACTGCCGGCACAAAAAATATTGCTAAGTTTGAATTTGAAAAAAGTGTGAATATATCGGGTACAGGTGAGCTGGTTGTTCTGGCGGATTCATTTGATAAGATGCGTTTACAATTAAAAGATACCTTACAATCGAGGGATCTTGTTATGAACGAGTTATCTGAACTAAATGATTCGCTTGAAGAGCGTGTCCATGAACGTACGCAAGAGCTGCAGATATTAAATACTAAAATAGCTCATGAAGCAATGCATGATCCATTAACAGGACTGCCTAATCGTGTGTTAATTACCGAGCAATTACAACAAACTATTATTCATGCCGAACGTCTGCAAACCAGTTTTGCTGTCTTTATGATGGACCTGAATAATTTTAAAGAAGTAAATGATACTTTAGGTCATCCAGAAGGTGATAGATTATTAGTTGACGTTGCACAAAGATTACTAAAAGTAGTGCGCGATAGTGATACGGTTGGTCGCCTGGGTGGTGATGAGTTTGCAATGGTTTTGCCTAAAATTAATCAGGATGATGCAGTTAATGTTGCCAATAAGATTATAGAGAAACTATTGCCAAGTTTTGCTTTAGATGATCACTCTATCAAAATTGGTGCCAGCATTGGCATAGCGATGTATCCACAACATGGATCTGATCATACAGCATTGATTCGTACTGCAGATGTAGCGATGTATGAAGCAAAAAAAGAAAAAACAAGTGTTTGCATGTATCATCCAGAGCTTGATAAATATTCTCCTATACGATTATCGTTAATGGATTATTTGCATACAGCACTGGAAACTAATCAGCTACAGTTACATTATCAACCCAAAATAAGTTTACATGAAAATAAAGTTATTTCTGTTGAAGCGCTTATTCGCTGGTATCATCCTGAAATTGGTTTGATTTTTCCGGATCAATTTATACCAATGGCTGAGAACTCGGGTTTGATCGATGAACTCAGTAACTGGGTGCTTGAACAGGCAATGAAACAATGGCGTCAATGGCAGGATGAAGGCATTGATTTACAAATTGCAGTAAATTTATCTGCGAGGAATTTAGCGAACCCGGATTTGCCTGGTTACGTTTCCAAGTTATGTGATAAGTACAATATGCAAGAAGGCGGAATAAAAGCTGAAATAACTGAAAGTGCTATTATGTATAATCCTGAGCAAGTCATTGAAATCATGGCTGACTCACAAATGCAAAGGTTACAATTCTCAATTGATGATTTTGGCACAGGTTATTCCTCTTTAAGCTATTTAAAACGTTTACCTGTAACAGAAGTTAAAATTGATAAGTCTTTTGTGATTGATATGGTGCATGATGAAAATGATGCCAGTATTGTAAAGTCAGTTACTGATCTTGTACATAATCTGGGTTACACGGTTGTGGCTGAAGGTGTTGAAAATCAGGAAATATTAGATCAACTTCGTTTGTTGGGTTGTGATGAAGCGCAAGGCTATCACTTTTCTAAACCGCGTCCCGTGACGGATTTGATGGCTACTATTAAGGCAATAGAAGATAATCTTTCAACAAATAAAACATTGATAAAAGCCATAAAATAAAAAGAACATTCACAAAATATTCGTATTATCCTGCTAGATTAGACAGTTAGTCAGTAGTTAATAGCTTTAATTCACTGTCTTGTTTTTCATATTTATCTGGAAAATCGTATGAATCTTAATTCTATTATTATTGTTATTAGCCTTAGTTTTTTTTCTTCAAGCCTGTTTGCCCAGGAGTGTGTTGTATTACTACATGGTCTGGCGCGAACATCGGCCTCGATGAACAAGTTGGAAATGGCAATCAGCAAAGCAGGTTATGTTGTGGCGAATATTGACTATCCATCGAGAACTCGCCCGATTGAAGAACTTGCTGAGCTGGCGGTGAAAAAAGGTTTAGCCCAATGCCAGCAGCTAAAAGCAAAACCGGTTAACTTTGTTACCCACTCTTTGGGTGGAATTCTAGTGAGGCAGTACTATAAGAAGCATAAGCCTGCCAATGTTAAACGGGTAGTAATGCTTGGGCCCCCTAATAAGGGCAGTGAAATCGTGGATAATTTAAAAGACGTGATGGGTTTTGAGTTACTTATGGGGCCAGCGGGAAAACAATTGGGGACCAGTAAGCAGGATGTACCTAAACGTCTTGGGCCGGTTAATTTTGAACTGGGTGTTATTGCAGGTACGAATTCAATTAATTTATTATTATCCAGTTACTTACCTGATCCGGATGATGGTGCGGTATCGATTGAAAGTGCAAAAATTGAGGGCATGAGAGGTTTTGTAGCACTGCCGGTGACCCATCTTTTTATGATGCGCAATGACAGAGTAATCAAACAGGTTATTCACTTTCTTCTTCAGGGCCGGTTTTTGAATTAACACTATTTGATATAGATCAGCGTCTATATCTGGTATATATAGTAAAATTTTCACATCTAATAATCATAGACGAGACTAATATGCATAACCTTGAATTTTTTAAGGACAAATTACTGACACTAAAAACTGAAATGTCACAACGAATTGAAGCAATCGACAAAGATATTCGTCATGAAGGCATGTCTGCAGACTGGGAAGAGCAGGCTACGGAAAGAGAGAATGATGAAGTTCTTGAATCTTTAGGTAATGCTTCAGAAGACGAACTTGCAATGATTAACGAGGCGTTAAAAAGGATTGATTCCGGAGATTATTTTGAGTGCAGTCAATGTGGGGAGAGTATCCCTCAGTCCCGACTCGAATTATTACCCTTTACAACGCACTGCGTTAGCTGTGCAGAAAAACTTGAGCAATAATCAGGAGTAAATAGTATGTTAAATGAAAAACATGATCTTGTGCACGAATTACCAGAATACAGAGATGTTATTCATAAACTTAAAACGAGTAATAACCATTTTGCACGTCTGTTTGAACAGTATCATGAAGTTGACCATGAAATTCATCGGATTGAATCTGATATTGAAACAACTTCGGATGATTATCTTGAAGAAAAAAAGAAACAACGTCTGCATCTAAAAGATGAGCTGTTTCAAATAATCAAGGCGCAATAAATAAAAGAATGCAAAAAATAACTACAGATAAACCTGTTGTTGTTTTTTCTTTGCTGGGTATTTTAGCTTTAAGCCTTTTCTTGCAGCATGAGTTTAATATAAAACAATCGCTTTTATTTTTAACAGGTGTCGGGCTAGGTCTTTCACTTATGCACGCTTTGTTTGGTTTTACCGGGGCCTGGCGAGTTTTTATTCGTGACAGAAATAGCGCTGGTATTCGTGCTCAGATTTGGTTGATTGGTTTAAGTTCGCTATTATTTTATCCCGTTATAGCGGGAGTCTTCCCTTCACTTTCAGCTGGTGCCGCAATGGGGCAGGTTGGTTTCTCGGTTCTTATCGGTGCATTTATTTTTGGTATTGGTATGCAGCTTGGCGGTGGTTGTGGATCGGGTACTTTGTTCACAGTTGGCTGGGGACAGGTCGATATGCTGGTTACGCTTGTTTTTTTTATTATAGGCGCAACAGTTGGCTCAGCTCATTTAGGCTGGTGGTTAAGTTTACCTAATATTGGCAAAGTTTCGCTTATTAACGAAATGGGATGGCTGCCAGCGTTAATCACCCAGCTTATTGTCTTATTTATTATATATCGTTTAGTTCGTCTTATAGAATTAAAGCGCCGGCAGAAGTTATCAGATTTTTCAGCAAAAATTCATCAAGGCAATAAAGTTGATCAGCTAATTTTTGGCCCCTGGCCGATTATTTGGGGTGTAGTTGGTTTAACAATTTTTGGTTTTGTTACTTTATTGTTAGCCGGCTATCCATGGTCTATTACATTTGCATTTGGTTTATGGGGCAGCAAAATATGGAATGCTCTGGGTGGAGATGTCAGTAGTTGGGCTTACTGGTCTGGTGGTTATCCAAATAAGGCGCTAAATCAAAGTGTGTTGGCTGATATTACAACGGTTATGAATTTTGGTGTCATTGCAGGGGCAATGCTTGCTGCAGCACTTGCTGGTAAGTATGCGCCTAAAGATAAAGTAACCAGAAAAAGAATGCTTACAGCTATCGTCGGTGGTTTGTTATTAGGTTATGGTGCACGTCTTGCATTTGGTTGTAATATCGGTGGTCTGTTAGGCGGTATAGCATCAGGTAGCTTACATGGCTGGCTATGGCTTGTAGCCGGGTTTAGTGGAAGCATTCTTGGCGTTAAGATACGTGTATGGATGAACCTTGATAAACCTTATGGTGCAAGCGTATGAAGAACCCAAATAAAATGATCATGGGGGCAGCGATTGGTATTGCAGCCATAACAACGGCTATAGATCATACCCGACATAAACTGCCAGAGCCGGAAGAATCATCTGAGCAGGCAAATATTATCATTGAAGGTGAAGAAGATAGCAGCCCCTGCTCATTGGATTCAGATTCTATGAGTTCAAATTCTGAAGAAGTCGTTATTGAAGAAAGTGAATCAAGCTCACCTTGTGGTTTAGGCGATTAGAATTGTACGCTGAAGCGCTCGAAATTTTATATCAGTGTCTGATTGAAATGGGGGCGCTAAGCTCTAACCCGGTTCTACAAATACTCGATAACTGTAAAGAAATAAAGCAGGGGGTCAAGTACCCGGAAGGTCTGATGCAATTTAAGGGTGATGACTGGCAAGCTTATTATCATTGTCATCCAAACAATTCTGAAATCAGCCATTTATTTGAAGAGGAACATGGGCATTTCCATATTTTTACAAAATTAGCAGAGCAGCAAGGTTCATGGGCCCACCTGATTGCATTATCAATGGACAGTATGGGGCAACCCTTGCGTTGGTTTACAGTAAATCACTGGGTGACGGGCGAAAAATGGCTTGAAGCTGATAGATTGATTAGCAGGCTGAACAATGCAGCTTATATGGAGCAGACATCACTCGTTAATAAATGGTTACTAGTTATGTTGGCAGCATACAAGCCTGAAATAACAGATTTGCTGCTTAAAAGGGATAAGCTTTTAGAAGGTCAGGATAAAGAAGTATTTTTAAATGATAAGGAAATATACTTATTGACGGAACAATCGATACGGTTAGAAGATAAATTTAAATAGTTGCTCTTAGTTAATTATTTTTTCAGGAGGCAGTAATGAAAATAAAACAAGGTCTAGTTCTAATAATAATGAGCTCGATGCTATCAAACGTAGCGATAGCAATGAGTTTACCGGGCCCATTGGTAGAAACAGATTGGTTAGCAAAAAATAAATCAAAGGTAGTAATTCTGGACATAAGAAAAGATACTAAAAGCTTTACCAAAAAACCGGTGTTCAGTAAAAACAAGAAAACCGGAAAATTAAAACTTAAAAAAGTCGGTGGGCATATTCCGGGTTCAGTATTGGTGAAATACAAAGATCTGCGTACCAAGAGAAAAATTGATGGCAAGCTTGTAAAGAAAATGCTGGTAGATAAAGCAGCTTTTGAAAAAGTAATGCAAAAAGCAGGGGTTAATAAAGACAGTGCGGTAGTAATTGTATCGAAAGGTGAAAATAATGCACACTTAACAACGGCAACACGCCTATATTGGCAAATGAAATATTATGGTCACGATAATATGGCTATCTTAAATGGTGGTATGGCTCAGTGGATTATTGATAAACGCAAGATTAGTATAAAAAAAAGCAAAGTTAAAAAAGGTGATTGGGTTGCTACCGCTGAACGAAACAATATTTTAGCTACAAGCAAAGACGTTGATGCAGCAGTTAAAAAGAAAGCTCAATTAGTTGATACACGTTCTATTAGTTTGTATCTTGGAACATGGCGTAAAAAATCTTATGTTTATGCTAATGGTCATGTGCCGGGTGCTAAGCCATATCCAAATGAATTATTATCCACGACAATGCCCGCTAAGTTTATAAACCCGAATGATTCTAAATCATTATTTAAGCAGTTAGGTATTCAAACAGATAAGAAATCTATTACCTATTGTAATAGTGGTCACCTCGCAACAGGCAGCTGGTTTGTATTAAGTGAGTTGTTAGGCAATAAGAATGTAAAAATGTATGATGGGTCAATGCATCAGTGGACGCTGGAAAAACGCCCGGTTGTTAAGTTTAAAATGGAATAATTTTTTTTGATTAAAATAAAAAGCAGGGCAAGCCCTGCTTTTTATTTGTCTGGATTTATGTTGAAAAGTTAATGCGTTTTAAACTGTTCGGTCATTCCTTCCAGCTCAGCTGATAAATCTACCAGCGCTTCACTTAAAGATACTGTTTCATGTGATTCCTCAGCGGTACGGCTTGCCATATCATGTATTTTAACTACAGACTGGTTGACTGCCTCGGCAACAGTGTCCTGCTCTTTTGCTGCATGCGCAATCTGCGTGCTCATATTGTTTATCTGTTCCACTGATTTAGCTATGGTGTTTAAAGAGACACCTGCACTTGCCGCCTGTTCTACGGTTGTACTTGCTTTTTCACAACTACTATTCATTACTTCAACAGCTTGTTGAGAACCACTTTGTAGCTTGCTAATCATGCTACGTATCTCTTCGGTTGACTCCTGTGTACGCCCTGCGAGTGTGCGTACTTCATCTGCAACCACAGCAAAGCCGCGTCCCTGTTCACCTGCACGAGCTGCTTCAATTGCAGCATTTAACGCAAGTAAATTTGTTTGTTCGGCAATACCCTGAATTACTTCCAGTACTTTAGAAATTGTTTCGCTGTTTTCTTCAAGAACACGAATAGTGGTAGCCGCATCGTCAACCTGAGTCGATAAATCACGCATTTCTGCAATTGTTTGTTCAACAATACGTTCACCGGCTTTTGTTTCGAGGTTTGCTTCTTCTGCAGACTCGGCCGATTGTGAAATATTATTAGCTACCTCGCGCACAGTTGAACTCATTTCATTCATTGCGATGGCAACTTGATCAGTTTCTGAATATAACTCCTGTGCATCTGTATTTGCAGCATTTGATTTATCAGAAAGATGTTCAGCAGTTTTATTCAAGTGTGATGAAGTTTGCTGAATCTGCGTGACCATAGATAGTAATTTTGATTGCATAGTGTCAAGTGACGACATAATTTGACTGACTTCATCCTCTCCCTCGACCTGGAAGGTTGTAGTCAGGTCACCGACAGCAAGTTTATTGACTACCGGTGGTAATAGGGAAAGCGTTTTCACCATATTTGTCATAATAAAATATAGCAATACCAGGCCAACTAGAACGGCAAGAACAGTTATTATTACTGTTTTTTCTGCCTGAAGTGATAACTCTTCTTCTTCATGTAAAGCAGCGCCTGAGCGTTGAATACTTTTTTCTAAAAAAGCATCAACACTCTCTGATATCTTTGCAGCGACTGAGTCAAAACTTGCCATCATTTTATTGCCACCTTCTGGCCCGGAGTCGATATAGGCCTGAGCCATTTTTTTACCGGTATTATAGTACTCGTCAAAAATGGGAAGCATTGCGTCATATTCTTGTGAGTGTGATGTATCCAGCTTTTTAAGTTCGCTAATAAGCTGTCGAAAATTCTTAGCCTGTTTTTCTGCTTCATCGAATCCGTCGTTTAAGCCATCTTGTCCCCGAGTTGCGCTAATATCCGTGAGCCACTGTTGAACCTGTACAACGGAAAGTTTGAGCTCATGTGCTTTGTTTAACAAAGGGATTTCAGTATTGGCAATACTGGATGCTTGTTTAAGAATACTATCGTTATTAGAAAAAAGGATAATGCCCTGAACAATGGAGATTAGTGCGACAAAGCAAATAATCAGAGTAAATCGGGTTTTTATAGTTAGTTTGCGTAATGTTTCCATTCGTACAGCCTTCTTATTTTAAATTGTGACACTTATATAACGGCTGGAATGAGGGAGTGCTAAAGACTAAAACCATTAATATTCAGTAAATTTGCTAAAAAAGTATGGGATATTTCCCCAAAATATAAGTATTGATAGTTCAATGCCAGCTGGTTTAAAGTAAAAGACATATTAATTGCGGTATTATTATTGTCTGCTTAAAAGACAAAATCGAACCTGGAATGAGCCAATTTACCTCTAAAATTAAAAAAAACCTGGGTATTGAATCCTCGGTGAGTACGGCAGAAAAGCTTGCCTCAACATTGGGTGGTTTTATTGGGATTTTTCTGATTAGCTGGGTGAGCTTTCATTTTACTGGAGCAGAGCATGCAGTCTTGATAGTACCTTCTATGGGTGCTTCAGCTGTGCTGGTTTTTGCCGTGCCACATGGCAAGCTATCTCAACCCTGGGCGTTGATTGCTGGTCAAATTATTTCTGCATTTGTGGGTGTTAGCTGTTATATGCTCATTCCCAATATGTTCATCGCAGCTGGCCTGGCGGTTGGTCTGGCTATTGGCGCGATGCATATTTTCCGCTGTGTGCATCCACCTGGCGGTGCAACTGCTCTGGTTGCAGTAGTGGGGAGTGCTGAAATCCATACTCTGGGATTTACTTATATTTTAACGCCAGTATTATTAAACACCTTAATCATTCTCTTTGTGGCAATGGCGTTTAACAGCTTCTTTCCATGGCGACGCTATCCTCATTGTTTAATGCGCTTTTCTGATTCTCCTTCATTTCCTGATCAGCAATCGTCACGTTTTATTGATAAAAAGTATATAGAGCAGGCTTTGTCTGATATTGATCTGGTCGTAGATTTAAATACAGAGGACCTGCAACGATTATTTGCTTTAACTCTGGAGCATGCAGAGATGCCAGAATTTTTAACTGATCAGGTAAAGCTTGGGCATTATTATACAAATGGAAAACACGGTGCGGAATGGTCTGTAAAGCAAATTATTGATGAAGCACCTTCAGGTGATCCCTCAAAAGATATGGTGATTTATCGTGTAGTAGAAGGACATGGGTTAAAAAGTGCTGATAGTTGTACTCGTAGTGATTTTGCAGCATGGGCGTCACGTGAACTTTTTCCTACAGATAAAAGCAGCTAACTTTATGGAGTAAACTTTAATGTTTAACCGGCTTCTTTTGTAATTTTCGTTGTAAGGTACGTCGATGCATATCTAATGCCCTGGCTGCAGCCGAAATATTTCCATCGTGTTCCTGCAATACTTTTTGCAAATGTTCCCACTCCAGTCTTTTAACAGACATTGGGTTTTCAGCAAGATCTATATTTTCATTTCCAGCTTCTTTACCAAATCCTTCAATAATGTCATTAACATCAGCTGGTTTAGTAAGATAATGTTTAGCTCCAAGTTTGATGGCTTCTACTGCTGTTGCAATACTGGCATAACCGGTTAATACAACTATTTTTATTCCTGGGTTAATCGCAATAATTTTGCTTACTGCTTCTAATCCGGATTCCTGTGCGATACGTAAATCAACAACTGCAAAAGCAATGTCATTGGCTTGCGTTATATCAACGGCTGATTGAATTGTGTGTGCAACAAAAACATTATAGTTAAGTCGCTGGAAAGCACGGGATAATATCTCACAAAAGCTTTCATCATCATCAAGTAGTAATATATTGTTGTTGTCCATACTCAATTATATTAAATAGTCGCTAAAGGTAAAACAATAATTGTTTTACAGCCTTTTGATTGTTCGTTTTGTTGTTCAATGAATCCATTTCGTCTTCGTATTGCAGCATAAGCTAAATATAGACCTAAACCGAGCCCTAAATCTTTATCACTATAAGGCTGCTGGCCTATTTTCTGCAAAGCTTCTTCGGTTAAACCGGGCCCTTTATCCTTTATAAGTATTTCAATGGATGAACCATCCTTACTTACTGTTATATCGACATATTCAGGAGAAGCTTCAATAGAATTTTCTAGAATATTAATAAGTGATAATGTTAAGGTTCGATCGGTAAAAATAGTATTGTTGTCATTTAGATCGCAGTTAAATGTAATTATTGCCTCAGAATGGGATTGTTGTAGCTCTGAAATAATTTCGTTCATATAACTACAAACAGCCTGCTTCTTGTTACCAAACAGATCAGATGAGGCACCAACAGAGGCAGATAGATCAGACAATGATGATTTACAGCGACCAATTTGTTTTTTTAGTTTTAAAAGATCGGTGAGTATAGCGTCTTTACTCTCTGCTTGTTCAATTTCGGCTTTAATTTCATCAACCAATAAGCTCATTGTTCCCAAAGGTGTTCCAAGTTCATGAGCTGTACTGGCGGCAAGTGTACCTAAAATAACAAGCTGTTCATCACGTATGGATTGTTCCCGTGCTACTGATAACTGTTTTTGCTGGCGTCTTAAAGTATTTCCCATGCCATAGACATAATAAGTTATCAGACAAGCATTTAGAATGAATGCCATCCACATGCCCATAAGGTGCAAGTCATATTCGGAGGCATTGCCATGGCCATGCATACTGTGACTCATGGGTAAGGGCTGATAGTAGAACATCAACAGGCTATAGCAGATTACACTCAATGCTGCGAGAAGCCAGGCATAGCGCACAGGCAAAATAGTCACTGTAATGGTCAGCGGAAAGAGGAACAGCAATACAAAAGGATTGGTTGCACCGCCAGTAAAATATAAGAGTAAACCTAAAGTTATAACATCAAATGCAAGATGAAAAAAAATCTCGTTTTCAGATACAGTTTTCGTCTGATCTGTTTCTGATTCCAGCGCTTGTGGTTTAAGTTTATTGAGTCTTATCCAGACATAGCTGTTGAAAATAATAATATGCACAACGATGATGCTGACAGCTATAAGAGGTAACGAGATGTCGAGTACATATTGGGTAAATAAAACGGCACAAATCTGACCGAAAATCGCGAGGTTACGCAAGCGAAATAGCCGAATAAGGTGGGTATTATTCGCAGACTCTGTCATTGATATTTCAGGCATAAAACTAAAGTATAGTAAGTCATTGCATTTTATCATCTTTTAGGTTCTGCAGGGTGCGACAATTTGTCACGCGACACTATGCCACATTTATTTATCCGTCGGAAACGACTATTGTTTATCTCGTACTGACGTACCCCTCTTAAGTGGTTTGGATTTAGTGACCCCCTCAGGCTATATAATCCATTCCACTTTTTTAATGCCTGAAATTTATATAATCTAATTTATTGTTATTCTAATTAAACGCTGATTGTCTGCGACAAACTGTCACGCGACACTATGTCACATTTATTCTTTTTCTATAAACGCTTATTGTTTATCTCGTACTGACGTACCCCTCTTGAGTGGAGAATAATAAATATAAATTTATTATCTCCACTATTTTTACTCTAACTAATAAGTTTTTGAAAATATGATTGGGCAGGCAAATTTTGTTTGGTTTGTTTTTATATCTCTGTTGATGCATGTGATTTTATTGACACAATATGAAAGCAAGGAAAACCACAGGTTAGATAACTTAATATACGAGAAATCAACCAAATCGAACAAGATGGTAAGAATTAGTTTTTTATCGCCAGAGGTTATCGAAAAAAAAGAGAGGAAAAAATCAAGCCCTAAAAAATATGAAAAAGTTAAAACATCTGGAATAAAAAACAAGAAGGTTGTCAGGGAGCATCCTGTTAACAAAGTCACTGGCAAAGTTAAAAAAGAAGAACCAATAAAAAGTAAACAGCCTGAATTTAAACCAAAAAGATTTGAATTAGAAAAAAATTTATACCTAAAAAAAATAATAAATGCGATTGAAAAGAATAAGTATTATCCGGTATTAGCGCGACGAAGAAATATACAGGATGTTGTCGCAGTATCATTTAATTTAGTTGGAAGTGGGGAAGTAAAAGACTTGGTGATTAATGGCAATCATAAAGTGTTGCGACATGCGGCACGTTCTGCCATTTTAGATACCCTACCCTTTAGTGAGCCACCTCCTGATGTAAACCTGCCATTGAAAATCAAGTATTCAATGGCATTCAGCTTAGAATAAAAATAAAGGGTTAGAAGATGAGAAGTACTAAAAATTATAGCTTTGTTTGGCTTTTGTTATTGTTTGCTTGTGGCTCTGTACAAGCGATTGAGAAGAAGGAAAAGAAAGATGAAGGGGTTGTAATAAGCGTGACTTCAACGAGAGAAGATAAACCACTCACTGAAGTGCCGGCCAGTATAGGGGTTATTGATAAGCAATCTATTGTTGAAACAAAGCCTGCACATCCTTCAGAGATAGCGAATCAGGTTCCGGGTGTTTATATTAATATCACCGGTGGTGAAGGGCATATGACTTCTATTCGTCAACCCACTACAACCAATGCCGTGTACTTATACCTTGAAGATGGTATCCCAACGCGCTCGACAGGATTTTTTAATCATAATGCGCTCTATGAAGTAAATGTACCCCAGTCTGAATCGATTGAAATTAATAAAGGCCCGGGAACTTCTTTATATGGCAGTGATGCGATTGGTGGTGTTATTAATGTATTAACGGCCATTCCACCTGAACAACATGAAAGTAATGTAAATATTGAATCAGGTTCAAACGGATGGTTACGATTGTTGGCTGATACTGGGAGCAGCGATGATGATAGCGGCTATATTGCAAGCTTGAATTTAACTCACAGTGATGGCTGGCGTCACAATACAGAATATGATCGTACGAGTGCCAATTTACGTTTTGATAAATTCCTGGATAATGGCGCCAGTGTAAAAACAATTTTTTCTGCGACAGATGTCGATCAACAAACCGCAGGTTCTTCACGTTTATTAAGGGATGACTATTTAAATAATCCCGAGCTAAATTACACGCCTATTTCCTATCGTCAGGTTCAGGCATACAGGTTGTCGACTGAATATGAAAAAGGAAGCAAAGATCAGTCTTTAACAATAACACCGTATTTGCGCCATAACTCAATGGAATTATTGCCTAACTGGTCGCTAAGCTATGATCCTGTTATCTATAAAACAGAGAATGATTCTATCGGTGTGCTGGTTAAACATCGTAAGAATTTAGATTCGGGTAAAGCTGTACTCATTTCAGGGGTGGATGTAGATCACAGCCCGGGTAGTTACATTCAACACGCTATAAGCACAACAAAGGTTGGTAACACTTATACGGCATATACAAAAGGTGCTGTTCAATATGATTATGATGTGGACTTTACTGCTGTGTCACCATATTTGCATTATGAACGCTCTTTATCACCCGTGATGCGTATTACAGCTGGTGCGCGTTATGATGCGATGCAATACGATTATGACAATCATTTAACGACAGTTACTACGGGTTCTCATCGTCGCCCGGCAGATACGACAGTCAGTTTTAATCATTTTAGCCCAAAGCTAGGTATGACGTATCAAATTAACAAACGATTAAATACCTTTGTAAATTACCGTCATGCGTTTCGGGCACCGTCTAATACTCAATTATTTCGACAAGGGCGAGCTGAAAATACGGTTGATTTAAAACCTATAAAAGTAAATAGCATTGAAACAGGTCTTAGAGGTACAACAGTTAATAAGCTGAGTTATAACATTAGCCTTTATTATATGAGCAAAAAGGATGATATATTAACTTACAGAAATCCGGATAATACACGTGAAACATTAAATGCAGGTGAAACTTCACACAAGGGAATTGAAGTTGGTTTGAGTAAAAGTTTTAATAAAGATATTAAATTATCAGTTGCTGCCAGTTACGCAAAACACACATATGAAGACTGGAAACCAAACAGCACTACGGATTACAGTGGTAATGAAATGGAATCTGCACCGCGTGCGATTATGAATACAAAGTTAGCTTATTATCCGATTCCTAAATTAAAGCTTGAGCCTGAATGGGTGCATTTGGGAAGTTACTGGATGGATCAGGCAAATACACATCAATACGAAGGACACGATCTCTTTAACTTCCGTGCACGTTTTGAAATTTCGAAAAAATCAACAATTTATACACGCATCATGAATATCACAGATGAAAGGTATGCCACAGCTGCAAGTTATAGACCGGCAGCGTTTGGTAATCCGGAAAAATTTGAATATGCACCGGGTATGCCATTATCGTTATTTGTTGGCTATACGCAGAAATTCTGATGAAAAAATATATTTCACAATTATTATTTATGGGCGCCAGTTTTGGTGCCCTGTTTTTTGTAAACACGTCATTTGCAGAAAAGCATATGCATACTATGCCGCATGGCTCAGCCTCTCATGTGGTTGATAAACAGTGCTTGAAAGCAGCTTATAAACAACGTTGCGCCAAAACGATGACCAGCGTGTTTGATAGCGCCGGGCGACTGTGGTCGGTATGGACAAATGGTAACTTTTTATATGTTAATTCTTCTGAAGATAAAGGAAAAACGTTCAGTAAAGCGATAAAAGTAAATAAGGTCGCAGAAAATATTTCTGCTAGGAATGAGCACCGCCCCAAGATAAAAGTTTCATCTAATGGAAATATTTATTTAAGTTGGACTCAAAAACTGAAAAAACGTTTTACGGGCAATATTCGTTTTAGTCGTTCAATTGATAATGGTATGAGTTTTAGCTCGCCAATCACAGTGAACGATAATAAAGATGAAATTAGCCACCGCTTTGACGCATTGGGCGTAAACAGTAAAGGTGATATTTATATCAGTTGGCTGGATAAGCGAGATAAGGTCCAGGCACTTAAAAAGGGAAAAGACTATAATGGTGCGGCTGCCTATTATGCTGTTTCGACAGATAAAGGTCTAAGTTTCTCAAAAAATAAAAAAATTGCGGACAATAGTTGCGAATGCTGCCGAATGGCCATGGCTTTTGACAACCGAGGTTTACCGGTTATAGCCTGGCGGCATATTTATGGCGATAATATTCGAGATCACAGCATTGTCAATTTTAAAGACAGGTTTACCTGTAAAACACCTAACCGACTTAGCTATGATAACTGGCAAATAGATGGATGCCCGCATCATGGTCCATCGTTAAGCATCAGCAAGAATAATACCTACCATGCAGTATGGTTTAATAATGCAGAGAAGCGTCATGGCGTGTTTTATGCTAATAGTATTGACGCAGGTCAAAATTTTAGTCGACCAATTTCTGTGGGCAGCTATACTAATAGAGCAAGCCATGCAGATATACTGAGTGTTAAAGGTTTGGTATTTATTGTCTGGCAAGAATTTGTACAATCGAGATACCGGTTATCAATGATGAAGTCAGATAATAATGGAAATGATTGGGGTAAACCTGAAATTATTTCCAGTACTTCAACGAAGCCTGATTATCCATTTTTATTGGCTGATGGTGCAAATGTTTTTATATCCTGGCATCTTAAGGGTAAAAAATATCATTTAATTAATTTAAGTGGATTACGTTGAAAAAATTATTCAGTTTCATAATCATTTTATCTTTTTATCAGTCTTTAATTGCATTGGCTGACTCTCCTAATGTCAGGATATTTTATCCTGAAAGTTATGCACAAATTCTTAAAAAAAATGAAGGTAAAGAATTTACTCTGGTTTTCTGGTCGGTGATTTGTTCGCCTTGTTTAAAGGAACTTATGCATATCGGTAAAAGTAAAATGTATCTTAATTCTAAATTTGTATTTGTTGCAGTCGACGGTGATGATGTAATGAAAGATGTCAAAGCTTTCATTGTGAAAACCGGCTTACAATCACAGGAGCATTGGGTTTTTGATCGGAGCAAGATAGATGAAAATGTTACTACTATTGATGAATCATGGTATGGCGTGGTGCCGCGAAACTATTTTTTTGATGATGAACACAATCGAATCCGTTTAAGAAATATAAAATAGTTTGAAACAGTCTTTTTATTAAACTTTTCTTGCTGTATAGTTGCAAGAAACATTGCCCCCCCCCACTTTGTTAATATAAATCAAACTATAAATTATTGGTGGGGTATGAACTTTTTTAGATTTCTTCTTGCAATATTCATTCTTTGTTCTTCATTTAATCTTTATGCTGCAGGCCAACGTAAGCACGTTATTATTCCTAAATTAGGTTTTTATGAAATGAGAAATAGCCATACGGGTGGTTACGTCTTTGATACCAGTTCGGATTCTGTTTACGGTTTTGAATATGAACGGCGATTTTCAATGGGATTGTCTATCGGTGTTGAGCATATGCATATAGAAAATTCTATTACTAGTCCTTCATCTGAAAGTGAGCTTGATGTCGATATTCTGTTTTTTATTTCTAGGTACTATTTTAATTATGATAAGAGTTCGCATTGGCGACCATTTGTTGGCTTAGGGGCAGGTTATGGATCGGGTGAGACACGATCATATGGCGCCATTGATGGGCAGGCTTATCAGGCAATGGCTGGGATTACCTATGAATGGGACAGGATGGGCATGTATTTGCAGTATAAACGTATGTATTCAAAAATTGATGCGGATAGCATAGGTATCTTGAGATATACCGGTAGTCCAGAGTTTGATATTTCCGGACAAGGTTTGTTTGCTGGTTTGATTGTGAAATTCTAATATTATATTAGTAGATAAAAAAAGCCGGCAACCTAAAAAAGGTTACCGGCTTTTTCGTGGGCTTTAATAAATTATTAAGAGCCTAATTTCGCCTGAATGGCTTCAATAACGACATCACTTGATGTTGCGTCAACTTCAATTAATAAGCCTTCGTTTTTGTAGAAGTCTGCAAGTGGAGCAGTTTGCTTATTGTAAACGTCTAAACGGTTGCTGATAGCTTCTTCAGTTTCGTCATCACGTTGTACAACTGGGCCGCCACACTTGTCACATTTACCTTCTTCTTTAGTTGGGTTTGATTTTACATTGTATATCGCGCCACAGTCAGTACATGTACGTCGAGTTGTTAAACGATCTAAAATAACTTCTTTAGCAACCTGGATATCAACAGCCATATCGAGTTCTTCGCCCATGTCTGCAAGTAATTTTTTCAGTGCTTCGGCCTGTGGAATCGTACGTGGGAAACCGTCAAGCAAGTAACCATTTTTGCAATCGTCTTCTTTTAAACGTTCGCCCATAATACCCATGATAAGCTCGTCAGAAACAAGGTCACCGGCTTTCATTGCTGCTTCAGCTTGCTTACCTAATTCTGTGCCCGCAGCAACGGCAGCACGCAGAATGTCGCCTGTTGAAATTTGAACTGAACCATCAAGTTTAGTTAACAGTTTTGCTACCGTACCTTTACCCGCACCTGGTGCGCCTAATAAAATTAATTTCATTGTTCTCTCTCTAAATAGTGGCTGGATTTGCGACAATTTATGTCATTGTAAAAATTTGAGGCGCAAATGTAATAAAACTTGCCCGTGCGAGCAAGCCTTTTATGTCGTTAATAGCTGTTTTGAGAGATTTTTTGCTGATAACGCGCCGATTTAGCCGAAGTTGTGAAATATTCAGCTTAAAAATGGTCTATTTGCCACCGGACTGGCCTGCTTCACCAGAGGGAGTCAGTGAGCTCATAACTGCCGATAGCGCGCGGTCGACCAGTGGAATATCATCGATTATCGTCGCAGTACCACGGCGTAGGTCGGCTGCGAGGCCGTATAGTGTTTTATCCGCGACCACATCAAACTTCCAGTTTAAGAAGGTGTACTCACCGAGCAGGTCACTTTTCCAGGCCAGTTTGGCACGTGTTTTTTGCTTGTTGTCGTCAAGGAATTCGACCCATTTGCCCTGTTCCAGGTGGCGTGCAAGCTCCAGATATTCGTCTTCAGGTTGATCTTCAGGTGAATCATCTGTTGTTGAATAACCTGTCATAATAATGTCTTCGGTAATGAGCTTATTAAAACTGTTTTCGTCTGCAGTTTCACCATCACCGAGTAACACAAAGTCATCTTCCATTGTTGAGATGGGATCAGCTTCTGATAAGGAGTCAATACTTTGTTCATTCTGTTCAGCTTCTACGCCAATGGTGGCTGCCAGTTCTTCCAGACTTGTTAATTCCTGTTCCATTTTCTGGATCGTTTGATCGATTTCTTCCAGACTGAGATCTGACTCGTAATTTTCATCGGCTTGGTAATCAATTTCTTCAACGAGTACGGGGATGGACTCGGTTTCGTTAGCTACATCATCATATCGTTCGTACTGTGGTGATTCATCATTCTCAGTATTTAAATCCTCACTCGTATCCACAGTTGATTCTGTTTGTTCACTGCCAAACAGGAATGCTTCGTGTGGTGTTAATGATGCCAGGTGTTCTTTAACTGAAATGCCTTTAATACTTGCAAGGTGAAATGGCTCGAGCTGTGACATAATTTGCTGAGTCTCATCTTCAGAAACCTGTATCACCTGCAAACCATTTCGTAACGTCATTACCAGTTGGCCAATAATATTTGCGAGTTTCTGGCGATCAACTGATTCATGCTTAGGCTGAATAGACCACTCAAGTACATCGATAAAGCGCACCTGGTTTTTCCAGGTATCGCTGTTCTGGCCATTGTTTAAATAGGTATTAAGCATAACCCTTTTCCAGGGGCCGTTTATAAGTTCAAGAATAACCTCTGGTAAGTGCTTTTCTTTTAAAATGTCATCAATGGTGTCTTCTACCCATTGATAGGCAAGCGCATTATCTTCTTTTTGTTTTATTTTTTTCTCAATGCGATGACTGATATTTTTTTCCTGTACATCATGTTGTTCGATGAACTCGCGAAATTCTGTGAGTAATCTTTCGAACAAGCCAAGATCGTCCTCAAATTCATCGTTGATAGTATCAACAACACGTGCAATTTCATCGAGCAATTTTTGCGATGCCGAATCTGCTTCGTCAATAATACCCAGTGCAGCGTGAGCAAGTTCGTTAAGAAGTGTACGTGCTGAGTTTTTACCTGTTGAGAAAAATTCTTTATCAATGATAGCAGCTTTTAAAAGTGGTATTTGTAATCTTGCTATATAAGCTTTTGCAGCATCAGGAATATTTTTGTCTTCCAGAATAAATTCAAATAACATCGAAACAACATCAATTACGTCTTGATCGAGTGGGTTTATGTTATTGATTGAGAAATTTTCATCCTGCTGTTCTAACTGTTGAATAACATATTGTTTTAAATTACTGGTTGACTGTACAGATGATAATTCTATTTGTTCACCATCATCATCTTCTGATACTGAAATGGTCTGTTCTGTAAGAATATCAGGATTATTTTGTAACTGTGTTAATGAGCCAACAAACTGTGGAGTTGATATAGTAAACTGGCCTGATGTCGCTGCACCACTAATACCCGCATCACTCATTGTTGAACCCGGGTTGGCTGAATGCGTACCCGGCATAGAGGGATGTAGTGGATGTACGTTACTAGACTGGCTTTGTATACCTGAGCCTGGCATAGCAGTGTTCATCCCTTGTGTACCAGTACCAGTAAATGAGTGTGCATGCTGTTGGCTTAGTAGCTGATGAAAGTGTGCAATCGAAGTATCTTGAGCTGATGGATGACCAGGGCTTGCAGACTGCATGCCTGGTATGGCTCCCGGCATAGATCCTGGTGCAGGCACGCCTGCTGTAGACATTGTGGTTGCGTTGTTATTTGCATTTTGTCCGGCAGTTATGCCTGATGAGTAGTTGCCACCGGCATTATTATCTGGATTATTTTGTATCTCTTCCTGTTGCTCAGGTGATTCGGAATAAGGGCTATCAACATGTTCTGATTTTTGTACAGTACGTTTAAATTCAGGTAATACATTTGCCTGAATAAAGATGTTGTTTGCTTCATGCAATAATGGTGAAATACCGGTAATAATTTCATGTTCAAATAGCTTAAGAATGATTAAGCTTACTTTAAGCTCAATATCCAATGTTGCAGCAGCCTGCATAAAAGTATTGCAAATTACTTCAGGTCCAACCGGATTATTCTGTGCTGATACATCAGTATTCAAAATGTGACTTAAGCGTTTTTCGATGTGACTTAAATCCAGTGAGCAATGGTGAGAGACTTTACTGACAATATTTTTAATCGCAATGTTTTCTTCAAGGTCTGCATCTTCAATCAGGGATAAATCATCCATTGACAAGCTATCAAGTTCATTTGAGTTTTGTTGTGTAGTTGCTTTATCGTTCTTTAAATCTTCAAAAGCCTGCTTAATATAGCTAAAGTGTTGTGACTCTATTTCATTTCGCTTTAAGCGCACAATGCGCATTGAATCAAAATAAGCAGTCGAGTCGGTTGTTGCATCTGTCTTTTCTGCCAGCGCAAAAAGAGTATCATCTGCATGGTCAAACATTTTTTGTAGAATTGCTTTTAAATGTTTGAGAGTCAGTTCCTCACACTGGGAATATAACTTTTTGTAAAGAACTTGTTGTTTTAAGTCTGCTTGCTTAAACGGCATGATATTGTCTGAACTACTCATGTTATAACCCTGATATATTAAGGGTTACAAAAGATGCATCGTGAAATGAACATAAGCTGTAACCCCGCTATCTTGTGTAAAAAACCGAAGACCGGAAGTTTTGCGTCCCTCCCTTTCGGCGAGGTTTGCCTTTAAATAAGTTATAGATGGTATCGGCAAATTTGAGGGACTATTTTTTAAGCAGTGTGAACGAGCGCACAAAAAATGTTGGTACAAAAATTGCCGAGTAACTGCTGAATCTTAAGCCAATTTCAGTTTAGTTAACCATCCTAAATGACCAAAATTAGTAACGTGGTTTAGCCAGGTCAAAAGGCGAGCTTGCTATGATCTGGGTTAAGTTCTGGGCTGTATATCCGGAGAGCAATAGCCAGTCTAACTAATTGAAATATATGGAATTAGCTGTAAGTGTTATGTTTACAAATAATTAAGGAATTCGGAAATAACACCGATAACTACAGTAACGTCTTAATTTTAGTGTATTGATTTAGCCTATGTCCGTTTCTGCTCACCAGCACCGTTCTTTGCGGTATCTGATTACTGGTATGTTTGTGCTTATGCTAGTGATGAGCGTATTGGCATGGATATTTATTGATAGAAGTATTGAAGCTAATTTACTGAATGAAGCAAAAGATAAGAATACGATTGTTGCGCTAATGATTGGTGATCGAATTCTTGCAACACCAGGTAATAAGCTAACGGTTAAAACAATAAAACAGATTAATGTACAAACGCCTGAGCAAATTATCAAATCAAGACGTTATTCAAAAATTCTGATTGGACTAAACCGGTATGTTTCTCAATATGGTATATCAAAAATAAACCTTGTCAGCACCGAAGGAAAAGTAATTTTTTCTACTAATCCTAAGGATATTGGAAGTAATATTATTTCACGTAAAGAAATTAAAAGCGCTAATCAAGGTGAGGCAGTTAGCTTTCTGATAAAAAGTGACGAACAAGCATCTCGATATAACTCCAGTGTAAACAGTCTGGTGAGTTTTGCCCCTGTTTATTTTGTTAAAACTAATTCAAGTGATAAAAAAGATGTGGCATTTATTGTTGAGCTGGAAACAGATGTTAGTGAAATACTTGATAGTGTTCAAATATCTAAAAACATATTGATATCTGGTTTGGCAATAACTTTGCTTATCCTGGCTGGTGTATTTACTTATCTTGTAAAATATTCAAATAATCTGGTAAGCAAATATGCAAAACAAATTGTTCAACAGGCTAAATCAGATCCGGTAACCGGTTTACTTAACAGGCATCATTTTTTCAGGTTACTTAAACAGTCTATCAACAAAACATTACAGCAAAATGGACGCTCTGCATTACTCATTGTTGATATTGATCACTTTAAGGAATTAAATACTAAATATGACCATACCTTTGGTGATGAGGTATTAAAAATTATTGTGCAACGTATTAGCCGGCTTGTTAGTCCAGCTGACACACTGGCACGAACCGGTGATGATGAGTTCTCCATACTTGTTGAACAACTGGACTCAAAAGTAAGGGTTCAGGACTTTGCCCAGAAAATTCTGGAGAAAGTGAATGAACCGATCCAGATAGATGCTAACTATATTCACTTAACCGCTAGCATCGGTATTAGCATTATTAATCAGGATGCGAAAAGTGTAGATGATTTAATTCAGCATGCGGATTCGGCTCTATACAATGCAAAAGACTTTGGCAGGAATAACTTTCAGTTATTTAGTCGCGGTGGTGGTGCACGACATATTAAGTTTTACGAAAAACAATATTCACTCAATAAAGCACTGGATGAAAATGAGTTTGTATTATTTATTCAGCCAAAAATTCATGTGTCAACGGGTGAAATTATTGGCGGTGAAATATTACTACGCTGGGATAACCCGGACTATGGTCTGGTAGCACCGCTTGAATTTTTACCTGCACTGGAAAAAAGTGGACTTATTCACAGTGTTGGTAAATGGGTATTACAGGAGTCCTGTCGTATCTGTAAAAAATGGAAAGATAATAATCTGTCTATCGTTCCGATATCATTAAATGTTTCTGCTTTACAGTTTAAAAAGGAAGATTTTGTTTTGAATGTAAGTGAAGCCTTACGCACAAGTGGCCTGGATGGCGAAATGCTGGAAATAGAATTAACAGAAACATGTTTAATGGATAATGTTGAATTTAGTCTGCATATACTACAGTCGTTGAAAGATATGGGTATAAGGATTGCCATAGATGATTTTGGAACGGGTTACTCTTCATTAAATTATTTAAAACGTTTTCCTATTGATGTGCTTAAGATAGATCGTTCATTTATTATTGATATTAACGATGGCAATAATAATGAAAATGCTGCAATTGTTACTGCGATTATGGGACTGGCTCATAGCTTACACCTGGAGGCTGTTGCTGAAGGTGTAGAAACAGCACAGGAACTGTCTTATCTAAATGCATTAGGTTGTAAAATTATTCAGGGATTTTTATTCAGTAAGCCTGTTCCAATGGAAGAGTTTGAGTTGCTTTTAAGTAACCCTGAGCCGATTCAGAATATATATAATGATGTGCGAGGAGAGCTTGCGAATGAGCTCTAATATTTAGAAAGAACAGCACAGGAAGCTTTTTCCAGTTTTAACAACATGGTTTGCATTAACCTGCAGGCATCATCGAGTTGTTGTTCGTTAAGTGTTTTATCGATTTTAACTGGCTTGCCAATACTGATAACAATTTTTGAAAACGGTTTGGGTATAATAAATTTATCCCAGGATTTTAATTGCCAGTAGCGGCTGGCGGCATAAGAGACAGGAAGTAATTCTGATTGTGTCAATTGCGCCAGCATCACCGCACCGGGTTTAAATACATGTATAGGACCGGTTGGCCCATCAGAGGTGTTGACGGGTGAAATTTTATCTTTGCTAATTGCCTGATAAAGATCACGCAATGCTTTTGCTCCGGTTCGGGTACTTGAACCTCGAATGGCCGTTGTTCCCCAGCTTTTTGCAACGGCAGCAGACATATCGCCATCAGAAGAAGGGCTGATAAGAAAACCAATATTAGCGCCTTGTTTTTTAAGTTTTAACATTAAATAAGCACCATAGACATGATGTTGGTGCCAATACACAGGAATAAATGGTTTATCTGACTGTAGTAATGGAGTTAGATAATGTTCACCCTGAATTTTTACAAGCTTACAGCTACGCCAAA
>Ga0316207_10001013_pt1 | contig 38213 bp, 33 predicted proteins | sample 6weekpyrite_MG_FD_204943 | JGI IMG/M metagenome (GOLD analysis project Ga0316207, IMG submission 204943) | Microbial mat bacterial communities from mineral coupon in-situ incubated in ocean water Damariscotta River, Maine, United States -... | ecosystem: Environmental > Aquatic > Marine >... | reverse complement strand
CCCACCATGTCAAGGTGGTGCTCTAACCAACTGAGCTACGCGACTATTGCTTAAGCAGACGGCATTCTACTTTCTTTAACGCCACTGTCAACAAATACCCCCAAAGCATATGAAATTTATAATAAAAACACATAATATTGCCCATAAACCCCATAATCAGATTTTTCTTACAAATATTGGGTAGTGATTTGCCCAAATTTAGATTATCGTGGCTATCCAGGCTAATGATTAGTCTGAAGAATACTAAACTAGCAACACAACAATCAGGTGATTTAAATGGAATTTAAAACACCCTTATTAAAACTCATTACTTTTACCGTACTTTTCACAGTCAGCACGGTAATACATGCCTTTAGCAGCTTTGGCCTTGCTTGTACGGCAGGAACATCTATAACTGCAAATCAAGTAACTGATCAATGGGCTATCCAGCTAATACCCGGCACTGACCCAATAACTTTTGCCAAAGAATACGATGCAAAACTACTTCGCCCCATCGGCAGTCTGAAAAACACGTGGTTATTGCTACGCCCTGACTTTAATCTACCAGATGACCGTGACCCACTACGACAAGATACCCGTGTTATCTGGCTCGAACGTCAGGTGACGCACCAATTACACAAGCGGCCACCTAAGCCAGATAATTCCTACATAAAATGATGGCTTAAGAAGCTATGATTTTGGACGATAAATACATATGGTTAGGATATTTATGTAACCAGATTGATATCATTAAATATCAACATGTTACATCCACTTTACAGGGTAACTGGAACTTACCTTCATCGGTTATGTCAGTTACAACGGTAACTGCATTAATCAGGGACTTTTGATGCCTTCATTTAATCGTATTTTTTATACTCTACTGGCCTCGACTCTGGTTATTTCTCCGCATGTGTCAGCAGAGCCCTTACCCTCTCAAGAAAATGCGAAGATCAAAGCACTAACAAAAGATGGCGTTAGAATCGATCCGCCTATTCCAACCGACGACTGGCTAATCACCCTCAAGCCCGGGCAACAAATGAACGATATTGCCGCACAAATGGGTATTGGAAAATATAAAGGAGTTGGTGCACTTAAAGATACTTTCGTTATCACTATGCCAAGCTCAGCAAAAAATAGCGCAAGCACAAAATCTGCATTAAAGTCTATGCAAGGCATTAAAACTGCAGAGCAACAAATCGCTCGCAAAGTATATCCTCGTGTCGCAATTAGTGATGGTTTGTTTCCATCACAATGGCATTTAGATAAAGCCAATGGCACAAACTTTAATGGTACACCGGGTATCGATGCCAACGTAGTCAACGCCTGGAATAACCATGATGTAGATGGCAGCGGTGTCACTATTGGTATTGTCGATGATGGGTTTCAGCACACTCACCCGGATTTCGTATCAAAATATAACGCCAATGCCAGTTACGACTATAACGGAAACGACTCTGATCCCTCACCTAACACAGCGAGTGATTTTCATGGCGCCGCCGTTGGCGGTGTAGCCGGCGCAGATAACGATGGCAGCAAGTGTGGCGTTGGTGCTGCTTACAATGCAACCATGGCAGGCTTGCGTTTAATTGCTGCGCCCATCACAAGCGCACAAATTGCTGATGCCTTAAGTTATACCGAAACAAATGTTTCTCAAAAAAACACCATCGATATATTCAATAATAGCTGGGGACCTGGTGACTTTGGTGAATATGCCGATGGTGCTTTCGACTCTGAAAGTTTTTATTTAAATGAATTCAGTGCCAATTTCCCCTTTGCTGTAAATGGTGCCAGTACACTCGCCCTTTCTGCTATTGAAGATGGCATAACAAATGGCCGAAGTGGCAAAGGTGTTATTTACGTCTGGGCTGCCGGCAATGGTCGAACCGCAAGCGATAATAGTAATTACGAAGGCTATTCAAATTCACGCCATACCATCGCTGTTGGTGCTGTACGAGGTGCTGGTGATGGGAGCAGCGTAGCCGGGCAATACTCTTTCTATAGTGAACCCGGTGCAAATATATTTGTCACGGCACCAAGTAATAATTTTTCCGGACAAGGAATTCGTACAACCGATCTGACTGGTGTGAACGGTTATAATGCAGGAGCAGAATCAACAGGTGATGTCGATTGTACAGATAGTTTTGGTGGTACATCATCCGCCGCCCCATTGGTAGCCGGTATCGTTGGTTTGATGCTGGATGCAAACCCTGCCCTGACTTGGCGTGATGTACAACATATTCTTGCAGAAACTGCATCCAAGAATCATGCTTTGAACTTTAATGGCTCAACCAATACAGATTGGTCTACCAATGGCGCAGGGTTTGATATCAACCATAACTACGGGTTTGGTTTAATAGATGCGGATGCCGCTGTTGCCGCCGCCAAAACCTGGACCAATGTCGCTGCTGCCACCTCGGTAACCAGTCCAGTCAAAACAGTCAATACAGCGATACCGAATAACAACTCGACAGGTATTACCTCAACAATAAACATCACTAACGATATAAAGCTAGAACATGTTGAAGTTGTCTTTAATGCAACCCATCCATTTCGTGGTGACCTTAAGGTTGAATTAACCAACCTTGCCACCGGCACAACCAGCGTACTGTCAGAAGTCAGTCTCGATCCCTATGACAACCTAACTAACTGGAAATTCATGACAGTGCGCAACTGGGGTGAAAGTTCAGTCGGTACCTGGCAGTTAAAAGTGACTGACACAAGAGATAGAACAACACCTGAATATTCTCGGAACTATTCGAATACTGGAACGTTTGGTGATTGGCAGTTGATTTTACATGGGACGCAGTCTGCCCCCTCTCCCCCCGATGATGTTGATGACATCCTATTACGACATAATAATGGCTCAGTCATTGCCTGGTTAATGAATGACGGTCAGATTAATGCTAGCCCGACTATTGGCACTGCTCCCAATGATTGGACAATCAAGGGTGTTGCTGATTTCAATAACGATGGTACAGATGATATCCTCTGGCGAAACAATGATGGCAGAGTCCAAACTTGGTTAATAAACAATGCTCAGCTGAATACCAGTAACGATGTTTCTACATTACCTGCTGACTGGGTCATCAAAGAGACTGGTGATTTTAATAACGATGGCACAGATGATATTCTCTTGCGAAATAATGATGGTCGAACTTCAATCTGGTTCATGAGCAATGGCCAGCTTAGTTCAGAAATTGCTCTTACAACTGTTTCTACAGACTGGACTATCAAAGGTACTGGTGACTTCAATAACGATGGTACAGACGATATACTCTGGCGACATAGTAATGGTCTTCTCTTCGTTTGGTTAATTAATAATGGACAGATTGGTAGTGCTCTTCCCCTCGTCACTGTCTCAACAGATTGGGCTATCAAAGGTACTGGTGACTTCAATAACGATGGTACAGACGATATACTCTGGCGACATAGTAGCGGACTTGTTTTTGTTTGGCTTATGAATAACGGTCAGATTAGTAGCGCGCTTGCTGTCACCATAGTTTCAAATGATTGGACTATCAGTGGTACTGGTGATTTTAACAACGATGGTACCGATGACATCATTTGGCAACATACTAGCAACCTTATCTATGTTTGGTTGCTCAACAACGGAAAAATTAGTACTGCCCTTGCTGTTGGTAACCTTTCCAATGACTTGGCAATCAAAGGTGCTGGTGACTTCAACAAATAAAGTAGTATTAAGTACATATCCAAATTTAGCACACCTTCTTTTTTATTTGTGTCAAAAATAATACTCTGTGCTAAATACCAAAAACACTAAGTTCCACTAGTTGCGTCCAGCTTTCCAATAAAATGCCAGTAGAACTAAGGGCAACCAAGCTATCAATACAATCCCTCCCTCCCATGTTGGCCACGATTTTACTGCGTAGGCTAATGGCAGCAACCACAATACATTTATTCCAAATACAAACAAAGACACAACTCCATGAGCCTTAGCGCGCGCCTTTTCTGAAGCCAGACTCTTAGTCCTTTCAAAATACAAAGTTAATTGGGTTGTGGCCTTTTGATAGGCATGACTTCGATGCGCCTCATACCAGCATTCACCACTGAGCATCCTTTGTACTAGAGTTACTGTTGCGTCAACTATAAATACACCTCCTAGAATTAACCACACCCATAGTGAAAGCAATCCCTGGTTTATACTAGCAATAGCTAGTATTCCCGTTATGAAGCCTAAGAAAGTACTTCCCACATCTCCCATGAAGATTCGTGCAGGTGGCATATTCCAAACTAGAAAGCCCACCACTGGTGACGCTATAAGCAACAACAACACGCTGATTCCTTCAATGCTGGAAAATCCACTCAACCAAAGCAAAAGAACAGCGCTTAGAGAAATTGATAGTGCCTCAATTCCTGCTAGCCCATCAATACCATCCATGAAATTGTATAAGTTTAGCCACCAAACAAGAGCTATTGCGGCCAGGATATACCCTGCTACACCTAAATCAATATCTGTACCAAAAAAATGTAGCGCTGATACATCATGCCAGAATAATATCCACCCAGCAGCAATGAAGTGCGACAATAAACGCCAACGAGCAGAAATATGACGGTGATCATCGATGAAGCCGATTAATGCGATCCAGATACTAGCAACAAACATTACCCATATATTTAGCCCAGGCAATTCTTCAGTTAACCCTAATATCACTAACGCTAACAGGTACGTCACGACAATGGCCAGTCCTCCACCGCGCGGTGTAGGAACGGTATGTGAACTACGTTCATTAGGGGTATCTATCAAACTTCGTGCCAACGCATAGCGACGTATTAATCCTGTCAACACTAGTGAAGTAATTACCGATAAAATAATGACTAGTAAAGAAAACATTAACGTTGAGATTCCAGGAAGTCTTCTGCCACTTGCACCAATGATTTATCTACGCTAAATGGCGGCGTCCACCTCAGTAGTTTCTGAGCTTTAGATATGTCGATTTGTAAAGATTCACATAAGCGCTGTGCAATATCAGGTTTACCTACTAACACAGCTCCAAGTTTTAATAATACTACCGGTACAGGAAATAACATTGCGGGTTTACCTAAAGCATTGCCAAGGCGACGTAACAGATCAGTTGTAGACAAATCCTCACCGTCACCCACAAGAAAAATCTGGTTAGCTGCGGCCGGGTGGTTTATACACGTCAAAATAAAATCCACAAGGTTATCTAACGCGACCAAACTACGCTTATTTTGAATCGCCGCCAATGGGAGAGGCGCCCTTTTAACAAGCCATTTCATCATCTTTCTAAAGTTTGCCATAACCCCTGGCCCGTAGACTAGGGGAGGCCGTATAATGACAATATCCATTCCTGTCGTAGCTGCAATAGATTGCAAGCCTTGCTCTGCCTCGTATTTAGATATTGCATATGGATCGACGGGATTAGGTGTGTCATCAGCAGTGTAAACTTGTTTATCATCGGTTTGTTCGCCATTTACTTTGATCGAACTAAGGTAGATAAATCTTTTTACCCCCGCATCAGCAGCCTGTTGGGCAAGTTTTAATGTTGCATTAACATTAATTTTCCTGAATTCGTCTAATGGATCATCAGCATCATCATTCATGATATGTACACGTGCAGCAAGATGAATGACACAACTCACGCCCTTCAAAGACTCGTGCCATTGTGTGTCAGGACTAATATCACCAATGATGACTTGCTCAACCCCAGCCAGAATTTCGGGTGATAACTGTTTGCGGACTGCGGCACGGGTAGCGCACCCTTTTTCTGCTGATTTCGCGCACAGACGTCGGCCAATAAAACCAGATGCCCCCGTCACCAGCAACATTGTTATCTATCACCTTCACTAGAACGATACTTGTCCAGAAGTTTTTTATATAAAGACACATAAGATTGAGACATCATGCTGGCTGTAAAAATATTACAATAACGTTCCTTGGCACGTTTACCCATGGCTGTGGCTTGTTCAGGATTATTCCACAGGTAATCCATCGCCACTCGAAATGCTGCAGGATCACTAGGCGGGGTCACAACACCCGTTTCTTTATCAATATTGATATAGGTTGTTCCAGTACCTATTTCACAAGATATCAAAGGCTTGCCATACATTGCTGCTTCCAAAAGTGAAATACCAAATGCCTCTGAACGGAGGTGCGACGGGAACACAAATGCATAACATAGATTTAGTAGTGCTACTTTATCTTCGTCTGACTGTTGGCCAACAAAGTAAATATTGTTCACGCCAAGTTTAGCTGCCTGCTTTTTTAGGTCGTCTTCAACCGGGCCGGAACCAACAATAACTATCGGGTAGTCCGTTCCTTTTGCTGCCTCAACAAGAACATGCAACCCTTTGTAGTAACGCAGCACACCAACAAAGAGAAAAAAATGCTGTCCAAACTTTTCACTCCAGTAGCGAATTTTTTCTGAGCTAGCTTCCGGGTAGCTATTTTTATCAAGACCATAAGGAATTACGCTACATTTATTTTTAAACCGCGAGAGAACTTTACTACTAGCTAGATAATTTGGTGAAGCAGCAACAATATGATCAACACTACCAAGAAAATAATTTTGCAATGGGTTGTAGAGCTTAAGTAAATGCTTCTGTTTTACAATGTCTGAATGATAAGACACTACTGTGGGTTTTTTAATACCTGAAATAAGGTGCACAATATCAGCGAATGGGTACGGGAAGTGAAAATGAATAAGATCAGCTTCTTTAGCTAATTGCCGGAATCTTGTAAAAGCTGAAATAGAAAAAGGTGTCGACGCCACTTCAAAATTAGATCGGCATCGATGCACTAGATGCCCGTCAACCTCAATGGTTTTATCTGCTTTTCTGTCTGTTAATGATAAAATATCGGAAACAACTCCATGGCTCACAGTACCCCGAGCAATTTGATTAATAACCTGCTCAATACCACCAATGGTATCTGGCATATAAGTTTTAAAGAAATGGAGAACTTTCACAGTAGAAGATATACCCAAATTATTTTCTATAAATATAGTTAAAATATATTAGAAACTTCAACATTATATCATATACAATCCATACATGAGAATTGCCATAGATGTAAGACCGCTTACTTCCACGATGACCGGAATTGGTCGCTACACATACAATATACTAAGCCGATTACTTGAAAACTCTCCTGAACATGAGTGGTTTCTCTATGCACATCGGCCACTAACCGTAAATTTACCATCAAAACCCAATATCCATATTCGGACAGGTAATATTTGGCTAAACCAGGCGAATGCGGTCTATGCTCAAATCGTCTTCCCGATCTGGGCATATAATGACAAGATTGATGTTTTCTGGTCACCCCGTCACCACCTACCCGTATTATTACCAAGTAAAATAAAAAAAATTGTTACGATACAAGATATTGTCTGGTACCGCTACCCAGAGACCATGACTAGATTAGGCTGGCTACAAGAATACATGCTTATGCCACTTTCCATTAAAATCAGCGATCATGTATTAACCATTTCTGATTTCACCAAAAGTGAATTAGTTAGTGCTTTGAATATCGCACCGGATAAAATCACAGTTACGCCACTTGCACCTGTAGATTTACCCAAAAACGTAATGCCGGAATTACCGGCTGAGTTAGTTGGAAAGAAATTCTTTCTATTTGTTGGCACAATCGAGCCACGAAAAAATCTTGGCAACCTGCTCGAAGCCTATGCGAAATTTTGCAAAAATAATAATGACGTCAACCTCGTTATTGCCGGGAAGGACGGTTGGGGGAACCAATCAATCAGTAGCATCGTGCAAACGCTACAGATAAAAAATCGGGTCACCATACTGGGCTATGTTGATGACTGCATGCTTCATGCCTTGTACCAAAATTGTCTGGCTTTGCTCATGCCCTCTTTGTACGAAGGATTTGGTTTGCCTGCTGTAGAGGCGCTTAACTATACGAAACCTGTCATGGCAGGATTAAAAAGTGGAATTTCATCTACAATGTCATCACTCGTAGTCAATAATACTGATGACAGTGCTGAAGCAATACTTGAAGGCTTGATTAAAATAGAAGAAAAAATGAACTTTGATTTTTCACGGCCAGAACTAGAGACATGGAATGATGTTGCAAAAGTGACTAAACGTATTCTCTTGAGTATTACCTAATCGAAACCATTAAAACCTAACGGAACTCAAGTTTTTTTACACCAAAGCACCCCATCACAGAAAAGAATACGATTAAAAAACCCTAGTAAGCTTTTGATTTTATCTGGCGTTCTCGGCAAGAACTCAACAGCAAAACCATTCACTCTCAAGTAATACTCGTACTGCTCAAACAAATATATATTTTCTGAAACTGAGGCTGCAACTTCCGGTGTTTTCATAAGACGCTTTAATTGACCTCTGGCTCGAAGAGCACTCAAATATGCCTCTCTTTGCGCTATCAATAATCCACCTTTTTTGAGAACTCGATTGCACTCACATAACAGATCCCACATCGACCGGGTATGATGAAGTGCCGCATCAAAAAAAACAGCATCTAGAGAATTGTCTTCGAAGGGTAGCTGGGCATTAAAATTAGATGCAATTGTCTCGATCTTGGTAACATCCCCACCCAAAATTTCGCTAGAAATCCCAACCATCTTCTTCATTCTCACTTGACTAATATCCAGAGAGTAAACATGTTTAACGTTAGCAAGGCGGGATAAACAAGCGGATAAACCACAGCTTCCCGCTCCAAGCTCTACCACTATTCCATTTGTATCAAATAAAGATTTATTCAGTCTTTTTTCATAAGATGAAAAATAAAATTCAATTTCTCGCATCCATTTTTCATGTCCAGAACGCGAACCTATCGGCTCATCATCATAGAAAGCCTGATCTGCTGATACCTGTATATTTTTTTCTTGTTCCATATAACTAAATTCCAATGTGACTTTTGTTAACACTATCACTAAATACAAAAGGACTAGCATCGATAATCCCTTTGCATATGCAGTCTAGACCTGGATCCATACCTTCTTTTAAGTTATCTAAATTTCTATCAACAAATTTATAAGGAGGTAACCCATATCCTTGTTCAAAAACATTTACTGGAATCATTCTATTAAAGAAAAAATGATAAGCATATTTTCTTGCTCGCTGCGTCACCTCATGCGTTAATCTTGTGCCTATCGGTAGTGAAGCCAAAATTGTCTCATAACCAGACACTGAGTCAGCATCTATTGTAACACCCTTGTTCCTAATCCATGCTTCACCTGCAACAATAACAGGAATACCCACACTCGTAAGTTCTACACCCGTCTTTGTACCGTAGATAATGACTGAATCACAAAGCTCGGATAACACATATGTACTAATATTACTTTCCGGCGAGACAACAAAAACATTTGAAGGTAATTGAGAAAAATGCTTTCGTATTTCTTCTTCGACAGGTTGTTTGGATGGAACCGAACCCCTAATCTCTGCAGGGTGAATACGTATCACTAACTGCAAACCCGGTTTTTTTTCGAAATATCGAATCGTAAAAAGCAGCCATTCAAGCATATTTGGAAATGCATTGGCGGGATAATGTAACTGCGCATCCCACATGACATTTGTCAGTAACCCTATGATTGGACGGCTTGTATCACAACCAATATCAGCGAGTATCCGGTCTTTCTCAAAATAGGGGTTTTCATGGAAACGTATCCAATCATTCTCACCTTCCCAACGACTTTTCAAATAGCGTGTAATTGTAGCTTCTCGCTCAGAGCCCCATTCCATGTTTTCCCATTCACTAACAGGCTCACTCATCAATGCATGATGGTAGGTGTGCTGATGACTGAAGATAAAGCAATTTTTACGATAAGCAGGGTTCCAGTTAACGACTCGTACTCCCTCTTGTCGCGCAACCTCGCCAATAATACCTTGCGGAACATAGATGCCATGATGAAAAACAGCTACTTCATACTTTTCATGTCGCATTAATTTCTGTACTGACAAAGCTGTTAACATTGCAGCTTCCAGGTAACGACGTAAGACTTTTTCACCTAAACATTCATCGTCGATAGTCGCTCGTGCAAAAAACCTTAATGCACCAGCCTTAGCGTGTTCGCCTATATTCAAACCTTCATACTGGAAATCTTCAATCTCATTTATTTGTAATTCACCAGCGATATTTTTCGCCAATTGCCGATCCTGTTCTGTTAGAAAATCAGAATAGGCATGGGATTCAAGACCAATATCATCGTACACCCTTTTCCCAGGAATATAACAATCAGAGCATAGATCTTTTTTAGGCCCGTGCTCTACAAAACGCTTCGTGTCAGGAAAAAACCTTGGTTCACACATCTGACAACCAGGGAGTGTTTCATCGCAGAGTAACGCATGTACATTTGCCCCTCTCAATACCAGAGATGTTGCCAGCACCGTCTCCATTTGCATAGCAGCGAGATGTGAACCAATACTGGTAGCAATTAAAACTTTCTTTCCCTCTTCAGGGACTTCAAGAGACTTATTTTTCAGTATGCCTTTCCAATCAGGATAACCTTTTCCAGCTGCCAACTTTCTTCGGCGCATAAACTGAAGCCGACTGTCTAAAAATGGATATTTTTTAATCACCCTTACTAACTGAGATTTTAAATTTATTAAAATACTTGGCATTACCACCTCACAACACTTCCTTGACCGCATCAACAACTTCAGTGGCATATTCGTTTCCTAGCCAAAGTGGAAGCCTGAGCAGTCGTTCCGAAAGATCATCAGTGACTGTGAAGACACCAACCGCTTTTCCGACTTTCTGACCCATCGGAGAAGTATGAAGCGGGATATAGTGAAAAACGCTATGAATATTGCGAGTCTTCAAATTATCTATGAGTCGAACCCGGGCCGACTGGTTCGGCAATAAGATGTAATACATATGCGCATTGTGTAGACAATCTGGGGGGATGATCGGCCGTCGCAGTTTGCCTGAAACTTCTAATGCTGAAAAATGCTCATGGTAATACTGCCATATCTCAAGTCGGCGAGTGGTGATGGAATCTGCTTCATCCATCTGAGCCATCAGAAAAGCAGCAACAAGTTCACTTGGCAAATAAGAGGAACCAATATCCACCCAGGTGTATTTGTCTACTTCTCCACGAAAGAACTTGCTGCGATTAGTTCCCTTTTCTCGAATGATTTCAGCTCGTTCTGCATAAACTGGATCATTAATCAACAGGGCCCCACCTTCCCCAGAGATAATATTCTTTGTTTCATGAAAAGAAAGTGCCCCCAGATGACCAATACTGCCTAATGGACGTTGCTTATAACTAGCCATAATACCTTGAGCAGCATCTTCAATCACCAGCAAACCGTGCTTGTCAGCAATTGACATTACCGCCTCCATATCACAGCCCACACCAGCATAATGTACTGGAACGATAGCCTTAGTACGCTCAGTAATTGCTTCCTCAATAAGACGCTCGTCAATGTTCAGCGTGTCAGAGCGGACATCCACGAAAACCGGCGTCGCCCCTCGAAGAACAAAAGCATTTGCCGTCGAAACAAAGGTATAGGATGGCATAATAACCTCATCTCCTGGACCGATATTAGCGAGAATTGCTGCTACTTCCAAAGCAGCTGTGCAGGAATGCATGACCAGGGCTTTGTGTGTACCAGTACGTTCTTCCAACCACTCTTGGCATTGACGAGTAAACATACCATCACCAGCAAGATGCCCTTTAGCGTGAGCCTTAGCAATATTCTCAAGTTCCTTACCTGTCATGTAAGGTTTGTTAAACGGAATTGTCATACTTTTCTCGCGATAGGTAGTAATGAGATACTGATAGGGAACGATCTACCCATCCCTCTTATAACATGTTCATACTTCATGATGCCTCCGTAATAAGACAAGAGCTTCAACTGGAATTCTCTGAGACTGAGTCCGTTGTTTTTTGGGAAAACACCCAATATCTTTGGATAATAAACATAAATATCGCAACAACAAGAATGGCTATCCCCTGTACAAGCTGATGCGGAAACCCAATATTGTCAACAAAGAAATAAAGTAAACCCCAGTTCAATATATAGCCAAATGCATAAGCAACAAGGTAACGTCCTAAAGCAGCATGCATTTTTCCACTATGTGCGAAAGTCCAGGTTTTATTAAGAAAAAAAGTCTGAGCCACACCTAATAGATAAAGACCGGTCATCGTGACCTTATGCCCTGCCCCTAGGCTAGTAATGATCAAGTAGAGCAGGTAGAGCAACAGGTTTGATGAAATCCCTACTACAGCGAAGCGCACTGTGTGCCTTTTCCAACGTGTCATACCTTTGATTCCCGAAGCCAATGAAAAGTCATTTCAGGCGGCAAGAAACGGAAACCCAGCTTGGAATATAAATTCAGGACAGGCACATTTCCCGCGGTAATGGTTGTACTCACCGAACGTATGCCCTCACGAGCATGCTGAGCCAGCATGGCATTCCAAACACGCCAGCCATAGCCTTGCCCATGGTATTGAGGAGCAATGGCTGTCAAATGCCAATAGATATTTTCGTCTGAAGCCATTTCTGTAATAAACAACGCGACAATCGAACCTTCTTCATTGATAACCTTAAGCAGTTTTTGGCGAGGATGTGTCAAAGTATTACTTACCCAACAGCGGTATCGCTTATTTCCTAACGCTGGGCCAAGTCGAGTATCAGCGTGGATGCGCCCATGGGTAAATGCTTTGGCAGCGATGGCATCCAGTGTGTCCATATCGGTTAGCTTGGCCGGCTCGATACTTAGCCCGCTCTCTTCTTGATAACGAGAGTCAGACAGTTCGAGATATGGGTGTAAGACAGTTTCTACAAATCGGAAACCAGATACTTCCAACAACATAGATTCTGTAAGATTTTCGTAAGGAATGCGGCAACTCACTAGTCGGATCGCATTCAAATCTAGCCATTGGAAGAATGACTCCATTACGCTAGTATCCGAAACGGTGTTCAGACATTCAATTGTGTCAATTTGCCCAACGGCAAAACCAAAGCAATCCGTATCCCAGGGGGTGAGGCGCGCCATTACGCGCAGGTCCGAAGTAACCTGAGTGAAAGTATCTAAAGAAGTCATTGCTGCCGTTGCTCGGTAGATGCCCTCTCTGTATAGGATGGTCTATCCATAGATCGAAAATGCATTCGGGCCAGATACTCGCCGATAACACCCAAAGCAAAAAGTTGAACTCCAGAAAAAAGTGCAATGATTGATGCAAGGAATGGAAAACCCGGTACCTCGCTACCATCTAACAGAAAACGTACAAGAACGAAGACCAGTATTACTGCCCCCAAGAGCGAGAAAACCAGGCCAAGAATACTAGCAACCTGAAGTGGTAGTGTTGAAAATCCTGTCATCATGTTGATGGCGTGTGTGACTAACTTACGCAGGGTATAGCCCGACTCACCGCTAACTCTGGGGTCGTGGTGAACAGTAATAGCATCGAACCGAGTGGTACCCCAAGTAAGTAGTACATCAACATTAACACTGGGGCTACGATAATCGACAAATGCATCCCTGAGAACAGTTCGAAACGCTCGAAAGGCACTCACCTTGCTTGCTGTTCCCGCACCCATAGCTTCTTGCAAAGCCAGTTTGGTAACTCTCGAGGCTAGGTTTCGTAGTAATCCATGCTGTTGCCTTTCTGGCGTTCCATAAACCACATCGAAACCTTTCTCTAGGTGACTTACCAATTTACCAATTTCTTCCGGCGGATTTTGAAGGTCATCATCCAGCGTCACAATGATCTCACCTTTAGCAGCCCTGATTCCACACAACAAAGCATTATGTTGACTATAGTTACGTCCTAGCCGGATACCACGCACTCTATGATCCTGTTGAGACAGTTCAACAATAGTTTTCCATGAACCATCACCGCCATCGTCTTCCACCAGAATCAATTCGAAATTTGGATCAAACGGACTGACAGCCTTGACAATACGCTGATGCAGATCAGGCAATATTTCCCGAGATCGGAACACTGGAACAACAATAGAAATTTTATTTTCCATGACTTGATATACCAATAAACTAATAAATATTGTTAACAAATTTCATGAGGATATACTTATTACCCTAGCTGAAAATCAATATAGCATTGTTGCTAGGCGCTGTTCTTCATCTGCATCCAGCGGTCTATTTGCTATATGCTTGTACAACACCCGAAATGACCGGGCTGCCTCAGTCCAGGAATACGAAACGATGTTATCGTATCCACGTTGCTTCATATCTGCCCGTAGGGCGCTGTCGCTCCATACTCTTGCGGTTTGCTTTGCCATATCTTCTATGGAATAAGGATCAAAATAAATTGCTGCCTCGCCACCAATTTCAGGCAAACAGGTCGCCCGAGCACACACAACCGGAGTACCCGAACCCATTGCCTCAAGAACAGGGATACCAAGCCCTTCAAAAAGCGACGGAAAAATAACCATTTCGGCTCCAGCAAACAAATGCTGCATAGAATCCTCATCCAGGAAATCTGTAAAGAAAACCTGATCGCTTAACCCTAATGAATCGATTTCTTGTCGAATATTTTCTACATTAGCTTCAATAGGTTTCCCTGTGCACACAAGTGGGATAACCAAATTTTCCTTGTCCCTCAAGTACGCTAAAGCCTCGAATAATCGCACATGGTTTTTATGTGCCCAGGTTTTCGCCGGGTAGAGAGCAAAACGCGCCGGCAACTGAAGTTTATTCAATGTTTCCTCAATATCGTGCGTCTCGATTTCAGTCCGGGTAATATTAGCACCGCGAGGAATCACCGCTATTTTACTCGCAGGTAAATCAAAATGCGTTATAAGGTCGGCCTTAGTCCAATGAGTTGCTGTAACAACTAGCGCCGATTCTTCACAAGCTTGCCTATACAACCAGTTTCGGAACTCGATTTCTTCTTTAGTGAACAACTCTGGCAAATGAATATGCTGTAAATCCCATGGTTCAAAGATGAACGGCAGACTCGTTGGGAAATATCTTTGATAAGGAAAATGTACTACCTCGACCCCCATATTCTTGAGCTTCTGCGTCAGCTGAGTTGCAGAATTTGAAAATGCGGGCTGTATCCCCCTCCGTAAAATCTTCTTAATAGTATTTTTAACCACTTTAGAAAATGATAGCGGTGCAATGTCTCTCGCGGCAACTGGCCTCTCGCAACGCAAAGGTGGCCACTCGATCACACTTTGTGAACTACCCAAGTAATGATGAAGCCACGCAGATTCTCCGCCAGGGCCAATCACAAACTGATGTTCTTCCGGCTCGTTCTCGGCTGCCAAATTTTCAAGAAGTTTAAGTAAATTCGTCTCAATGCCACCTGCACTACCCTGAAGTAGCTGGCCAAAAATCGCTACTGGATGGTTTGTCTCCACCGATTCAGAAGACACGATTCTCAATCTTTCCCATGTAACCGGTTAGCGAAATACTCAACGGTCTCACGATCACAGTGTTGCAAAAGATGATACTCCTTGCCGACGGACTTAATCGGATCAAATAAACTAATATATCGACCCAAAATAACGTTGTAACAATCTCTGCTCCAGTAATCAGTTTTTGTGCAGCCAAACATCCTCGATAACTTGTTTAAAACACGCTTTAACCCACCAAGAACCCTGATCCAAAACCGGCTGGGATACTGCTGCAAATTTTTATGGAAATACTTCTCCCGGTAGAGAGCCTTATACCTACGCTGCTTTTCCATTTGAGCATCAAGCACATCTGATTCACCCCAATCACGCCAATGAAGAATTGCGACATCTTTAGTATAAACAATGTCATTTCCTGCATAGAGTATTCTCGCGGTTAGATCCGGATCGATCCCGTAGTCCATAAAGTCTTCCCCGAATCCTCCAAGACTTTGTAGAAGCTCCGTTCTTAGAACCCCCTGGTTAACATTCAAGATCCCTATCTCAGACATTCCTCCAACGTACGGCTCAATTTCAAAGGGACCCTGAACATCCTTGACCTTCAGACCCACCATTCCTATGGATGGGTTAGCATCAAGTATTCGTACAGCCTTTTCCAGGCCGCTATTAATAATGTTGTTATCATCACTAAGCCAACAGACATAAGGCGTACTGATAATTTCAAAAATCTCGTTGTAAGCCTTAGCCTGCCCGAGCTTTTTTTGATGAAATATCACGCTAATAGTGTCTGACTCTATGCCTTTCAAATACTCTATTGTTCCATCTGTCGAACCCGCATCTGTGACATAAATTTTTATTGGGATCGATGTGTTGTGGTGAATGCTTTCAATGCACTCACGTATTCTATCAAGCCGGTTAAATGTACCAACTACAACCGATAGTACGTAGTCTTCCATCATTTAAATCACCTGCTTCTTGTTTTCATTAATATACAAACAATGCACAAAAAGCGGCTGTCCTGTCGTCGGCGAATCAACCTGGTTTTTTATACCGGCAAAACGGAACCCGATATTAACTAATAGCTCATGTACTTCCTCAAACAATGGTTGCCCGTCATACATTGGCACAAATGACATTTCAACTAAGACAAATTTTGCTGCTCGGAACGTTTTCTCCCCTCCCTGAATGACTTTGTCTTCCAAACCCTGAACATCAATTTTAATCATGATTTCTCTATCAAAATCATCAGGATTAATCATGTCATCCAGTCGGCGGACGGCAACCTCCACTTCTTTTTGGTTACCTGCAGTCTGTGGAAACTCGTCAGTTGAGATACTGCTAACAGGAAGCAACGATGAGGCAGGTGCATAAGAATTTTCAAACAACGTCGCTTTACCCTCATGATCTGAAACAGCACACTCTAGTACTGTTAAGTTCTTGATCACCTTTCCACGTTGTCTAACCTCTTCCGCACACCCCGGTAACGGCTCTATAGCAATAGTCTGCTTCGCATCGAAATAGGTTGAAAGGTATTCAGCGAATTCTCCATTATTAGCACCAATATCCAGGATAGTTCTAATACCGCCGTTCACGCGCAACCATGACCATAAATCCAGTGAGCTTCCCTCAGACTCTTCACCCACTCGCCTGATTTCGTAACCTAGTCTTGCAAAAATCCTACGAATAAACCTCTTACTACGCATTACTCACTCCTGAAAACGCTCAGCCGGATACACAAACGGCGACTGCTTCATAATACCATCACAAACAAGATCCAATCCAGAATCTGCGCCGGGCATTAACTGTTCCAATGATTTAATCGATGGACAATATGGTGGCCATGCCCCTGTCGGCTCCATAAAGTCTAGCGGTATCATGCGACGATAGAAAAAGTGATAAGCATACTTTAATGCCCGTAAACGTGTTTCTTCATCCAGTCGTTCCCCTAAAGGCAGATCGTTTAGCAGTTCGATGTATTCCTCTCTCGTGGAAGCATCTAATGTAATACCCTTATTCCGCACCCAGGCCTCACCGGCGACAATGACTGGTATACCAATACTCGTCAGCTCTACCCCAGTCTTGGTCCCATAGATCAAGACACTGTCGCAATGCTCCATCACTGCGTAGGTACTTATCTGGCTTTCAGGCGCAATAATTTTTATATTTTGGGGTAACTCCTGCCAAACCTTATGAATTTCATCCAACAGTGGTTGCCTGGATGGTAGTGTCCCGCGTACCTCCGCCGGGTGTATTCTAATCACCAGTTGTAACTCCGGCCGGTTGATGAAGTACTCGATTGTATCAATTACCCAGCTCAACATGCTTGGAAATGCATTTGCACGGTAATGCAACTGTGCATCCCACATAACGTTTGTAAGCATGCCAATAATAGGCTTTGTATTATCTAAACCCAGCTCTGATGTGATCCTGTCGAAACGTTCATCAGGCTTTTCATGAAACCAGATCCAGTCATTAGAACCTTGCCTGCGACTGCTTAAATACTCTGAAATCTCAGCCTCGATCTCACTGTTCCATGGTATGGATTCCCATGCCTCTACGGGCTCATCAAGCAAAGTGTGATGGTAAGTGTCTTCGTGACTAAAAATGAAACATTTCTTCCGGTAGGCAATATTCCAATTAACGATCCGAGTATCCACCTTACGCAGCACTTCACCCACAACACCTTGCGGACAGTAGATGCCATGATTAAAACAAGAGCTCTCAAACTGAAATTGATGAGTCAGCTGTTTTACACCTTCTGCCGTCAGTATCGCCGCTTCAAAATATCGGCGTACTACCTGCTCACCAAGGGCTTCCTTCTCAAGATTACCACTCGCAAAATATCTAAGTGCACCGGCATAAGCATGCTCACCAACAGCAACCCCATCAAGCAGAAAAGTCGGTATTTTCTCAAGCGGGACTTCAGATGCGAGCTGCTTCGCTCGCTGAAATGAAGAAGCATCTAGCAAATCACTGAGTTTATGATTTTGCAAACCAAGCGGCTCAAACAAATAGTTTCCGGTCTGCTGACAACTGTCACACAATTTTTCCTGAATACCATAATCCGCTATAACTTGGGGATCGGGGATGCTCGGATATTCGACACGAAGGCACGTTGGCAAGGCTGCATCACAGAGAAGCGTGTGTACCCGCGCACCGCGCAACGTCAACGCAACAGCCAGAACACTCTCAAGTGAGCTCAATGCAGCGAACCCACCAACTGTTGTTGCGATCAAGATATTTGGGCCATTTTTTGCGTTGACTTTTGCAGCTGACCACATCTTATTGTCATTATTGAGTAAGCAGTTCCAATCAGGCAGATTCTCACTATGCTCAACATCCTTTTTGGATGTATTGCCAGCTTGACCCCCAAACCATTTCTTTCTCAACAAATCAAAGAACTTCATTAGTTTTTTCCAAAATTGATAATTTCCTATAAAAGGAAATTCTTATTATTTTAAACATCTAAGCAACTATGCAACCTTAATAATCTTTGCGAACATATTGTGATTATTGCTGTGGCCTTAAGTTGGCTCTACCAGCAAGCACTAAGTCATAGTTGTCTAGCTTAGGCTTCATATTAATATAGCCAGCTAGACGTCCATATAGAACAGTATCAATTTCAAAGTCTTTTACCCAATTAGCATCGCTTTTAATCGATTTTGCAATATACTTTGCAGCACTACGACTTGATGTGTTTGTTAACACCCTATCAGCGTCTTCGGGATTTTCAAAAACAACTGCCACATTCAACCACTTGTTCGCATTTTCAACAAGCTCCTCGTTAATCCTTTGTTCGCTCCACCCAGGATAATTTCCCTTATATACACTCTCGTGTATAGAAAAAACATAATCTTGGCCGAGTGGTAAAGGCAACACACCATGACGATAGAAGCTATCCATCGATGGGATCCAAGCTATCTCATCAAAATAGGCATTCCAAACTATTTTTTTATCGTATTTCGCCAACTGATCTGCTAGCTGTGTTTGTGTCATCTTTGTATCGAGAGCCTGAGGACTTGGATTTTGAATCGACGCTAATTCAGACCTGTAGTATCCAGCACAACCTGAACCAAGCACCAATAGCGCAACAAGACCCATATGTTTAATTGCAGTCCCTCCTTGTTGCTTCGCGAATGTAGCCCATAGAATAGTCAGAGCAACCAATACTAAGATCACAGCATATGAAATTGTGTGGATAGCTGATGTTCTGAGAATAACAATCAAAAAAACCAGGATAGACAAGAACAACCATACGGGAACAACAGTGTCTACAGCATCGAACCGCTTATTCTTCACCACAACGAATAACCAGGAAGCTACCAATAAAACAGTTGCCATAATACCGGCAGGCCCTATAAAGGTATTAAATGAATCCGATGTAGCTTGAAAAGAGCTTTCCAGTGTCCCCCCTAGTGCGTATCCATAGGAATGGTAAAATTCACTAACCGAACTCACATGTGCAAAGAGATAGGGGCCTGCGATAATAAGACCTAATCCTGTAACAAAAAGGGATGGCAAGAAAAACGATCTGAACCAACTCTCCTCTTCTCTTACACGCATAAATAGATACAGCATGAATACCGGCGCGCTTGCAAATAGTAAGTAAGCAGCCGAAACATAGCGAGCAAATGCTGCACAAGATCCAAATACAACAAATAATGCGAGCCAACGCAGGCTCCGACCATTATTTGAGTTCAACAATGCCAGTACAGCCGAACCAATTAAAAGTGCTGCTGTTAAGTCCAGCCAAAAGGCCGCAATCCCTGATAGAGGATAATAAAGTCCTGGCAATAAAACTGGGGTAGCCGCGCCTGCTATCGCTGCTACAAACCATCCCGTCTTTCTGTATATGGTATATGCCAAAAGAAATATGAAACTAAATAGAGACAGTAAAGTTATCACCATATGACCAAAGGGATGAGCCAGCAGGCTAGGGGCAAACGTGATCAGCGGTACTGTTCGCAGTGGATGACGGTTGTTGTTAGAAAGTTCACTACGAGCTACCGCAACGCGCCCTACATCTTGTACACGCTGATAAAGTTTCGCGTTGTAGAAAGAATAACTAACAGCATCAAAAAAGTAAGGATTATGGTCAAGGAAGCGTTTTTCCATCGATACTGAAAAATAGCCTGACAGAAGCGTTGCAAACAATGCCCATATAACAATAGCAATTTTAATTTTTATTCCTACTGCGCCCATTATTTTTTCTCACGAAACCCGAAGTAACTCGATACTTTATCTAAATACTAAATATTTGTTAGTTAAGGTAAAGCATCATCACAATATACTTTACATACGTAGCTATTCGGGTCACTACTTTAATTTATATAAGTGTTAGATTGCGCCATCTGGATTTACCTAGCGTGACCATTTCACTACACTCCAGTCACCGATTGCTTAGAACAAGCAAGAGTAACAACATATCAGCCTTTGTTGCTAACTATCATGTCTGGTAGAGGCCGCTAAATCCGAAAAACATCTCTCAGCAGTATGTTGCGGATCATCAAATTTCAAAGTTAGCTTACCCATTTTCCCCGTAACGTTAGACAAAAGAACCAACCGCTTCCAGCGAGCCGCATAGGTTTTTTTGTCCTGCTCGAGCGTAGTATTGTTCTGCAGGCGAACTGTTTCATTATCATCTAGGTAGTGCTCAACAATTGCATCTGGAGCATCGATGATCTTGTAGCCTGCTTGCCACAACCGTAGGCAAAGATCCCCATCTGCCTTGTAAAAGGCGTAATTACTCTCATCAATCCAGCCCACCTTCTCGAGAGCTTCACGAAGAAATAAGCCGTGATTCACCATAAGTTTACCGCCAAGGGTACGCTGGACGTAATAATCACTTTCGCTAGGCCAGTTACGGAAGTAGAATGCCGCACCACCAATCTTTTGCCTTTGTGCTAGATGTTTTTCGAATGCATTGATACCTTGTTCTACAGCATTTGGTAAGAGAACACAGTCATCACTAATCATTAAGATGTATTTTCCTTGAGCAGCCTTAAACCCGAGGTTCATAAAATAGCCCCAGCTACGCCGCTCAATAGGTTTACCACGAAATTCACCGTGATTGTGTTGTATAATTGTGATGACATCCTTCTGCCGTGAAAGCCACTCCAAAGAGCCATCGGTTGAACCACCATCAACAACTATAATTTCATGTTTAGCAAAGGTCGCATTTTCTCGCACGCTTTCTATCGCATGCTGCAACAAACTGCCGCGATTGTAACTACCGAGGACTACCGAAAATAGAACCTGATTTGCAGGCTTGCTATTAGCTGTTCGACATCCAAACCATTGCAGCAATTTATTAAACATGCTTCACAAATTCCAGGCAGGCCACTGCACGTGCCGCTGCAGCCAGATCTGGAGCATGCGTCGTAGCCGAGTGTACGTCAAAATATTCACAATCCACGCAAGAATCCTCGTCCGAGACAACCCACCCATCGGAACCATACTTATAAAAGGTAGTAGCCTCGAGTTCTGAACCGAAAGTACTTATCAGTTTTTTAAGACGATCATTGTCAAACTGATTTAACCACCCTAAATCCTGAGGCTTACCAAAAGGAACTGTCATCATAAAACGACCACCCGGCTTTAATATTCGTCGAATCTCTTCAATCACTCGCATACAATCGTCTGGCTGAGATTCATTATCTTGGGCATCCTGGGTATACAGCTTCGCGTTGTCCATCCCTATATGTTCTAGCGTGCTTATACTAACAATTACATCAAAACAATCGTCTTTAAAGAGCGTTTCACGCAGATCCCCAAACATATAGGAGACATGTTTTCGTTTTGTCATTGTACTTTCTGGCGCCAAAGTCTGGATCACGAGTCGCTTATCTTTAACTTGTGGCGCATCCAATATAAACGGGTAATTTAATACTGAGCCCGCATCCAACATTTGACTACCGGTATCTGCTAATCTCGAAAGCAACCATGGATACTCAACAATTCTCTCGTCGAGGCCTACACCGAAACCCTTCGGTAAAGGTTTTCCTAGAGCAAAAATATCCAGCAGAGACTGATCGGTTGGTATGTCTTTAAGTTTATTGTAACGATATGGCTTATAGCCCACCGACCAAGGGATGCGACCTGATTTCAGGTACTTGTCAATATCCGAAGAATTAAAAAACTTCATAACTAGCTTATAGAACTTCATATTCAGTACTCGTTCCGTAGACTCAATCACCATACTCGTGATCTTCAAGACTATCATCCATAGAATCGATCTCTAACGTCTCCGGATCCACTCCATCTATATATACGGCCAGACAAGTCTTACGCAGATGAAATAACGGGCGTTGCTGAGAAAACTCTGCAATATAATCCAAAACACCAGGGCTCTTTGCGGCATAGTCGTGCCACACAATAACACCACCAGGCTTAAGTAGCTGCAGTGCCTTTTCAGTATCGTTCTTGACACCTTCGTATGAATGGTCCGCATCAATGAAGATATAATCCATTAACTGACGATAAGGTTGCGTATCAAATGTTCGGGAATCACTGAATATCTGGTTGATGCGATCACGATCAGGCGAATCTTTGATATACATGCCAATGTAAGGTGCATAGCGGGGATCTGCTTCTGGCGGTAGATTTAATGAGTAAACCTGGGCATCTTGGCAGACTGCTGCTAACCCGCAAGTAGTTTGCCCACGATAAGTCCCAAACTCAAATATTTTTTTTGCATTGCTCGCACTTGCCATCCCACAGACATACACCATATCCGCATGGTTTGCGTGATGCGATTCCTGATGAATCACACTAACTGGAACAGAGGTTGATCGCAGCGATGGAAACAGCTGTGTAGCATATACTTTACGAATACGGCTCTTTCTTGCAGCGATAGAAAGCATTACGTCCTGATTCCAATTAGCCAGCACCGACTCAAACACATTTAATAATTTCCCGCTTTCATATAGTGAATCAATCTCTTTTTCAAAGTCCTTCGATTGATTTGAAAGCCATCTTGAAAGTTTTAGGAAAAGAACGGCTTTCGTCTCAGACGACATCTCATTCAACATGTGTTGAAAGTAACCGGAAAAGTCCTTATGATCGTTTAACAGTTGCGCAAATATCTTACCAAGTAGTTCAATTCGCTTTGTAAGAGTGTCGTCAGCAATTGACGACACACTATCTCCAAATATATTTTCTTTCGTCATTGTTACTTAATTCCTAAATATATAAATCATCAAAGCATGTTAGCTTTGAAACCCTGCACCTTTTTAATAATGTGTTGCGCAATAAATTCCCGACCCTCGAAACGAAGGTGCTCAGTTGCATTATGATGGGTAAAAAAAACACCCTTACTAAATTGGAAGGAAAAATCATCCAACTGAAACATTAAGTTGCTCTCACAATCTGGCAGCGAAGGTACGATTGATTTTAACTCATTTTTAATTATCGAAATATTTTCTTCGACACCTTTCACAAACGAGTCGCCACAATACTCCAGACCTGCCTCATAATTAATCGGTGTAATATAGCTATAGACTGCCACGCCAATCTTATTCAGGTGCTTTATCGTTTTTTTAAGACTTTGTAATTTACGGTGCATTGAATTTAGTGGGCACGTATAATGATACTGAAAGATAGCCTTGAGCCTTCTCTTCCAGACTTCTGAGCCTGGCTCCGATTCTTGGGAAATTATATCAAGAAAATCCGCTAGTGTAATTAACTTCTGCCCTTTACAGTCTAATATTACCGACTGATTATCCAGATCAGAAGGTGTGCCCTCACCTGAAAACATATAGTTAGGGCTTCTGGACTCAAATAAGGAAAGCAGCTTAATTTCAGCATGAAATTGGTAGAGAGGGTTTAAATCCCAGGTAGGTGAGAAAGAACGCAGATTAATGGGCAGAATCACAATACCAGGCTTGCCAACCTGTGTTGATAACAGCGCGCTAAACCGCTCAAATATACCCGAATGGTAGCCGCTTCCAGAAACCTGAAACACATCGTCCTTGTAATGAGTATCAAGTATTTCCTGTAAAGACATCGAGCAATCATCATCAGAAGCAACGCGAAGAAAAACTGAGTCGCCGAATATAAGTAATTCTGGCGACTCATTCGCAGTATAACCATCAATGAGATTTTTTAATAACCCATATTCGACACCTTCTGCTCCACCTTCCTTTGCATGTGATTTCGGCAGCGTAGGGTTGATGAAAAATGAGAGCGCCTTTTTCACGACAACATCAACTACTATTTTCATAAAACGAGTAACACAAATAATGTAACTACGTGCCATACGTTAAATCCCTAGTTATCTAGCGACCATGAAAAGTCAACGCAAATTTCACCAAAAGAGCTCAAAGGAAGACGACCTGTACCATAATAGTTACCCTCCAACACCGTTAAAGTTGTTGCATCAAGCACTTTATCTACAAGCTGATGATTAATGAGAAGAGCTACTGTAAGATAATATGTTCCTGGTACGAGCTGTAACCGTTTAATATGACATAGTAACCCACCCTCACTTGACAGATTAGTTAAATCAGCCGCGAGCACCTCACTTGGTAAACCAAATAACCGTTGCCGCTTTTCATTTTCAACTACAACACTAACAAAAACATCCTTAATTTTTTGACAATACTCTTCGGTAAATCGATAACCGAATGATAAGAAAAATTCATCACCAGTTTTTACGCTTGAGGCCGGGGATTTATTTTCATCTAGCACTTTTAAAGAAGTCAATCTCGCCAGCCCTGTCCCATCTCGATCAGCTCGTTCAACTAAGTCAACAGATTTTTTAGGCTCCAGCTCCTGCTGATACATCGCTATACCCGAGATGACATCTCCTGAGTATTGGATCTCACCCCTGTCGATCCAAATCAAGTGATCACAAAAACGTGCAATATCCCCCATACTATGGGATACGAAAATAATCGTACGTCCTTCTGATGCCAGGTTTTCTACTCGCTGTAGACACTTTTTCTGAAAAGAAAGATCTCCAACGGCCAATACTTCATCCATCAACAATATATCCGGATCGAGATGTGCAGCTACAGAAAATGCAAGACGCATATACATGCCACTAGAATAATGTTTAACAGACATATCAAGGAATTCACCAACGCCGGAAAATTCGACGACATCATCGAAAATTGAATCAATCTCCTCACTGTCCAGTCCGTACAGTGCCGCATTAAGATAGATATTTTCACGCCCACTCAGGCTCATGTTAAAACCAGTACCTACTTCGAGTAGTGAGGTAACACGCCCTCGTATCCGCACTTCACCTTCCGTTGGGTAAACCAACCTCGACAATATTTTGAGAAGTGTAGATTTCCCTGCTCCATTTCTACCGATAATGCCTATCCGTTGCCCTTTCGTTACATCGAAATTAATATTCTTAAGGGCCCAGAACTCATCATCAGGCTGAGTTACTGATACTCGCTTCTCATTCCGCATGCGCCTTCCTAACCCCTGTTTGAAATTACGAAGCGCGCGCATAATACTCTTACTCCAAGGCACCTGAGGCCCTATGGAATACCGTTTTGAAATACCATTTACACTAATTACGACTGGTTTCATCACAACTTATCCACAAAACCGGCCTCGGCTCGACGAAATGCAAGCACTCCGACTAAAACTGATACTGCAGAAAATACCAAAGAATAGCCCCAAAGAAGAAATGGAAACGTCACGCCATCGAATAGGCATGCGCGCAAAGCCAACATAGTACCCGCCATCGGGTTAACCAAGATCACCGGTCGCGCCCACTCTGGAACCATTTCTGGTACGAAAAAAACGCATGATACAAAAAGCCCGATATACATCATAAACGAAAGAAACTGTTCAAAATCACGGTTATTAACTGTAATGGCAGCAAACAAGGACCCAACTCCAAAAATCAACGCCATGCACTGCAAGACGACAAAAGGTAATAGAAGAATATTCCAACCAGGTAGTGTCTGATACCAGGCCATCATCATTAGCAGTGGGACTGTTGCAATCATGAGGCCAGTCAAGTTAGAGAGCATTGGCACCATCGGGGTTATCAAGCGAGGAAAATATATTTTACTGATGATGGTTGCGTCCTTCCTCACAGAGCTTGCTGTCTGCATGGTTGCATCAGTGAAATAATAATAAAATATCAGGCCGCTATACACGAATAGCAGGTACGGCATCTGAACATAAGTATTCGCACCAGAAAACGTCTTGAAAAAAGCAAAGATAATAGCAACAGTAAAAGGACGGAGAATAGCCCAAACAACGGCAAGGTGCATAGCATCGAATTGTGATTTGATATCACGTCGTACGAGACTCATCAGCATATGACGATAACGATAATATTCGTGAGGATCAAACTTTCCGAAGCCGCTCGCGGGGCGGATCACAAGCTCCTTGTCAAACGAAGCACTCATCTTTTTCATGACCTTGCCACCGAAGAATCGCTATATTGTTCCATTTGTTGCTTTATAAGCAGAGCAACCACATCATTCAACCGTTTCGATGCATGCCACCCTAATTTTTCTTTGGCCAGAAGTGGGTTCGCATGACCCTCTGATAAATCAGAAGGCCGCAGTAAGCTAGGATCCGTTTCAACATGCTCTTGCCAATCAAGATCCAATGTACTAAATGCTGATGCCACAAAATCACGCAGGCTATGACTTTCACCCGTTGCGATAACAAAATCCTCTGCCGTTTCCTGCTGTAACATCCGCCACATTGCATCAACATACTCCGGGGCCCAACCCCAGTCACGGACTACATCAATATTGCCCAACCGCAATTTTTCCGAGGCTCCATTAGCAATGCGACAGGCAGCCGTCACAATTTTTTTAGTGACAAATCGCGCTGGGCGTAATGGTGACTCGTGGTTAAATAATATCCCTGTACATGCAAAAAGTCCGTAGGCATCCCGATAATTTGACACTTCCCAATGAGCCGCTGCCTTTGCGACTGCATAAGGACTTCTTGGACGAAATGGTGTATTTTCATCAGCGGGTTCTGATCCAGTATTACCGAAGCATTCACTGGAACCAGCATTGTACAACCTAGTAGGCAACCCCAAAAACCGAATACCTTCCAGTATATTCAATGTACCTATAGTAAAACTTTCCATCGTCTCAACAGGTTGTTCAAAAGACAAACCGACTGAACTCTGGCCTGCAAAGTTGTAAATCTCATCCGGCTCAACCTTTGAAAGTACCTGTAATACACTCCTAAAATCATTGAGTGCCATCGATTCGCAGATAACCCTTTCCCGAATGTTCAGGACATCAAGGTTATGGAAAGTTGCTGTCTGAGCATCACGAGACGTACCGTAAACATGATACCCTTTAGCTAAAAGCAACTCAGCTAGATATGCACCATCTTGGCCTGACACGCCTAAAATTAAGGCTTTCTTTGCACACATTGCCTATCGGCTCCTAGAAATTCGTAGATGGCATTGAAAAATAGATTTGTTCACGTTATCACTTACGATGCAATTGCTTTAACAATAGCATTCTCATCAAGACAAACCTTATTAAGGACTTCTTCATTTGTTCCGCAAGGTGGTATATCTTCTATACCGAGATATGTAACCTTTATATCATCACAATTAAATTGAGTAAGTGCGCGTGTAACGGCATCACCTTGCCCGCCAATTACATAATGATTATCTAGACAAAGTATATTTTTCGACTCTCCGATTTCAGCCTTCAACCAATCGGAATCAACAAAGTTAAGCCAAGGCAAGTTAATAACTTTTACTTTAATCCCCTTATCATTACCTAGCGTCTCTGCAGCATGAACTGCAGCACTAAGCAAAACCGGCCCAGCAGCAATAATTACTGCATCATCACCATCGACCAAGGTGACTCCTTTACCCACTATAGGGCGGTAGTTATCTGGTAACTGATAAGGTATTTCCCAAGGCAACGACACTAACCTTATATAACTACTCCCTTTTGCCTCATTTACACACCAATCTAACAACATGCTAACTTCAGTTTCACATGAAGGCTCTACTAATTGCATGCCAGGTATTGCAGCCAATGCAGAAATATCACGCACCGCTTGATGCGAATGGCCTGGGCCACCGGGAGCAACACCGGCTAAAGAACCGACGTAGACAATTTTGGTATTTTCAGTAGCATTGTTATAGATTTGTTCATTCGGGCGTGACGATAAAAAACATGCAAATGAATGCACGACGGGTATTAAATTATTTAAGGCCATGCCACCTGCTATTGATACCATATCCTGTTCAGCAATTCCGCATTCGACAAATCGTTCAGGATATTTATCACGAAACGGTATAAGGCCTGTGTCCAAAATAAGATCTGCATCAAGCGCTACTAAATTAGGGTGCTTATCCGCCTGTTCAATTAATGCTTTAGAATAAGCAGGTATTAATTTCTGTGCTGTTGCTGAAGGAACAGCCTTAGCTTTACTTTCAATTGCTTCAACCTCCAACGTTTCTACTCCAGCATCTGACAAACGCTGAACAAGGCGATTCATAATTTCCTGGGTTGCCATTTGATAAGAATCTAAATCTGGTGCGCCACTATGAAAGCGATACATGTCAACATCAGAGTCCATTGAAGTATGTTCCATAAAAGATACGCCTTTACCTTTGACTGTATCTGCAATGATTACTTTAGGTCGTTTTTCATTTTCAAAAGAACGAAGCACAGCAGCCAATGCGCTGATATCATTGCCATCACATCGTTCAACACGCCAACCAAAAGATTTTAACTTTGCTTCAAGGTCACCAAGGTCAGATACATTTTTAACAAAAGTATCCGACTGAAGTTTATTGTGGTCGATAATTACTGTGATTTCATGCAATCCAAAATTAGCGGCAGAGACAAGTGACTCCCAGAACTGTCCTTCCTGAAGTTCGCCATCACCCGTCATAACAAAAACCTTACCAGGTCGCTTGTTTAGGCGATTAGCAAGTACCATTCCCTTAGCTTTTGACACTCCCATACCTAGAGAACCTGTATTGGTAATTATTCCTGGTACATTAATATCAGGATGACCAGGCAAACCACCCAACTGACGCAATGTATGCACAAGATCAAATTCAATCTTGCCCATACCCATCATGGCAGAATAATAACCGGGGGCATCATGTCCTTTAGAGCTGAAATAAACATCACCGTCGTTTACTTCCTCTAGTAGCAACCAACTTGATATATCGAGACTACTGAAACTACCACCAATATGGCCGGAACCAGCTCGCGCAATCATGTACAGCGTATTCAAGCGACACATATCAGCATATATAGATGCCCGTTGTTCACTCGGCACATCTGCCTTACGAACTCTCTCAAATTCACCGTAAGGAATATAGTAGAGAGTGCCCTCTACAGCTTGTCCAATTTGATCGCCCAATTTAATACTCCAAATTACTCTTTAAGGTTATAAGGTTCAATCTTGATATTAGGTAATGCAACTGAATTAACACTTAACAAACGTTCAGCCAACCAAAGGTCTTCAGGCTCGTTAATGTCAAACCCTTCATTACCACGACTGATAAAAGGGATAATAACTTCCCCGGCAATACTATTTTGTTCAAGTGCCACTCGAGTCTGTGCTATTTCAAGACTCGCATCCTGTGAATAAATCTCAGGCAACGCAGCATACTGACAACTATGCCACGGTGTTGTTTCGTTATAATTGGGTAAAAGTGGAGTCATACGTTTATCTTCAACAACCCACATTTTTCCTGGGTGTTGTTTACATTTTTCAACGGCACGCAAAGAATCAGCCTCTGGCTCACTGTTGAACAGTTGCCAGGCTCGTTTAATAGTTTCAGGCAAGCGAAAAGGACTAGTAGGTCTTAAAATACTGAATACCTCAAACTCCTTACCCGACTCACGTAACTTTTCCAACATCCAAACAACCCATTCAACATCTGGTGACTTGTCACCTGATATGCTCGCATCACGCAAGAAAGGAACTTCAGCACCGTAATGACATGCAATATCCGCATACAACTCACTATCAGTCGCGCAAATAACCGCATCAAATACACCGCTATCAATAGCTGCACGAACCGAATAGGCAAGCATTGGATGTCCATCAAGTGGGTGAATATTCTTATTCGGCACACGTTTAGACCCGGCCCGGGCAGGAATAAAAGCAACTGCCCTTGATTTCATTACAACTGGCCTTCGCGAACAAGAAATGAAATAGCCTTAAGTTCCGAGTAAACATCAAGAGCCTCAACACCGGGTTCCCGTGTACCATTACCCGACGCACCAAAACCTCCAAAAGGCATATGCGGTTCGCTTCCGTAGGTACCAATATTGACATTAGCCAGACCAGCCTTGACACGCTGAGCGAACCACATGGCTCGATCAACATTCGTTGTATGAATAGCTGACGTTAAACCATATTCAGTTTGATTTGAAAGTTGTAATGCTTCTTCCATATCTTTCACAACATGTAATGTAGCCACAGGACCAAATACTTCTTTACAGCTTAATTCAGAATTTGTTTCCAACCCTTCAATAACTGTCGGTTGTATATAATACCCCTGTGCAAGTTCTGCATTGGATGGGGAGCCTCCGCCACATAACACTCGACCACCTTCTTTTTTCGCTGCTTCAATAGCATCCAAAATTATTTGATGTTGTCGTTGATTAACAACAGGACCAAGATCACAATCCACATCTATTCCGAGTTTCAAGCTACGCGCTTTTTCAATCAATTTATCCCGAAACTCTTCATAAACTGATTTAAAAACGATTAAACGACTACCTGCCGCACAACGCTGACCTGCATTACTAAACGCCGAAAGTGATGCCCAATGTACTGCTTGATCAATGTCTGCGTCATCACAAACAACAAGCGGATTCTTACCACCCAATTCTAGTGATACTCGAGCAAGCCTTTTACCTCCGGTTTCAGCTATCCAACGTCCAACATTAGTTGAACCTGTAAAGCTTATAATATTAACACGTTCATCTGTAACTAACGTAGAGCCAGCAGGCTGTCCACGCCCCTGTATCACATTAAACACACCATCAGGCAACCCTGCATCTTTAGTTATCTGAGCAAAAAGCATTGCTATAAGAGGTGAATCCTCAGCAGCCTTAAGCACCACTGTATTACCACAAATAAGCGCTGGAAACGTTTTCCAGGCAATGTTTGCGATAGGCGTGTTTGCTGGAACAATTAGCCCAGCAATGCCTCGTGGTTGTCTAACTGTATGTGTGTATTTTCCCGGCATACCAGAAGTTAATGAACGACTATATAACCGCATACCTTCACCAGCAAAAAATTCTGCCTGGAGAATAGCGGCTCCTGTTTCACCCTTTGCATCCTGTGGAGGCTTACCTGTTTCAACTGCAATACACTCAGCTAACTCATCGGCACGTTGTTTCATCAGGTTAACAATATCGGTGAGAATTTGCCCCCTCTTAACTGGAGTAAGCTCAGACCACGCGGAAAAGGCCGCTGCAGCAACTGTTATTGCCTGCTTCGTATCAGCCTCGGTTGAATCAGCGACTTTGCTATGCAGCTGCCCATCGTGAGGATTGAATTTATCTACCCAAGAGTCAACTTCAGGTATCGTTTCTTTACCATTAATCCAGTTGCAAATTTTCATTATTTTATTCGCCATATCAAATTGCTGTCCAACCGCCATCAATAACCATGTTTGCACCAGTCATATAACTTGAAGCTGGACTGGCAAGAAAAAGAACAGCTCCATTGTATTCATCAGCATTAGCCATACGACCTATAGGGATGCGTCCACAGTAGGAGTCTAGAAAATCTTGTTCCTGATTATTGAAAACACCCGCTATAGTAAGAGAGTTAACACGAACACTTTGTTTTGCCCAATAAGTAGCGAGGTAACGAGAAAAGTTGTAAATACCCGATTTCGATGCAGAATACGCAACAGGCTTATAAAAAACCTCACCTCGTTCACGACGATACTCGTATATATTTTGGTCAGGGGACACTACTCCATAGATTGAAGCAACATTAATGATTGAGCCTTTACCAGATTTAGCCATTGCAGTTCCAAAAACCTGGCAACAAAGAAAGACACCTTTAAGGTTAACGTCAACAACCTCATCCCAAGATTCTTCAGGGTATTCTTCGAAGGGTCCTATCTCTTCAGGAGGAGCAGATGGAGGAGAATCAAGAGCAGCGTTGTTAATCAGGACTGTTGGTGCGCCAAAGTTGCTGACTATTTCATTTAAAACCTGCTCTAATGATTTTTTCGAGGTGACGTCTGAAGCACAAAACAGATAATTATTGGGGTACTGTTCAGCGAGCGTATCACTTGCCTCAGAAGCTTGAAGATCCAAACCAACTACACGGGCACCACGTTTAAGAAATTCATTGGCATACTCACTGCCCAATTGACCGGATGCCCCGGTGATTAAAACAATTTCCTGGCTGATATCAAAAAGTAGATCTGTAGTCATTTAGTTAAATCCCGTCTGAAACATTGTGCTTAATATGAAAAACAAGATCACACACTTCACGCACCGCTCCTGAGCCACCTGGTTTATCAGTGCAAAATAAAACATGCGTATCAACCTCTGGGTAAGCATCGGCAACAGCAACTGGCACCCCAATAATTTTAAAACCGGGGATATCATTAATATCATTGCCAACAAACATTGTATGTTCTGGTGCTATATCCAATTCTTTACACGTAGCTAAAATTGCGGCAGCTTTATCATCAACACCTTGCTTACAGGGAATCTTTAATTTATTGGCTCGCGTTGTCACTACAGGATTAGCTTCTGTTGAAATGATAAATGTTTGTACGCCAATTTCTCGCAACCTAGAAAGTCCAAGACCATCACTTCTCCAGCAACGAACCGACTCGATGCCATCTTGAGTGACATAGACAGTGTTATCAGTAAAGACGCCATCGAAATCAAATACTATAAGCTGAATTCCAGCAATTGCCTTACTTAAGTGATCATCTATTTTACTTGCCGCAGAAAAGTTCATAAGCATCAACTAGAAGTACTGTAATTGATTATATCTTCCGGTTTTATAGGTCTGTGCTTCTTTATATCAACTGCAGCCTTCTTCCCGATTACATGTGTTGATTCCCTAACTGGGATGTACTGATGTTCAAAAATTTTTCCACTAAGATCATCTATCCCAATAATATCCCCTGATCGTATATCTTTATTAGCAACTACCGACTTACCTAATTTTACAAAAACAGCTTCTTTCCCCAATGAATCATCTGACTTCCTATTAAACATCTCTGGGGTTCGTCTTATATCTCTTACAAAGTTCCCAAAACCATGTGGCTCCAGTGAAAACGACTGATCTGTTCCCTTATGTGCCCGATTAAGCGTAACATGTTTTTCAAACACTCTAGCGCCCTTCATATACCCAACTGGCCCAGACAATGTGCCACTAAAATGATCTGATAACCCTATGGTGCAATCAGGGAACATTTCTATTAATTTATCAATCGTATTCAAACCCAGTCTATCATGAGTACATGGGTACTCGGATACACAGTGCAGCACAGTGACGTCATCATTATATTTATTTAATATATCAACGCTTTTTTGTATTACATCATAATTACCACCACCCGTACTTATCACCACAGGAATATTTCTCTGTGAGATTTTTTTTAAGAATGGCAAGTTCCCTAGATCGAATGAAGCAATTTTTATAACATCAACACCAACATCACAAATCACATCTAAGCTCGGCTCATCAAATGGTGTGGACATGAATTTTACGCCATGCTCTTCACAATCACTTTTTAATATCGGCAACCATTCAATATCAAGCTCAAGTTTTTCTCTATGCTCTCCATACGTATCACCAAATGCGTTTTCACTATTATACTCTTTTGAGTATGCGCTTTCGGAAAATAAATACTTGTTATTTCTTGTTTGAAATTTAATAACATCTGCACCATGCTCTGCAAAGACTTTTATATACTTCCGCGCAGTATCCAGATCTCCATTATGATTTTGCCCAACTTCAGCAATAATCATTATTTCATTCTTGTTTATATTCACACTCATCTTAGCAACCTGTTGTACAACCCTATTAATTCAAAACAACCAGACTCAAACACGTCTAATCATCAATAGTGCTCTTTCAGTTTTTAGGAAAAACCGATCAAATTCACATGTTTAACCACACCAAATAAAAACTTTACACAAACACTGATACTCAACGCCCATAAACATCATCAAACCGGATGATATCATCTTCATTCAAGTATATACCTGTTTGCACTTCGATAATTTCTAGCGGCACATCGGTTGAATTCTCCAATCGATGCCTCATACCAACGGGTATGTAAGTTGACTCATCTTCGTGCAATTCCATAATGTCATCACCACGTGTCACCTTCGCAGTACCGGTTACCACAACCCAATGTTCGGCGCGGTGCTTATGCATTTGTAATGACAAACTTGCACCCGGATTAACAACGATACGTTTCACCAAAAAACGTTCACCTTCATCAATGCTTTCATAGTTTCCCCATGGGCGAAATACACGTCGATGATGAATGCGTTCTGAGCGTTCATCTAATTTTAAACGCTCAACAATACGTTTTACTTCCTGCGCTTTATCTCGTGTCGCGACAAGAACTGCATCAGCTGTTTCGATGATCACCTGATCCTGTACACCTAATGCTGCTACTAAACGATGCTCAGAACGTACATAGCAATTTTGACTATCTTCAATCAGCACATCACCACTCACCACGTTAGCATGTTCCCCTGTAACGGACACATCGGTTAATGCCGACCAAGAACCAATATCGTTCCAGCCTGCATCTAATGGCACTACAACTGCTTTATCGGTTTTTTCCATCACCGCATAGTCAATTGAGTCACCTTTGATTTGCATAAATGCATTATTCTCAAGCCTAACGAAATCCATGTCGCGATTAGCACCGTTATATGCTCGTTGACATAAACCCAGCATTTCACCTGCATGTTGTTTTAATTCATCTAAATAACAGCTTGCTTTAAACATAAACATACCGCTATTCCAGAAATAATCACCGGAAACAATGTATGATTCTGCAGTCGATGCATCTGGCTTTTCAACAAACTGTTCTACCGCCATGACACAAGGCTCCGATGACGCATCATAGCGTTGATTAGATTTAATATACCCGTAACCCGTTTCTGGCGCAGCGGGTACGACACCAAACGTAACTAACTTACCCTGTTGAGCTGATTGACTCGCTACATGAAGGCTTGCATGGAATACATTAAGATCTTCAATCACATGATCAGCTGGCAACACCAGCATTAAAGCCTCCTTATCTTGTTCAAGTGCAGAGAGTGCAGCAATAGCGACAGCCGGTGCGGTATTACGTCCCTCAGGTTCTAAGACAATAGAATGAGGTGTTACCTGCATTCCGCGTAATTGTTCTGCAACTAAAAAACGATGCTGCTCATTACACACGACGATAGGTTGTGATAATTCCTCTAAACCTTCCAGGCGCTGCAATGTTTCACACAACATAGACTGTTCTGAGGTTAAAGGTAAAAACTGTTTAGGGTAACTCTCACGCGACAATGGCCACAATCGACTCCCTGAACCACCGGATAAAATAACTGGAATCATCTAAAAATATTCTCTCTTTATGCCCTAAACTGGCCTTCATTTTTAACAAACCACTGATAGGTTAATAACAAACCTTGTTCAAGCGTGATTGCAGACTGCCAGCCCATCGCCTTTAATCTTGACACATCAAGTAATTTTCTTGGCGGCCCATCCGGTTTCGTTGTATCAAAAACCAATTTACCCTCAAAACCAACAACACGTTTAATCGTCTCAGCCATTTCACGGATACTGCAATCAACACCAGTACCAACATTAATATGTGAAAGCATTTCTTGAGTATTTGATTTATAAGTACCTTTATCTAACTGTAGAACAAATAGCGAAGCAGCTGCCATGTCATCAACATGTAAAAACTCACGTTTCACATTACCAGTACCCCAAACAGCCACCTCAGTATCACCGTGTTGTTTAGCTTCATGGAAGCGTCTCATCAAGGCTGGAATCACATGAGAATTATCCGGGTGAAAATTATCTCCTTGCCCATAAAGGTTTGTCGGCATCACTGAACGATAATCAGTTTCATATTGGCGATTATAAGATTCACACAATTTGATACCCGCAATTTTAGCCACCGCGTAGGGTTCATTAGTGGATTCAAGCTTACTAGTTAAAAGTGAATCTTCACGCATTGGTTGTTCGGCAAGTCTTGGGTATATACAGGAACTTCCTAGAAAAAGTAATCGCTTAATATTATTTCGATATGAAGCATCAATAACATTAGCTTCTACCATCATATTTTCATAAATAAACTCTGCTGGATAAGTATTGTTGGCATGAATACCTCCTACTTTCGCTGCTGCCAATATCACATAATCTGGTGTTTGTTTTTTAAAGAAATCCTGCACTGCTGACTGACTGCATAAATCTAGTTCTGCATGAGTACGCGTAACAATATTCGAGAACCCTTCTGCTTCAAGCTGCCGCATAATTGCCGCGCCAACAAGGCCGCGATGGCCCGCAACATATATTTTTGCATCTTTCTTCATAATAGTAATGATATTTTTAATCTAAATTAAACGCATTGATCATTCGTGATAATCATAAGCCTTAAAACCGTGCTCTTTCACCAGAGCATCACGCTTGGCAAGCTCAAGATCATGCTCCATCATTTCATGGACCATTTCTTCAAAGGTGATCTTAGGTGTCCAGCCAAGCTTTTCTTTTGCCTTGGATGGGTCGCCTAACAAAGTTTCAACTTCGGTAGGACGGAAGTAACGAGGATCTACCGCGACAATGCATTGTCCTGTTTCCGTGTCATAGCCCTTTTCATCAACGCCCTCACCTTCCCAGCGAATTGTTTTATTAAGATGACCATAGGCAGCATTACAAAAATCACGTACAGAATATTGCACGCCTGTCGCAATACAAAAATCTTCGGGTTGGTCTTGCTGTAGCATCAACCACTGCATTTCAACGTAATCTTTTGCATGCCCCCAGTCGCGTAAAGCATTCATATTGCCGAGATAAACACAATCTTGAAGACCTAAGCTAATTCGCGCCATTGCTCGAGTGATCTTACGTGTTACAAAAGTTTCGCCACGAATTGGTGATTCATGATTGAACAGAATACCATTACAGGCATACATGCCGTACGCTTCACGATAGTTCACTGTGATCCAATAGGCATACAGCTTAGCCGCCGCGTAAGGTGAGCGTGGATAAAATGGTGTAGTTTCTTTTTGCGGGATTTCTTGAACTTCGCCAAATAACTCAGATGTTGATGCTTGATAATATTTTGTTTTTTTCTCAAGGCCTGCAACACGTATTGCTTCTAAAATACGTAATGCCCCAAGGCCAACCGTGTCAGCAGTGTATTCAGGACTTTCGAACGATACCGCCACATGGCTCTGTGCACCAAGGTTATAAATTTCATCTGGCTGTATTTCTTGAATAATACGAATTAAATTAGTTGAATCGCTTAAATCACCATAATGTAAAGTAAAATGGCGCTCTGACACATGTGGGTCTTGATATAGGTGATCAATGCGGTCTGTATTAAAAGATGAGGCACGGCGCTTGATTCCATGCACCTCATAACCTTTTTTGAGTAAAAATTCTGCGAGATAGGCACCGTCCTGCCCAGTAATTCCGGTAATAAGTGCTACTTTTGTCATTGTAATTCCATTGAATAATCTACATATCTAAATTGACGAATTGTACCATAACCACAACAACTTAACGTAATTTTAGTTAGTCATATAATATCACTGTCGCCATAAAATTAATTAATAAGTACTAATCAAGAATTCCCATATTGCTATCCCTAATATGCGCAATTTTATCCCGAATCTGCCCTGCTTCTTCAAACTCCAGATTCTGGGCATGTTTGTACATTTCTTGTTCTAACTTGGCGATGGTCTTTTCTAACTGAGCCGGCGTCATGGCATTATACT